>CDYH01019110.1_pt1 | contig 142693 bp, 119 predicted proteins | sample 557561 | NCBI WGS metagenome assembly CDYH01 (sample SAMEA3182056, study PRJEB8094) | gut metagenome | biome: human; feature: gut; material: Stool; isolation source: human stools | place: Canada | collected 2012-10-31 | reverse complement strand
GGTCATCATGGCGCTGGGCACCTCTCCCAACCCGCTGCTGGCGGCGACGACCGAAGGTCTCGAAACCAACCGCCGGGGCTGCATCACGGCCGACGAGCACGGAGCCACCACCCGCAAGGGCGTCTTCGCCGGAGGCGACGCCGTGACGGGCGCCGCGACGGTGATTCTGGCTATGGGCGCCGGACGCACGGCGGCCCGGGCGATCGACGAATACATCAAAAAACTGTAACAATACAAGCCAATGAAAAGCATCAAACTCCTGACGACTGCCGCGGCCCTCTGCGGGCTGGCAGCCTGCGCCGACAATACCCCGAAGTTTTTCGAGGGCTTCATCGCCGACGCTTCGATGAACACCGTCACCGTCAAGGCACCGACGGCAGACATCACCTACACCTTTTCGACGACGGACGCCGACAAGAGCGAGGCCAACGGCCTGCTGCCAGGCGCTCCGGTCGTCGTAGACTACACGGGCAAACTGGAGGACGGCGCCGCGGCCACGAAGATCGCCACCGACCCCACCTACGCCGAAGCCATAGGCCGGTGGACGATGCCCGATCCGATCGACCCCGAGGGCGTGATGGGCGTCGAGATCCGGATCGAAGGCGTTGCACAGTCGATCAACATGGCCACGCTGGTCTACACGTCGTGGGAGCTCCAGGGCGAGGCAGACAAAATCCTGCTCAAAGGAGAGAGCATCGGCAACGGCCAGACCATCGGCTTCACCGAGACGGGCGTGATTGCCAAGGACGCCGAGGGCAAATACACCCTGACGATCGAGGGGACCGGAACGGTCTACACCAAAGCCGATTAACCGCGTCTGCGGCAAAAAAAAGCCTCCGGACGACCGGAGGCTTTTTCGTTTCGTCATCGTCCGACAAGCAGCCGGACCCGTTCGGCGATCATCGCGGGGGGCACGGCTTTCAGACAGCGGTAGTCGCCGTAGCGGCAGGGCTTGCTGCCGAAGACCGAACAGGGACGGCACGCCATGTCGGCTTGCAGCACGCCCCGCGGATCGCACCCGTAGCCCAGGAATCCCAGCCCGGGATGCGTCGCTCCCCACACCGACACCACGGGCGTCGCCACGAGCGCCGCGAGGTGCATGACCAGCGAATCCATCGACACCACGCAGTCGAGGTCGGCGATCAGGTCCATCTCCCCGTCGAGGCCGACCTTGCCGAACAACGCCGTGACGTTGGGATACGTGCGCTCCATCTCCTCGGCGAAGCGCTGCTCGCCGCCTCCGCCGCCGTGGATGAAGACCCGGTCGTAACGCTCCGCCAGCAGCCGCACCGCCTCGCGGCTCAGCTCTTCGGGATAGGTCTTGCCCCGCTGGGCCGAAAACGGCGCGAAGCCCACCCAGACGCCCTCCTTGGGGCCGAACGGTTCGGGCCGCTCCTGCCGGCGGGCCGGTTCCGGATCGTCGAACACGAACCCCAGCCGCCGGAACGTGTCGCAGTAGCGCAGCACGGTGTGGCGCAGCGGCTCCATGCCGCGGCTTCCGCAGCGGATGAACCGCCGTTTTTCCGCGCGGCCCTTGTGGATGAAGGCCACGGGGATGCCGTGGAGAGTCATCGACAGCCGGAACGCCCGGGAGCGCAGCACGTCGTGCACGTCGGCCACGGCGTCCACGCCCAGCCGCCGGGCCTCGGCCGCCAGCCGCCACATGCCCCGCAGGGAGTGGTGGACGCCTTTGAGATCGACATCGAGAAAATCCACACCGAGCCCCTCGAAGAAGGGTTTGAACACCGGTCGCGTCGCCACCGTGACCCGCAGACCGGGATAGGCCGACATCAGCGCCCGGAGCGCATGCGGCAGCATCGCCACATCGCCCATCGCCGAGGTCCGCAACACCAGCAGATGACGCGGCAGATCCCTATTTTTTCTGCCCATAGAGCACCGGATTCAGCGCCGGGTCGTTGTACATCTTCATCTGCTTGTAGGTTTTCATGTACTTGCGACCCGCTTCGATGTCCTCGATCAGCTCCTCGATGGCCCGCGAAAGGTCGGCCTGCTGCGACAACAGCACGCCGAGCTTCTTCCGGCAGGCCGCACGGTGTTCGTCATCGACATCCGTGCGCTCCGCCTCGCGCGCCATATGATAGATTTTCAGGGCGAGGATCGACAGCCGGTCGATGGCCCACGCCGGGGTTTCGGTGTTCAGCCGGGCGTCGGGCGCCGGCACGACCTCCTTGTATTTGTCCAACAGGTAGGAATCCACGTACTCCACCATGTCCGTGCGGTCCTGGTTCGACTTGTCGATGCGGCGCTTGATCTTCAGCGCCTCGGCCGGGTCGATCTCCGGATCGCGGATGATGTCCTCCAGATGCCACTGCACGGTGTCGATCCAGTTCTTATGATAAAGCAGGTGGTCGATCGTTCCCGGAGCATAGGGATTGTCGATCGGATGATCGACATCGTCCCAGCGGTGATAATCTTCGATAGAACGGTTGAAAATACGATTCGCGTTTTCGGTAAACATAGCTTAGGGTTTATTCGATTATTGTTATTTTCATCGGAAAATTATACCTTTGTCGGTAACTGTTAAACAAAGATAATGACTTTTTCCAAAAAAGCAATATCCCTCGCGGGAATCCTCCTCTGCTGCGCGGTGCAGCTCGGGGCGCAGGTGCGCCAGACACGCGAAGAATACATCAGCCGCTACATGTCGATCGCCGTGGCCCACATGGAGCGCTACGGCATCCCGGCAAGCATCACTATGGCGCAGGGCATCCTCGAATCCGACTGCGGCAACAGCCTGCTGTCGATGAAGTCCAACAACCACTTCGGCATCAAATGCAAGCGCAACTGGACCGGCGAGAAGGTCTACCACGACGACGACGCCAAGGGCGAATGTTTCCGTTCGTACCCCTCGGTCGAAGCCTCCTACCAGGACCACGCCGAGTTTCTCGACTCGCAGCCGCGCTACGACTCGCTCTTCGCCTATCCGTCCGACGACTACAAGAGCTGGGCGCGGGGTCTGAAGGCCGCCGGATACGCCACGGCCCCCGACTACGCCCAGCGGCTCGTGCGGGTCATCGAGGAGAACCAGCTCTACCTGCTGGACCGTCCCGACGGCATGCGCCTCTACGCCACGCGCTACGGGCTTCCGCGCGACCCCGAGGAGTGGTTCGCAGAGCAGAGCAGCGTGGAACGCACGGCCGAGGCCGGAACGGCCGTCGATCCGGACAACTACCGCGTGACGATCAACGCCCATGCGGGCTACAACGTCTATGCCACCAACGGCGTGCACTACGTCACGGCCAAGGAGAACGACACGTTCGAGAACATCGGCCGCAAATTCCGCATTTCGCCGCGCAACCTGCGCAAGTTCAACGATCTGAAAGACAAGCAGGCGCAGCCCGTGCCGGGCGAGACGGTCTACATCGAGCGCAAGAAGAAGCGCTGGACGGGCAACTCCCGGCACCACATCGCGCGCCGGGGCGAGACGGCCTACTCCGTCGGCCAGTCCTACGCCATCCGCACACGGTCGATCGAAAAGCTCAACAAGCTCAGGCCCGGCGAGGAGCTGGAACAGGGACGCCAGATACGGATCAAATAAAAACCGACATACAGACCTATGGAAACAACCCCGCTGAGAGCCAGGATACTCGATACGATCATCCGCAAATCGACCCTCAAACAGAAGGTCTTCGACAACTCGTTCGCGGCATTCAACACCCTGAAGGAGACGCTGTTCGAGATGGCCTCGGAGATGGACGACGAGCTGGACGGCAAACTCGACCGCCGCGTGCGCCTCGAATACCGCGACCGCGGCAAGTTCGAAGCCCAGCTGCAAGTCGCCAACGACATCCTGATCTTCCAGATGCACACCGACGTTTTCGAATTCGAAGACGGGCACCCCATCTGGCAGAACCCCTACGTCGCGGCCGACCGCGAGAACTCCTACTGCGGACTGGTCAACATCTACAACTTCCTTTCCGACTCGTTCAAGTTCAACCGCAACGCCGACGAAGGGTATCTGATCGGCCGCATCTTCATCAACCGCGAACGCCGCTACTTCGTCGAAGGCAAGCAGCAGACCTCGATGCGGGCCGCGGATTTCGGCCGGGAGGAGCTGGACCGCGACGCGCTGGTGCCGATCCTCGAATCGGCGATCGACTTCGCGCTGAACTTCGACCTGCTGATGCCTCCCTACGAGGAGAACAAGCGCGTGACGGTCGATCAGTTCAACACCAAGATGGACAATTCGAAATTCGTGACCGGCAAGCGACTGGGCTACGATTTCGACATAGAGGATATTTAAGCAACCGGGAACTGAAACAAAATCCGGTCCCGCACCGAATTTGCGTATCCGCCGGTCGCAGTCGCCGCCACGGGCGGCGTTTACAAATCTGACCCACCCCTAAATCCCCTCCTCGGAGGGGACTTACGCTGCAACGCAAAAAAGACAGAACAACCGTGATAAACAAATTAATTATTCTTTCCGGACTGCTGTTGGCAACCGGGACAGCATACGCCCAGAACGAATACGCCGGAATCGCCCGCCTGCGCAGCCTGAACGAATCGGTGCGCGGCATCCGCCCCACGGCCGACGGCGAGCACTACACCACGCTCGAAAAGAACAATATACTCCGTTACAGCTATGCCACGGATGCTCCCGGCGAGAGCCTGCTCCCGTCGCCCGCGCCCGATCTGGTTATCAGCGACTACCTCTTTTCGCCCGACGAGCGGACGATCCTCGTCGCCTCGGGGCGCAAACCCATCTACCGCCACTCCTACACCACCTCCTATTCGCTCATCCGCGACAACCGCGTGCAGCCCGTGCTGCGGCAGGCCGAAGCGCCGCGCGACGCCTCGTTCTCGCCCGACGGACAGCGCATCGCCTACTCCGACGGCAACGACCTCTACGTCTACGACATCGCCGCGCAGACCACGCGCCGCATCACCGACGACGGAGCGTGGAATCAGGTCATCAACGGCACGACCGACTGGGTCTACGAAGAGGAGTTCGGCATCACGCGCGCCTACGCCTTCTCGCCCGACAGTCGCCGCATCGCCTACCTGCGTTTCGACGAGAGCGAAGTGCCGCTGATGGAGATGATGCGCTTCGACGGCAAGCTCTACAACCGGGCCTACTCGTTCAAATACCCCAAGGCCGGAGAGCGCAATTCGGTGGTCCAGCTCTGGGTGGCGGACCTCTCGACCGGCGCGAAGGAGCGCATCGACACGGGTCCCGAAACCGACCAGTACATCCCCCGCATCGGGTGGACGCCCGACGGACGGCCCTGGTATTACCGCCTCAACCGGCGTCAGAACACCTTCGAAATGATCGTCTGCGAACCCCACGGGGCCCAGCGCACAGTCTACGAGGAGCGCGCCCGGCAGTATGTCGAACGGGTCGATGACAAGACCGTGACGTTCATCGACAAGGACCGTTTCCTCGTGCGGCAGGAGAGCCACACGGGATTCATGCACCTCTACCTGTACAGCCTCCGCCGGGGCATTCTCGGACAGGTGACCCGGGGCGACTGGGAGGTCACCGAGGTCGTGGGATGCGACGGCAAACGCGTCTGGTACCTCTCGACCGAGACCTCGCCGCTGCGCCGCAACCTTTACAGCATACGTCTCGACGGCAAGGACAAGCGGCGTCTCACCGCGGGCGAAGGCTACTACACCGCCGCCCCGGCTCCCGGCATGAAATACTTCATCACCACTTTCTCCAACGCCGCGACGCCCAACCTCACGGAGGTCTGCGACGCCGAAGGCCGGGTGATCCGCACGCTGGCCGACAGCCGCAAGCTGCGCGAGGAGCTGGCGGCATCGGAACGCCCCGTCAAGGAGTTCTTCACGTTCACGACCGAGCGCGGCGACACGCTCAACGCCTACATCGTCAAACCCCGCGGCTTCGACCCCTCGCAGCGCTACCCCGTGCTGCTGACGCAGTATTCGGGCCCCGGCTCGCAGTCGGTCCGCGACCGCTGGTCGCTGGACTGGGAGGACGCTTTGGCCGACAAAGGCTATATCGTGGTCTGCGCCGACGGCCGCGGCACGGGATTCCGGGGCGAGAAGTTCAAGAAACTCACCTACGGACGCCTGGGAGCCCTCGAAACCGAGGATCAGATCTCGACGGCCCGCTACATGGCGTCGCAGCCCTGGGTGGACCCCGCGCGCATCGGCATCTACGGCTGGTCCTACGGCGGATTCATGGCCCTGAGCTGCGCCATGAAGGGGCACGGGCTGTTCCGCATGGCAATCGCCGTGGCGCCCGTCACCTCGTGGCGCTATTACGACACGATCTACACCGAAATTTACAACAACCTCCCGCAGTACAACGCCGCGGGTTACGACGACAATTCGCCGATCAACTTCGCACGGATGCTCGACGACAAGCGGACGCGCCTGCTGATCATCCACGGCACGGCCGACGACAACGTCCATTTCCAGAACACCGTGGAGATGACCCGGGCGCTGAACCGCGCCGGCAAGCAGTACGACATGATGGTGTATCCCGATCAGAATCACTCGATGTTGCCCGACGCAACGGCACACATAAGACAGAAAATGATTGATTACACCCTGAAGAATTTATGACGTATTCCATGCAACTCGAAACGCCGATCGGCCCGCTGACGGTCACGGCGACGAAGAAAGCCGTGACGGCCATCCGATTCGGCACGGAGGTCCCGGAGGGCTCCGCACGTTGCACCGCGGCGGAAGCCATTCCCCTGCTGCGCAAGGCCGCCGAAGAGATCGGGGAGTATTTCGCAGGCTCGCGGCGCAAATTCACGCTGCCCCTCGCCCCCGAAGGGACGCCTTTCCAGCAGAAGGTCTGGGAGGCACTGCGCACCATCCCCTACGGCGAGACCCGCACCTACAAACAGATCGCCATCCAGATCGGCCACAACCAGTCGTTCCGGGCCGTCGGCATGGCCAACAACCGCAATCCGATCGTGATCGTCGTCCCCTGCCACCGGGTCATCGGCTACGACGGCAAGCTCACGGGATATGCCGGGGGCCTCGACGTTAAGGAGCAGCTGCTCGCGCTGGAGAAACGGTAGTCAGACGGCTTCCGGAGCGGCCGCGGCCGTCGGTTCCACCTCCCAGACACCCATATAGCGGGCGCCGAAGCGCGTCCAGTCGTTGAAATTGAAACAGCGCACCAGCCAGTCGGGATAGGGGCGCCAGGGGACTTTTTTCAGCGGCAGGGACAGTTCCGTGTCCAGCCACCAGCAGTGCGAAAGCACCATCAGCTGCCGGTCCGGGGCCTGCAACGCGGGAACCGCCGCTTCGAGCTCCTCCTGCGTGTCGAAACAAAGCGGCCGGAGGTTCCGGGGCATGTAGAACCGGATCTCCACGATGCGGCCGGGTTCCAAAATATCCTCGATATACCCGTATCCGACGCCCGTGGGAACCAGTCCGAGGGCCACGACCTCCTTTTTGCCGCGGCAATACTCCTGCATCATCTTGTAGAAACAGATCTCCGGACGGGGCTGTGCCAGGCAGTAGCCCATGATGCCCGCGTTGACCGCGACGAGCACTCCCAGCACGTAACGCCAGACCCGGGCCCCGAACCACCTGCGGGGCAGCTCGCGGAACATCAGCACGATGAACCAGGGGGCGAAGAAGAGCGCCGGGAAGAAGAACCGCAGCTCCTTGTGCCCCAGAAAGAAGTGCACCAGCAGGAACGGCACGAGCATCCACGTCACGACATGCCGGGGACGGCGCCAAAAGAACCAAACCGCAGCGACCAGCGCCAAAGGTCCGTAGACATAGCCGCCCTCGGTGAACGGCTCGGTGAAGTAGTACCACCACGGCGAGGTCCCGAATTTGAGCATATTCTCGTTGAGGATGTTCTCGCGCAGGTAGTTCACCGGCGTAAGGGTCCACTCGCCGTAGAGCCAGCGGTCGGTCAGCATCCCGAGCGCCAGCACGACCAGAACGCCCGGAACCATCCCGGCATAGAGCTTCCGGCGGCGGTGGAACACCAACAGCCAGATGCCGTAGCCCACCAGCGCGAATCCCATCTGGAACCGCACCGCGAAAGTCAGTCCCGCGGTCATGCCCAGCAGCACGCCCCGGCCGAACTCCCGCCGGCCCACGGCCCTATGGCAGCGCATCGTGAGCGCCGCCAGCAGCAGGAGCAGGTTGCCCGAGATCATCTCGGCGTTGAAATGGACGTGGAGGTAGGCCAGGTACCAAAGGAAAAATCCCAGCAGCAGGAACCAGCAGCGGGCATTCTCGTCGCGCAGGTCATCGCGCACCGTGCGGTAGAAGAACAGCAGTGCGGCGGCCGAAAGGGCTCCGCTCAGCAGCTGGAGCACGAAGACCACGGCGAAAGGCGAATAGATCCCCGCGGCCAGCAGTCCTTTCCCGACGGCCCACGCCACGAACGGCTGTATGCCGGGGCGCATCTGCAAGAGGTACTCCCATGGCAGATGATCCGGCGTAGGGGTCCCGAAGAGCTTCATATGAGCGTATTCGAGTATCTGGAAATGTTCGTCGGGATGGTAGGTGCCCAGGCTGAAAGCGGCGTATAGCAGCGTGACCAGACACCCGGCCCAGATCAGGCGGGGGGGGGTAATTCCGAGGCGTTCGAAAGAGATCATCAATCCTGTTCAGCGTTGTTTCGGTTGCAAAAATACGACAAATCCCGCAAATTCCGCACTCCCGGGCGAAATATGCCCCGTCCGGGGGCTCCGTCGAAAGCGCGGGGCGCGGTTTTCCGCGCCCCGCACATGCCGTCCGGGCTCCGGGATCAGAGCCCGAACGCGAAGAGGTTGATGCCGTCGTAAACGGCGCTCACGACGCCCAGCAGCAACACCCCGGCCATGCAGACCGCGAGGCCGATGCGCGTGCAGCGGTCGGTGCGGAACGCGGCGATCGGCGTATCGTTGGGGGTGATGTAGATCGCCTTGACGATCAGCAGGTAGTAGTAGAGCGAGATCACGGTGTTGATCAGCGCGATGAAGACCAGCCAGCGGAACCCGCCCTCGAAAGCCGCCGCGAAGACGAAGAATTTCGAGAAGAAGCCCGCGAAGGGCGGGATTCCCGCCAGCGAGAAGAGCGCGAGCGTCATCCCCACCGCCAGCCGGGGATTGGTCTTGTAGAAACCGTTGTAGTCCTCCATCCCCACCTTGCCGCCGGTCTGCTGCTCGACGGCCGACAGGACGCCGAACACCGCGAGGTTCGCGGCCATGTAGACCAGCACGTAGAAGACCAGCGAGGTCATGCCGAGGGCGCTGCCGCCGATGACGGCCAACATGATATAGCCGGCCTGCGAGATGGACGAGAAGGCCATGAAGCGTTTGAGGTCCTTCTGCCGGATGGCGAAGAGGTTGGCGACGGTGATGCTCAGCACGGTGACGATCCAAAGCAGCGTCTGCCACTCCCGGACCATCGGCGCGAAGACCTTCACGAGCACCGCCAGCAGCACGAATGCCGCGGCGCCCTTCGACACCACCGAAAGGTAGGAGGTCACCGCCGTGGGCGCCCCCTGATAAGTGTCGGCGGTCCAGAGGTGGAACGGCACGAGCGAGATCTTGAACCCGAGCCCCGAGAAGAAGAAGACCAGCGCCATCACCTGCAAGGGCGAACCCGTCAGGCGGGCCGTCATATCGTCGAAATAGAGCGTTCCGGTGGTTCCGTAGAGGAACGAGATGCCGTAGAGCATCAGGCCGCTCGAAAACAACGCACAGAGAATGTACTTGGCTCCGGCCTCGGCCGAATAGCGCTTGTATTTGTCGAAAGCCACCAGACAGGCCGCCGGCACCGAGGCCAGTTCCAGCCCGATGAAGAAGAGCAGGAAATTGCCGGCGCCGATCATGAAATACATGCCCAGCAGCGTCGAGAGGGTCAGGATGTAGAATTCGCCCTGCTTGTGGCGCGTATCCTCGCGCCGCAGCCAAGTGTTCGCCTGTAAGCAGACGACGAGCGCACCCGCGGCGAGAATGCCCTTGACGATGCCGTGCATCGGATGGTACTGAAACATCCCGCCGAACGCTTCGCCCTCTCCGCCCGGAAGGAGGCAGACCGCCGTCTGCACGGCGAGCAGGCCGCAGACCACGGCCGAAAACCGGCGGCGTCCGCGCTCCCCGGCGACGAGGTCGTAGAGAAATACGAGGACGAGGATTGCCGTGAGGGTCACTTCGGCCCGCATCAGCGTAAATATCGAGGTGTAATCCATAGTCGCTTAACTCAAAATGTGTGCAATGATTTCCGAAACGCTGCCGCGGATCATGTCGCTCACCCACAGCGGCGCGAGCCCCATGCCGGCGATGGCCGCGACGAGGCAGACGACCGAAAGGCGTTCGTCCCACGTGGCGTCGGTGAGTTTGAGGTGCCCGGGGTTGTCGCACGTGCCGTAGAGGATCTTCCCGACGACGCGCAGGATGTAGACCGCCGTAATGACGATCGACGTGCAGGCGACGACCGTGACCACGCGATGGAACGTGTCGGCGTGCATGAACGCACCGTTGAAGATGGTCATCTCGGCCACGAAGCCGCTCAGGCCCGGGAGTCCGAGGTTGGCGAGGCCCGCGATCACGTAACCCACCGCAAGGAAGGGCATCACCTTCATCAGCCCGCCCAGCTGGCGGATGTCGCGCGTGTGGGTGCGGCCGTAGATCATGCCGATCAGGGCGAAGAAGAGGGCCGTCATCAGGCCGTGGCTCAGCATCTGGAGCACGGCGCCCGTGCCGGCCGCGGTGTTCATCATCAGCACGGCGAAGAGCACCAGCCCGCAGTGCGACACCGAGGAGTAGGCATTGATGTACTTCAGGTCGGTCTGCACGCAGGCCGCGAAAGCGCCGTAAACGACCGAAACCGTCGTCAGGACGATGAATATCCAGCTCAGCTCCTGCGCGGCGTCGGGCAGGAGGTACATGGCCACCCGGAAGCAGCCGTACCCGCCCAGCTTCATCAGCACCCCGGCGTGGAGCATCGACACGGCCGTCGGAGCCGAAGCGTGGCCGTCGGGGCTCCATGTGTGGAACGGGAACAGGGCCCCCAGCACGCCGAAGCCCACGAACACCAGCGGGAACCAGATGCGCTGCAACGACAGCGGAATGTTGTGCAGGGCGGCAATCTCCTGAATGTTCATCGTCGTGGCGCCCGCGCCGAAATAGATGCCCAGAATGCCGATCAGCAGCAGCGCCGAACCGCCCATGAGCATCAGCGTGAGTTTCATGGCCGCATACTCCTTGCGGCCGCTGCCCCAGACGCCGATCAGCAGGTACATCGGGATCAGCGCCACTTCGTAGAACATGAACATCGTGAAGAGGTCCACCGAGACGAAGAACCCGAAGACGCCCACGCTCAGCAGGCAGAACCAGAGGAAATAGGCTTTGACATCGGTTTTCATCTGCCACGAGGCGAACGTGCCCGTGAAGACGATAATGGCCGACAGCAGGAGCATCGCCACCGAAATGCCATCGACGCCCACGGCGTAATGGATATTGAGCGGCGCATACCACACGCGGCTGGCGGTGAAGAGCATCGGGGCCGTCTCGCCCGCGCCGCGCAGCCCGAGGTACTGCACCACGAGCACGACGGCCAGCGCCAGGAGCAGCGAGGAGCCGGCGACCATCACGGCGTGGATCTGCCGCGTCGATTTCGAGAGCCACAACCCCAGCATCATCACGAGCGGGACGGCCGGGAAGAGGGATAGTATATTCATAACGACTTTCCGATTAGCAGATTAAAAGGATCAGGATCGTGAGGCTCAGCGCACCGCCGAGGAACCAGATGCAGTAACGCTGCACGCTGCCGCTCTGCATGTCGCGGATGAGCCAGGCGGCGCCGTTGGCGCCCCAGGCGAGGAGGTCCATGAAGCCATCGACCACGTGGCGGTCGAACCACGCAACGGGCGTCGAGATGCAGGCGAAGATCACGCGGTGGGTGATGAACTGATAAACCTCGTCGATGTAGAAACGGCGGTAGGCCGCGCGGTGCAGGCCGCTGAACGTCGCGGCCAGCCTGTCCGCCACGGGCTGTTTATCGCGGGCGTACATCCACGTCGCCAGCGCGATGGCCGCGGCGGCCACGCAGAGGCTGACGGCAGCGACGCCCCGGTCGATATGGATGGCGTAGGCCGCGCCGTCGCTCGAAACGAACTTCCCGAAAGGCATGAATCCGGCGACGCAGGTCACCGCCGCGAGGAACACGAGCGGCAGGGTCATCGTCAGCGGAGCTTCGTGCGGCGTATGCGCGGCATGGAGTTCGCGGTTTTCGGTGCCCCAGAAGATGCCGTAGTAGAGGCGGAACATGTAGAACGCCGTGAGGCCCGCGATGGCGGTCATCGTCCACCCCATCACGGGGCTGAAAGCGAAGCAGGCGGTCAGAATCTCGTCTTTCGAGAAGAAGCCGCTCAGGGGCCAGATGCCCGCGATGGCGAGGCACGCCACGAGGAACGTCGCATGGGTCAGCGGCATGTAACGCCGCAGGCCGCCCATCGCCGACATCTCGTTGGAATGCACCGCATGGATGATGCACCCCGCGCCGAGGAACAGCAGGGCCTTGAACATCGCGTGGGTGAAGAGGTGGAACATCGAGGCCATGTAGCCCAGTCCGCCCGTGTGGGGATCGGCCGAGGTGCAGACGCCCAGCGCCACGATCATAAAGCCGATCTGCGAAATGGTGCTGAAGGCCAGCACCCGTTTGATGTCGCTCTGCACGCAGGCCACGACGGCGGCGTAGAGCGCCGTGAAGGCCCCGACATAGGCCGTCCAATGCAATACTTCGGGGGCGTAGCCGATGAAGAGCGGGAACATCCGCGCCACGAGGTAGACGCCCGCCACGACCATCGTGGCGGCATGGATCAGTGCCGACACGGGCGTCGGGCCCTCCATAGCGTCGGGCAGCCAGATGTGCAGCGGGAACATGGCGCTCTTGCCCGCACCGCCGACGAACATCAGCCCCAGAGCCAGCGGGATCATCGCCCCGGCGGCCGCGAGGGTCTGCGCCGCAGGCGTGAAGGAGAAGGTCCCGGCGTAGTAGCCGTAGACGAGGATGCCGACGAGGAAGCCCAGGTCGGCGAAGCGCGTCACGATGAAAGCCTTCTTCGACGCGGCCACGGCCTCCGGCTTCGTGTAGTAGAAGCCGATCAGCAGGTAGGAGCTCACGCCCACCAGCTCCCAGAAGAGGTACATCTGGAAGATGTTGGTGGCGACCACCAGCCCCATCATACTCATCGTGAAGAGCGAGAGGAAGGCATAGTAGCGCTGGAAGCCCCGTTCGCCCTTCATGTAGCCCAGCGAGTAGACGTGGACCATCAGCGAGACCGTGGAGATCACCACGAGCATCATCACCGAGATCGGATCGAGCAGGATGCCCAGGTCGATGTGCAGCTCCCCGCCGATGGGCAGCCACACGGTGTTCCACGGGACGAGGGTCGGGAACGCGCCCGCGGCGTCGCGCCCGGCCGAGAAGTATTCGAAAGCCGTGTAATAACTCAGCAGCGCCACCGCGGCCAGCACGGCCGTGCCGACGAGGCCCGCTGCGACGGGGCGCATCTTCATGCCCGCGAGCCCCAGCACGAGGAAGCTCACGAACGGCAGCAAAAGTATCAGGATCGTATATTCCATAGCGAAGCGTTTGTTACCACTTCATCTCCCGCAGGCTCTTGACCTCGATGTTGCGGATGTTGCGGTAGATGTTGATGATGATGGCGATGGCCACGGCGGTTTCCGCCGCGCTGATGCCGATGGCGAAGAGCGTGAAGAAGAAGCCTTCGAGCTGTTCGGGGAAGAGGAAGCGGTTGAACACCACGAAATTGATGTCCACCGAATTGAGAATCAGCTCCACGGAGATCAGCATCGCCAGCAGGTTGCGCCGCGTGACGAACCCGTAGATGCCCACGAACATCAGGATCGTGGAGACGACGAGGTAATATTCCATTTTTATCATAGCCGTAGTTGTTTTAGCGTTTGCGTGCGATGAGGATTCCGCCGACGATGCAGGCCAGCAGCAGGATGCTGATGACCTCGAAAGGCAGTACGTAGCCGTACTTTTCCGGGCTCATCAGCGCGTGCCCGATGGTCTGCACGTGCAGTTCGCCGTGCTCGAAATGCGAGGGGTTGAAGTCGTGCCGGAGCATCACCCAGAGGCAGATGCCGAGGCTCGCCAGCGTGGCGGCCAGTCCCGCGAAGAGCTTGTAGCCTTTCAGGTCCTCGGCCTTGTCGCCCTGGCTCGAGGTCAGCAGGATCGAGAAGACGTAGAGCACCGTGATGCCGCCGGCGTAGACCAGCAGCTGCACGGCCCCGAGAAACGAGTAGTTGAGCTGGAAATAGATGCCCGCCGTGCCGAAAAGCACGAACAGCAGGTAGGTCGCAGCGCGCAGGATGCGCTTGGTCGTCACGGCGAGTATCGCGCTGACGCCGATGAACAGCGCCAGAATGACGAAGACGATGAATTCGAGTGTTATTTCCATGACTTACTGCTTGTTGAGTTGTTTGACGAGTTTTTCGCGCGTGTAGACCGCATGCTCGAAACGGGTCGAGAAGCGGATGGCGCCCGTCGGGCAGGCGTTGACGCACAGCCGGCAGAACATGCACGACCCGAGGTCGTATTCGTAACGCGCCAGCCGTTTTTTGCTCTTGCCCGTTTCGGGATCGACGACCGTCTCGGTCGTCAGGCGGATGGTGCCGTTGGGGCAGGCCGACTGGCACAGGCCGCAAGCAATGCACTTGTTGCGGCCCTCGGCGTCGTGGGGCATGGTCAGCTCGCCGCAGAAACGGTCGTACATCTTCAACGCCGCCCGGTTCTCGGGGTATTGTTCCGTGACTTTCGGGGTGAAGAACTCCTTCAGCGTGACCTTCATGCCGGTCATCAGGGTTCCCACGCCGTGAAACACTCCTTTGATATAGTTGCTCATGGCTAAAAATGCAGTTTGAATACGACGACGATGACCATCAGCAGCAGGTTCGCCAGGCCGATGGGTACCAGATACTTCCATTCGAGGGTCAGGATCTGGTCGATGCGCAGGCGCGGGAAGGTCCACTTGATCCACATCAGCAGCCCCACCACGAAGAAAGCCTTGGCGAAGAACCACACGAAGCCCGGGATGCAGTCCATCGCAGCGTTGAAGCCCTCCCAGCCCGCGACGTGCAGCGGCATCCAGCCCCCGAGGAAGATGGTGGCGGCGACGCCCGCGACGATGAACAGGTTGACGAACTCGGCGACGTAGAACAGGCCGAAGTGCATGCCCGAATACTCGGTGTGGTAGCCCGCCGTCAGTTCCGATTCGGCCTCCGGGAGGTCGAACGGCCCGCGGTTGACCTCGGCGTTGCCCGCGATGAGGTAGATCACGAAGGCGACGAACGCCGGGAGGTGGCCCTTGAAGAGGAACCATCCGTCGGCCTGCCGGGCCACGATCTCGGAGAACTGCATGGTGTCGGTCAGCACGACGATCGTGAGGATCGAGAGGCCGATCGAAAGCTCGTAGGAGATCATCTGGGCACCGCTCCGCATGGCGCCGATCAGCGAATACTTGTTGTTGGAGCTCCACCCGGCCAGCAGGATGCCGACCACGCCGATGGACGAGGCGGCCATCAGGAAGAAGACCCCCACGTTGAAGTCCAGCACCTCCAGTCCCTTGCTCACGGGCAGGCAGGCGAAGGCCAGCACCGAGGCCAGAATGACGATGTAGGGAGCGAGGTTATACAGAAACCTGTCCGAGCGGCGGATGGTGATGATCTCCTTGGTGAGCATCTTCAGCACGTCGGCAGGGACCTGCAACAGCCCCCAGAAACCCACGCGCACCGGGCCCAGGCGACATTGGAAAGCCGCGCAGACCTTGCGTTCCATGAAGATCATCACGACGGCGATCACCGCGTACATCAGCAGCAGGCAGAGGCCGACCACGACGCATTCGACGAAGACGGCCAGTCCGAGGGGCATCAGCGATGTCAGCATCCCGTGAACCCAGCTTGTAATTATTGAAAAGTCGAACATAGTGTCTCTTTTTTATCTGTCAATATCCGGAACCACATAGTCCAGCGTGCCGCCGATGGCGATCAGGTCGGCGATCTTCGTTCCCCGGGCGATGGTCTCCAGGCACGAGACGAGCGGCAGGCCCGTCGAACGGAACTTCATGCGGTAGGGGAACTTGTCGCCCCGGCTCTCGATGAAGACCCCGAACTCGCCGCGGCTCCCCTCGACGGCGGCGTAGTAGCTGCCCTCGGGAATGCGGATCACGGGCTTCATTTTCAACTGGTATTCGCCCTCGGGAATGTTGTCGATCAGCTGTTCGATGATGTTCATGCTCTGCTCGATCTCGCGCATGCGGACCATGTAGCGGGCGAAGCAGTCGCCCTCGGTGAAGAGCACCTCCTCGAAATCCACCTTGCCGTAAGCGGCGTAGGGATGGCGCTTGCGCACGTCGCAGGCCCATCCCGAGGCGCGCCCCGTGCCGCCCGTGGCCCCGAACGAAACGGCGTCCTCGCGCGTCAGCACGCCGGTGCCTTTCAGACGTTCCTGCGCGATGACGTTGCCCGTGAACACCTCGTGGTATTCGCGCAGTTTGGGACGCATGTAGGCGATGAACTCCTTGGTCTTGCGCACGAAATCGGGGTAGATGTCGGCCTGCACGCCGCCGATGGTGTTGTAGGTCTGGATCAGACGCCCTCCGGTGGTCTGTTCGAGAATGTCGAGCACCTTCTCGCGGTCGCGGAAGCCGTAGAAAAAGGCCGTCAGCGCGCCCATGTCCATGCAGAGGCAGGAGAAGAAGAGCAGGTGCGAGTCGATGCGCTGCAACTCGTCCATGATCGTGCGGATGTACTGCACGCGCTCCGGCACCTCCACGCCCAACCCCTTCTCGATGCACATGCACAGCGCATGGCGGTTCTGCGCGGCTCCGAGATAGTCGAGGCGGTCCGTCAGGGCCAGCGTCTGGGGATAGGTCAGCTCCTCGCACATCTTCTCGATGCCGCGGTGGATGTAGCCGCAGTGAACGTCGAGTTTGCAGATGATCTCGCCTTCGAGCGACACGCGGAAACGCAGCACGCCGTGCGTCGCCGGGTGCTGAGGGCCGATGTTGATGACGTACTCGTCCTCCTCGAAGAGCACGTTGCGCTTGCGGATATAGCTGCCGTCGGGTTGCAGTTCGTAGGTCGGCGAGCTGTCCTTCGACACCTCGTTGCTCATGCGCAGGGGGTTCTGCGCCGGGTCGTAATCCTTGCGCAGGGGGTGTCCCGCCCAGTCGTCGCGCAGGAACAGGCGCCGCATGTCGGGATGGTTCAGGAAGCGGATGCCGAAATAGTCGAACGCCTCGCGTTCGTTCAGCTCGGCGGCCTTCCACAGGTCGCACACCGAGGGCAGCACCGGACGCTCGCGGTCGGGGGTCAGCGTCCGCAGCACGACGTTCTCGCCCGTCGCGGTCGCTTCAAGATGATAGACCACGCCGAAACCTGCCTCGCCCCAGTCCATACCCGTGAGGCTGCGCAGGAAATCGAACCCGTCGGCCCGCAGATGCCCGGCCAGGTCGTGAAAGCCGTCCGCCGGAACGGTGAACATCCCGTCGCCGCCTTCGGTCCATACGGCGCGGGGCTCCCAGGCCGTAATCTTATTCAAGAGGTCGTTATTCATGTTTTTCTTCTCCTTCCACATTGAGATCGTTCTTTTCCGCCGTCAGGTCGCGCCGGAGCAGTTCCTCGTACTCCTCCCGGCCGATCTGGCGGTTCACGCCGCCGAAAAACCGCTGCACCTTCACCTTGCGCTGAAGCTGCATCAGTCCGTAGAGCATCGCCTCGGGGCGCGGCGGGCACCCGGGGATGTAGACATCGACGGGCAGGATCTTGTCCACGCCATCGACCACGTGGTACGACCGTTTGAAAGGCCCTCCGCTGATGGCGCAGCCGCCCACGGCGATCACGTATTTGGGATCGGCCATCTGGTCGTAGAGACGTTTGAGCACCGGGGCCATCTTATGGGTGATGGTTCCGGCGACCATGATGAAGTCGGCCTGCCGCGGGGAGGCGCGGGCCACTTCGAACCCGAACCGGGCGAAATCGTAGCGCGCGGCGCCGACGGCCATGAACTCGATGCCGCAGCAGCTCGTGGCGAACGTCAGGGGCCAGAGGCTGTTGCTGCGGCCCCACTCGATCAGTTCGTCCAGACACCCCACCAACACGTTGGCTCCGCCCTCGCGCAGTTCGGCGACCATCCGTTCGATGTATTCGTTGTCGTTGAAATCCTCGTAGGACATCGACTTGATTTTCGGTCTCTTCATCATTTCCATTCCAAAGCTCCTTTCCGCCATGCGTAGGCAAGGCCCAGAATCAGTACCAACAAGAAAAAGAGGATGCTCACCAGTCCGTAGACGCCCAGTTCCTGCACGACCACGGCCCACGAGAAGAGGAACACCGTCTCGACATCGAACATCAGGAAAAGGATGGCGAAGAGGTAGTAACCCACCTTGAACTGCATCCACGAACGGCCCCGCGTGGGGATGCCGCATTCGTAGGCTTCGCCCTTCTGGGGGTTGTACGAGCGCGGCGAGATGGCGCGGGCGATGCCCAGCGCGACAGCTACCAGCGCAATGGCCGTAAGGATAACGACCACCAACAGCGTAAAATACATAAGCGATTGTTTTACGAATTTATATCTATCCGGCGCCCGAAACGCCGCGAATCCGGGAAGAGCGCTCCCGGAAGAAACAGACAAAAGACGAAAGAGGGGGGGGGCAGGGACGCTAAATCAGAATGCGCCCCAGCGAGTAGACGTAATAATCCACAGGATCGGCATGCAGGGTCCGGGCATAGGTGCGCATCGCGGTGCGCACTCCGAACGCGGCATCGATGGCGGTGCGCACGGCGGCGCGCTGCCGGACGACGGCCTTCTGGTCCGTCTGCACGACGGGGGCCTCGATCGAGGCGCTGCACGAACAGAGCGCCACGGAGAAATAGTTGCGGACGGCTGCCGGAGGACACGCCGTCACCGTCTCGTCGAGCGCAGGCTGTACACCGCCTACATCCTGAAACGAGGTGTCCCCGAGATTTCCCGCCAAAACGAAGAGCAGCAGGATCAAGACATATCGAAGCCGTTCCAACATTCCGTCCGAATCGCAGTTTATGCGATGCGAAGATACGGTCTTTTATGCAGAAAAAAGACTCTGCGGACGGAAAAAGACGCAAAAAGACGAATTTTGATTACATAATCGCCATTTCGAACAACGAAAGCCGCCTTCCGAAACGGGAAAGCGGCATTCTCACACGACGGTCCGGAAGGCTATTCCTTCGCGTAGCGGTCCTCCACGACACGCCAGTCGATGACGTTCCACAGCGCACCCACGGCGTCGGCGCGGCGGTTGCGGTAGTCGATGTAGTAGGCGTGCTCCCAAACGTCGATCGCCAGCAGCGGCTTCATGCCCCGGCACATCGGATTGCCGGCGTTCTGTTCGCCGACGACCACCAACTCGCCCGACCCGTTCTCGGCCAGCCACACCCAGCCCGATCCGAACAGCCCGGCGGAAGCCTGCGCCATCCGTGTTTTCAGCCCGTCGAACGAACCGAAATCGCGGTCGATGGCCTCCGAAAGTTCGTTCGAGGGGGCTTTCTGCGGATGCGGGGAGAGTTGTCCGAAGAAAAATTCGTGGTTCCAAGCCTGCGCGGCGTTGTTGAAGATCGCACCGTCGGACGAGAGTACGATGTCTTCGAGCGGCTGTCCGGCAAAGGGCGTGTCGAGAATCAGCTCGTTGAGCTTGGCGACATAGCCCGCATAGTGCTTGTCGTGGTGGTAGCGCATCGTCTCGCCGGAGATCGCCGGCTCAAGCGCATCGTATGCGTAGGGCAGTTCCTGCAGCGTGAAACGCGGTTCGGTTGCGGTATCGGTTGCCATAATCAGAGGAATTATAAATAAGGTGATGAATGTCGTCATAAAAAATCGTTTTTTCGTTATCCGCCCGCCCGGGACACCCCCGCCGGGCTGCGCGTCGAACGGCATTCCAACAAATAAAATGCCCGATCGAGGATTTTCGAATATTTTTCGTAATTTTGAGGTCTGCGACCGTTCTGTCGAATCCGATTAAATCCGATAACGAACCATGAAACGAATTCTTCTCACACTGGCCGCGCTCGGCACGGCCCTCACGATGCAGGCGAAAGTCGTCCTGCCCGGCATCTTCGGCGACAACATGGTGCTCCAGCAGCAGTCCGAAGCGCAGTTCTGGGGCAAAGCCGCTCCCGGAAAGAAAGTCACCATCCGCCCCTCGTGGAGCGCGAAGCCCGTGACGGCCACCGCCGGCCGCGACGGTCGCTGGCAGGCCGCCGTGCCCACCCCGGAGGCCGGAGGCCCCTACACGATCGAGCTGAGCGACGGCGAGACGCTGACGCTCCGCGACGTACTGATCGGCGAGGTGTGGCTCTGCTCCGGGCAGTCGAACATGGAGATGCCCGTGCGCGGTTTCTTCAACCAGCCCGTCGAAGGCTCGGCGGACGCGATCGTACGGGCCAAGGCCGCGACGCCGATCCGCCTCTGCACCGTGAACCGCGCCACGGCCCGCACGCCGCAGGAGGAGTGCACGGCGCAATGGCAGAAGCACACCCCCGAGGCCGTCGCCGCGACGAGCGCCACGGCCTACTACTTCGCCCGCTACCTGCAAGAGGTGCTGGACGTTCCCGTGGGCGTCATCGTCACCTGCTGGGGCGGCACGCCCGTCGAGGCATGGATGGACCGCGAGACGATGGGCGGCTTCAAGGAGTTCGACCTCTCGTTCCTCGACGGCGACGGGAAGATCGACCGTCCCCAGAACAAGCCCTGCGGACTCTACAACGCCATGATCGCACCGCTCGTGCCCTTCACCGTCAAGGGCTTCCTCTGGTACCAGGGCGAATCGAACCGGCTGCGGCCCGACCAGTACCGGGCGCTGATGCCGGCCTTCGTGAAGATGCTCCGCGAACGCTGGGCGCAGGGCGAACTGCCGTTCTACTACGTGCAGATCGCGCCCTACTGCTATGAAAACCCCGACGAAACGGGCTCGGCCCTGCTGCGCGAAGCCCAGCTGCGCAACCTCGGCGACATTCCGTCGAGCGGCATGGCCGTGACGATGGACATCGGCGACGAGAACTGCATCCACCCCGCCCGGAAAGAGGAGGTCGGCACACGCCTGGCATGGCTGGCGCTGACGAAAACCTACGGCATGAAGGGCATCGACGCCGACACGCCGGTTTATGAAAAGATGGAGGTTGCCGACGGCAAAGCCTATCTGACCTTCCGCACGGGCCGCGAGGGCCTCGCCCCGCTGGGCGACACGCTCACGGGCTTCGAGGTCGCCGGCGCCGACCGGGTGTTCCACCCCGCCACAGCCCGGATCGAAAAGGGCAAAGGACGCCTGATCGTCACGTGCGACGCCGTTGCGGAGCCCGTGGCCGTGCGCTACGCCTTCCGCAACTACGCCGAAGCTACGCTGTTCAACAGTTCGGGCATCCCCGCCTCCTCGTTCCGCACCGACGACTGGGAGGTGAAATGACAGCCGACGGGCCGGACTCCGAAAGGGTCCGGCCCGCTGCGTCATATCCGGGTCAGCGCCGACAGGATCTTCCGGTTGGCGCAGTCGATCACCGAGCTCTCCAGTGAAGAGAGATAGATCCGGGTCATGCGCTCGGAGGTGTGTCCCATGCCCGCGCTGATGACCGTGATGGGCACCCGGTGGTTGCGCGCCGCCGTCGCCCAGCTGTGGCGCGACGCGTAGGACGAAAGCCCCTCTTCGAGCCCGAGGAGCTGCGAGAGCCGCTTCAGCTGGCGGTTGTAATAGTTCAGCGCTATCTGATACTGCGAATAGGCCCTGCCGGGCTCCTCGGCGGTCAGCAGCGGAAAGACGTAAGGCGTATTCCGGGTGCGCCACTCGTACCGCCGGACGATCTCCCGCATGCACGTCTCCAAATGCACGGTCATCAGCTGCCCCGTCTTGCGCCGCACGTAATTGATCTCCCCGCCCGAAAGGTCACGCTTCCGCAGGAAGGCCATATCGACAAACGACATCCCGCGCGTGCAGTAGCTGAAAATAAAGAGGTCGCGGGCCAGTGCCAGGGCGTCCGATCCGCTCAGGTCGAGGTTCCGGAGCCGGCCGATGAGCCGCTCCTCGACGGCCCGCTTGCGGGTGTGGTCGATGCCCGTGTAGACGCCGCTGAACGGAAAACTCTGCTCTGCAAGGCGCTGCCGGACCGCCCGGTTGTAGACGGCGCGGAGAATGCGCATGTAGAACGACACGGTGTTGCGCACGACGCCGCGCCGGACGAGATAGGCGTTGTACTCCTCGACCAGCGGCTCGGTAAAGGCGGCGAAGGGAAGGTCCGTGCCGCCGAGAAAAGCCGAAAAGCTGTTGAGCGTGCGCGTGTAGTTGCGCGCCGTCCCCAGCCGCCCTTCCGAAGTCAGCCGGGCGATCTGCCCCCGCAGGAATGCCAGTACAGAGACATCCCGGTGCGGGGTGCGGAAGCGCGCGACGATCTCGTCCGCCGTGTACGGACGCCTTTCGAGCGTCAGGTCGCGGACGATACGCAGCAGCAGGGCCACGTCGCCGTCGATGCGGACCCGGATCACCGACGCCTCGCCGGGAAGCGGCAGGACGTGCCCGGCAGCGGCGTCCCACCATGCGGGGAGAATGCGGATGCGGGTGGCGATGCGGCGGACCTGACGGTCGTGCGTCACCTGATAATAGATGCTCCCGGCCTTGCCCGGGACACGCGATGTGCGGAATTTCACCTTTACGGAAGTAGTCATAATTCAAGAAATTTATTCCGAAAGGTCGCAATTATCGCACATTTCGCACGCATGCCCGCCGGACAGACGACACAAAAACCCCGGAGTTCGCACTCCGGGGTTCGTTTTATGCAAGCCGCCTACATGCAGGTCAGAATTAGGGCGGCCATCGGCACCGCAGGCCACCACGTCCGCCGCCGCTCCTCCGCAGGAAACAGCCGGGCGATGTCCTCCGAACGTTCGAAGTAACGCAGCACTCCGAACCACAAGGCGCACATCACCGCGTTGGTCAGCAGCGCGCTCGCGGGCACTGAAAAGGCACCCGGGAGGTCGCCGAAAACCGGACGATACAGGAACAGGGCCGCGAAATGCGCCGCACTCTTCAGTCCCGCATACAGGCTGACCTGCTGCACGGCATAAGGGCTCCGTCGCAGCAGCAGCCACAGCAGCGTCAAGGGCAGCAGGGAGGCAAGGAGCGTGCAGAGGTCAAAGGCGGCAGCCGTCCACGTCGTCGGCAGGGAGCCGGAAGCGGCCCATGCGAGCAGCCACGACCACATCCGGGAAACGCCGTAAGCGCCGAACAGCCATACGGGTCCGGGCATCGCATAAAGGGCGGAAAGCAATTTTTTCATGGCATCGGGCCGTTATCAGATCCGACGGCGGAGACCGCCGCCGGAGAGTCAGATCAGCGTTTCGAGGATCTGCACGGCGTTGAGCGCCGCACCCTTCCGGATCTGGTCGCTCACGCACCAGAACGTCAGTCCGTTCTCGCAGGTCAGGTCCTTGCGGATACGGCCCACGTAGACGGGATCGTTGCCGGCGATGAAGAGCGGCATCGGGTAGACCTTGCCGGCCGGATCGTCCATCAGCACCACGCCCGGCTCCTCGGCGAAGGCCGCGCGGACCTCCTCCACCGACACGGGGCGTTCGGTCTCGAGCCACACGCTCTCCGAATGGGCGCGCATCACCGGAACGCGCACGCAGGTCGCCGACACGCGGATGTCCGAGTGCATGATCTTGCGCGTCTCGTGGAACATCTTCATCTCCTCCTTCGTGTAGTCGTTGTCGGTGAACACGTCGATATGCGGAATCACATTATAGGCCAGCTGGAAGGCGAATTTCGCCACCGTGGGCTCCTTGCCCGCGCCGAGCTCGGCATACTGCGTCTCCAGCTCCGTCATGGCGGCGGCTCCGGCGCCGCTGGCCGACTGGTAGGTCGAGACATGCACGCGGGTGATGTGCGAGAGCTTCTCGACGGCGTTCAGCGCCACGACCATCTGGATCGTCGTGCAGTTGGGGTTGGCGATGATGCGGCGGGGCGCATTCTTCGCATCCTCGGGATTGACCTCCGGCACCACGAGGGGCACGTCGTCATCCATGCGGAAGGCGCTCGAATTGTCGATCATGACCGTACCGTGTTTGGTGATCGTATCGGCGAACTCCTTCGACGTTCCGGCCCCGGCCGAGGTCAGGGCGAAGTCTATCCCCTTGAAATCGTCGTTGTGTTGCAGCAGTTTGACCTCGATCTCCTTTCCGCGAAACTTGTATTTGCGTCCCGCACTGCGCTGGGACCCGAACAGCACGAGTTCGTCGATCGGAAGCGCCCGTTCCTCCAAAATTCGCAGAAATTCCTGGCCCACAGCACCGCTGACGCCCACAATAGCAATTTTCATCCTGATTAAAATTAAAAAGTGATCATCGTTCCCGCTCGGACGGACCGTACACGGAAGCTCCGGGGACAAATATAACGAAATCAGTACGAAATGCAAAAAAAATCGACCGGCACAATGGCCGGCCGTAATCATTAATTAAAGAAGTCGTCCTCGTCGGAGGTATCGGGCTTCCCGGGATCGACCTCTTCGTCGCAGTCGTAGCGGGGCATCATCGCCGGACGCAGGAACTGATCCCCGCGGCCGATGCCGAAGCGTCCGTCGTCGTAGACCCTCTTCATGAAATCGCCGACGATCGGCAAGGCCATCACGCTGCCCTCGCCGCCGCGGACGAAGTGCACCGACTGGTCCTCGCCGCCGACCCAAGCCCCTGCCACGAGCTTCGGAGCCACGCACATGAACCATGCGTCGCGGTTCTGGTTCGATGTTCCGGTCTTGCCGCCGATCTCCACGTCGTTGAATCCGAACTGCCACTTCAGACGCCCGGCCGTTCCCGCATTGACCACGCCCTGCAACATCGTGAGCATCGTGTAGGCCGTGCGTTCGCTGATGGCGTCCTGCGACTGGGGGATGAACGAGGCGATCAGGTTGCCCTGCCGGTCCTCGATGCGGGTCACGAAGATCGCATCGGTGTGCACGCCCTGATTGGCGAAGGTCGAGAAGGCGCTCACCAGCTCGAAGACGTTCGATTCCGAGGAGCCGAGGGCCAGCGCCGGCACGGGGTCGATGTAACTGCGGATGCCCATGTTATGGATGAAGTCGGCCACGGCCGCAGGCTGCTTGGCCTGCTTCATGATCCACGCCGAATAGTTGTTGCGGCTGCGCGCGAGGCCCCAGCTCAGGGGGTGCAGCACGCCGTCGTACTCGACGTTGCCGGCCTCCTTGGGCGACCACGCCGTGCCGTTGGCCGTCTCGATGGTCGTCGGCAGGTTCGGGACCATCGTGCAGGGAGTCATCCCCAGGTGGTCGATGGCGAAGGTATAGACGAAAGGCTTGATCGTCGAACCGATCTGCCGCTTGCCCTGCTTGGCCATGTCGTACTTGAAGTAACGGAAGTTGGGCCCCCCGACATAAGCCTTCACAAATCCCGTGCGGGGGTCGAGCGCCACCATCGCGGCGCGCATGATCCGCTTGTGGTGGAGGATCGAGTCGCGCGGGGTCATCAGCGTGTCGCGTTCGCCCTTGTAGGTGAAGACCTTCATGTCGCAGGGTTTGTCGAATGCGGCCTGTATCTGCTTCTCGCTCGCCCCGGCGTTCTTCATCTCGCGGTAGCGGTCCGAATAGCGGACGGCGTGGCGCATGATGCGCTCGCGCTCCTCGCGGTCGGCGCCGATGAAAAGCGTCTTGGTGCTGCGGTACTGCGCGTCCATCTTGGGCTGGATCTCCTTCTCCATCTGCCGCTGCACGGCCTGCTCGGCATAGGACTGCATCACGGAGTTGATCGTGGTGTAGATTTTCAGTCCGTCGCGGTAGATGTTGTAGGGCGTGCCGTCGGCCTTGCGGTTTTTGAGGCACCAGCCGTAGAGCGGATTCTCGTCGTACTCCTTCACCGCCTGGTCGTAGTCCCATTCGTTGTAGAACTGGCTGCGCTTGGGTCGCTCGGCGTTCATCACCAGACGCAGCATCTCGCGGAAATAGGTCGCCGAACCCTCGTTATGCGACACGGGCCGGTAGTTCAGCACGATGGGCAGCGCCGCGATCGAGTCGCGCTGCCTGCGCGTCAGCGCCCCGGCCTCCTCCATGCGCGAAAGCACGAGGTTGCGGCGCGCGAGGGCGTTGTCCGGATTGCGCACCGGGGAGTAGCGCGTCGGGGCGTTCACCACGCCCACCAGCACGGCCGCCTCCTGCACGTTCAGCTCGTCGGGCTCCTTGTTGAAGAACGTGTGGGCCGCCGACTTGATGCCGTAGGCGTTCGAGCCGAACTCCACCGTATTGAGGTACATCGCGGCGATCTCCTCCTTGGTATAGTTGTATTCGAGTTTGAGGGCCGTGATCCACTCTTTCAGCTTCGCCGTCACGAGCTTGGCCTTGCGGACGACGGCGCCGCGGTTGCGGGCCGTGTCGCGCGGGAAGAGGTTCTTGGCCAGCTGCTGGGTGATGGTCGAGCCGCCGCCCTGCGAGGTGTTCTGCATCAGCAGCGTCTTCACGGCCACGCGCGCCAGCGAGGGGATGTCGATGCCCGAATGGCCGCGGAAGCGGATGTCCTCGGTCGAGATAAGCGCCGCGACGATCGGCGGCACCTCGTATCCGTCGAGCCGGATGCGGAGCGTCGAATCCGAGGGAAAGAGGTCCGCGTACTGCACGTAGGAGCGGTTCTGCACGAAGAAGGTGCCGATGACCTTGCCGTCCTCGGAATAGATCTCCGTGGCGAGGTTGCTGCGGGGGTTCTCCAGCTCCTCGAACGAGGGCATGCGCCCGAAGACGCCGAGCGCCGTCAGCAGCAGCAGCACGCCCACAAACGCAAAGGGTGCGAGCGCCACGCACCAGATCCATTTTATCATTTTCGGGCTTACGCCCGTCTTTTTACGCTGTGTCATACGACCAAATTTTGCGGTAAAGATACGAAATATTCCTTAAAACGGTAGCCCCACCGACGCCGCGAACCACACGGAGCCGTTCGAAGGCTTGTAGCACGACAGTTTGAAGGTCGAGGTGGCCGACGCAGGCTGGCGGAAGGCGTTGAAATCGACGACGAGATCGCCGCCCGCGGACCAGATGCGCCGCCAGACATCGTGTCCCGCGTCGCGGAACTGCGCGTAGTCGCCGCCGGCGTTGAGCCGGATGCGCTTGATGTAGATCACCGACCCGATACCGCCCTCGGGGCACCACACCGGCAGCTGGTAATCGAACGACACGGCCGTGTAGTTGTTCGACAGAATGTCCGCCGAGGTGAATCCGCGGGGAATGAGGCGCGTCGAACGGTAGCTGAGCGGCGAGTAGCCCGAGGGGTATTTGTACCCTCCGAGCGAGGTCTGATAGGTCGCGGCGACTTTCACCGAATTGTGACGCACGAATCCCGGCAGGTAAGCCTGTCCGTAGAACGAAATCAGGTCGCTGAAATGGGAGTTCGCCGGATTGAACGTGTAGTTCGTGCTGAGGGTATAGCCCCAGCGGGGAGCGAAATCACGGTGGGACATGCGCACCTGGTCCGAGAAACCCACGCCGAACGAGAGTTTGTGCAGCCCCTTGCGGAATCCGATGTGCTGGATGTTGGAGATCAGCCCTCCCTGGCCCCATTCGATCTCCCGCATATTGGCGACCATGCCGTTGGAGTAGTTCCAGCCCGTCGAGACGGAGAGCTGGCGCGTATGGTAGCCCTGCTGGAAATAGAGCGGCAACGTAGCCGACAGCCCCACGGAGTAGTATTTGTCGGGCGCAGGGCGCGACTGATATTCATATTTTCCGGTCTGCCGGTTATACTGTCCGAGCGAGTAGAAGAGCTGGTTGCCGCCGTAGGAGGCGTCGAGATCGAAGCGCACGCCCAGCCCGAAATAGCGCACCCCGAGGTTCACCAGCGAACCTTCGCTGCGGTTCCAGCCGTAGGAGGCGTAAGCCTCAGTGTTCGACAGGAGGTTCTGCGACAGAAGCGTGAAGCCCAGATTGAGGTCGATGACGTGTTCGTCCACCGCGGCGAACGGATTGAACGCCAGCGGCATCCAGCTGTGGACATTGATCAGGTTGGGCACCTTGCGGTAACGCTTCGTGCGGAACGAATCGCGCTGCATCCGGGAGTCGGCCGCATCGAAACGCACCGTATCGAGGTTCACCACGTCCCAGCGCCTGCGCGGCGGATTGACGAGGTTGACCGGCAGACGCGACGGCGCGACGGGGATCAGCGCGCTGTCCGCGGCCTGCTCCGTGACGCGGTAGCCGCGGCGGTCGTAGGTCGTCAGCAGCACGCGGCCGCCGGCAGGAGCCGGAGAGAAAGAGCCGTAGGCCGAGGTCGTGATGCGGTATTCGCGGCCGTCCGTCAGGTCGTAGCAATGGGCCTCGTCCTTGCCCGAGGCGATCGAGCCGTAGTAGAGTTTGCCGCCGCCGGCCCGGAGATTCGAAAGGGTGATGTAGGCCCCCTCGGTGATCGGATGCACCCCTTCGCTGTCGATGCGGCCGATCCACATGCCGCTGTCATCGGTGACGAGGACGTACCACGCCGCCGTCCGGTCGTCCCACGCCAGCCCGTGCACCTCGGTCCGGCCCGGCGTCGCCAGGCGCCGTTCGGGTTCCGACCCGCGCCGCACGACGACCGTATAGAGGCCGTCGGGATCGTACTCGACCCACCCCAGTTCGTCGGGCGTCTCCACCGGGAAGAGCACCCTGCGGCGTCCGGCGACCGAGCGGGGCACGCCGTCGGAGAGCTCCATATAGCAGAGCTGCGAATTGACGCGCTGTTCGAAGAGTTTCGAGCGGCGGTATTCGGTCCACCACACCCGTCCCCCGCACAGCGAAGGGCGGGTCGAGACCTGCCCCGTGTAGCAGACGAGGCGTTCGCGGCCCGTGCGGCGGTCGATCTCGACGAAGCGCGACACGCGGTCGAGGTCGGTTTTGAGCGCCAGCACGGCCGTATCGCCCAGCGGCAGGGGCCATTGGTAGGTGGTGTGGTTCTTTTCGGGCAGTCGGGTCAGGGTCGCGGCGCTGTCCTCGGCCGCGGGCAGCGAATCCCAATAGCGTTCCAGTTCGTCGAAGGTCTCGCGGAAGAGCTTCTGCACGTTGGTCTTGTAGAACTTGCCCAGGGCGACGCGCGTGGTGGCCAGCACGTAGGGGTTGCGCGAACCGTACCACGCGACCTTGTCCCAGACATTTTCACCGTAACGCTCCCAGGCATAGGAACATATCTGGTATCCCAGTTCGTAGTGGTCGGGAATGTAGTCGCGGTAGGAGCCGCAGAACCAGCGGTCGATGTTGCGCCGGTCGCGGCCGACGCTGCCCATCGCGCGGTAGGCCATCGAGAACGAGGGCTGCAATCCCCGTCCGAACGACGACATCATCGTCTCGGACATCACGGCGTCGCCCTCCATAGCCCAGATCGGCATGCACAGCAGGCCTATGGTCGAACCCTGCTGCCCCAGCACGTAGCTCAGGGCGCGGATGACGCCCCGGTCGAGGTTGTTGTACTGCACGGCATGGCGGTATTCGTGGGCCACGAGCTGCTTGTACCACGGCATCGAGTAGCCCTCGACGGCCGGCGAGGTGAGGAACTCCACACGCTTGGGAAGATACATCACCAGCCCGTTCGACTGGAAATTCTCGGGGTGCATGACGAAGGGGATGCGCATCGGACCGTGGCGGAAGCCGTAGGCGATGTCGGGCTGCACGGTGCGGATGTAGAACAGCGTGCGCCGGGCAACGGCCGACACGGTGTCGGGATAGATCATCCGCACGTCGGGCGTGCGGATCGCAGACCACTTCATCGGAGGGTCCGACCCCCACGTGTAATACTGGGCGGCGGCGCGCTCGGCACCGCAGACGGCGACGAGCGCCGCGAGCAGGAACAGCAGCCGGCGCACGTCAGCTGCCGGCTTTTTTGCAGCGGTAGCCGCTGCGGGTGAGAATCTCGACCACGCGGTCGCGGTGGTCGCCCTGAATGATGATTTCGCCCTCCTTGGCGGCGCCTCCGACGCCGCAGCGGGTCTTCAGCAGGCGCGCCAGCTCCTGCAAATCCCCGTCGCGGCCCACGAAGCCCTTGACGAGGGTCACGACCTTGCCGGCCCGCTGCTTGCGGTCGAGCCACACCCGCAGGTCCTGCCGCGCCGGGGGCAGGGTCTCCGCCTCGGGCTCTTCGGCCGTTTCGTATTTGAAGCCGGGATCGGTCGAATAGACCATCCCGAGCCGCGCTTTCCAGTCGTTGTCCGCCATAATTGTTCGAATGGTTGCAAATGAACGCCGAAAGGGACGTAATTTATTGCGCAAAATTAGCAAAATATTTATCTTTGGTGTCGCAACGACCCGTTAATTTGTCGAAAAGCTCCGCCGGACCGTGCGCAAATTCGCTTCCGCAGCGGGTCTGTATTATTTTTATATGCGTATGGCAAAAAAGTTCCGCGAAAAACTGCGCCGGCTCAACCCCTTCTCGCAGCCGATGACGCCCGAACGGCTGCCCGAGCCCCTGCCCGCCAATCCGGACCAGCGGCTGGTGAAGGTCTATGTCGAAGGCTACGAGGACGTGGCATTCTGGCGCGGGATTTTCGACCATTTCCAGAATCCCTACCTGCGGTTCGAAATCTCGGTGCCCGACCGCGGCGACCTGCCCAAAGGCAAAAAGGTGCTGATGGGGATGATCCCCCGTTCGTCGGAGGAGACGATCCTCTGCGTCGATTCCGATTTCGACTACCTCTTCGCCGACCGCACGCCCCAGTCGAAGGAGGTCAACGGCAGCCGGTTCATGTTCCACACCTACGCCTACGCCACCGAGAACTACCTCTGCTACGCCCCCTCGCTGCACAACGTCTGCGTGAAGGCCACCAAGAACGACACGCGCATCTTCGACTTCGTGAAATTCATGCGCGAATACTCGTGCACGATCTACCCGCTGTTCGTCTGGTACGCCTACTCGGCGCAGCTGGCCACGGAGAACGTCTTTCCGCTGATCGACTTCAAGCAGTCGGTGCGCATCGGCTACCTCGACATCGAGAACAACGGCGAAAAGACCCTCGAATGGCTCCGGCGCAACGTCACGAAGCGCGAGGAGCTGCTCCGCCGGCGCAATCCGCGGATGATCGAACCGATGAAGGAATTCGAGGAACAGCTCAAGGAACGCGGGCTGAAACCCGAGAACGCCTATCTGTTCATGCACGGCCATACGCTGATGGACAACGTGGTGATGATCGCCCTGAACACCGTGTGCGAGAAGCTGCGGGCGATGTCGATCGCCAAGATCACCGCATCGAAGAAGCAGGGCGTGGCGCTCAAGAACGAGATGGCGAACTACACCAATTCGCTGCGCTCGATCCGCGACGTGCTCCTGGACAACGAGAACTACACCAAATGCGCGCTCTACAAACGTCTGGAGCGCGACATCGAACGCTATATCGCCCGCACGATCTGGAACATGAAGCGCAACGGCGAGATCCGGGAAACGTCGATGATCGGCATCATCCACCGCCTCCGGCAGGGGCAGGAGTAAAAAAAGGAGTGTTTTTCTAACACTCCTTTTTCCGTACCACGCGCACGGTGGACTGCGTCGCCTGCCGCACGAAGACCTGCGGACCGCGGGCGTATCTGCGCCACAGTTCGTCGGTATAGCCGCGCACGGTCAGCAACTCCATATTCTCGGCCTTCATCACGTCGAAGCCCGCCTCGCGCAGCGCCTCGACCGCCTCGTCGATGTGCCACGAATTATCGACGCACAGACTCAGGTTCACGGCCGAATTGTGGATCAGGTTGGTCTTGATGCGGAACCGCTCCAGCAGCGAGAAGATCGTGGCGAACTTCTCCTCCAGCACGAACGAAAAGTCGCGCGAACGGATCGTCAGCAGCACCTGGTCCTTCTTGAGGATCAGGATGGGCACATCGACCGGGGCCGACATGCCGCGGATGACCGTACCGGGCTTGCGCTTGTCGCCGAAAGGTCGCACGTAGAGCGGAATGTTCTTGTTCTGAAGAGGTTTAATCGTCTTGGGGTGGATGATCTGCGCCCCGCTGTAAGCCAGCTCGATGGTGTCGAGGTAGTTCAGTTCGGTGATCTGCACGGCATCGGGGAACGCCTTCGGATCGGCGTTCATCACGCCGTCCACGTCCTTCCACACCGACATCGACTCGGCGTCGAGGATGTTGGCCACCACGGCCGCCGAATAGTCCGAACCCTCGCGCCCCAGCGTGGTGGTCGTGCCGTCGGGAGCCCCGCCGATGAATCCCTGTCCGATGAAGATATTCTCGTCACACTTGCCCAGCGCGTTTTTCAGCAGCTCCGTCGAGGCTTCGAGGTTCACCCCGGCATCCTTGTGACGCTGTTCGGTGAGGAAGCAGCGGCGCATGTCGATCCAGCGGTTGGGAACCCCGGCGTAGTTGAGGTATTCGGAGATGATCGTCGTCGAAACCAGCTCGCCGTAGGCCACGATCGTGTCGTACCACAACTCGGCGTCGGCCGGTTTATAGTCGGTCTCCACGGCTATTTTTTCCAGCTCGTCAAACAGCGCATCGACCGCCGGCAGGCGTTTGGGGCCGCGCCACAGGTCGTCGATGATCTCCGCATGGTATTTGCGCAGCGCCTCGACATTGTCGAGCGAAAGCTGCCGGTCCCCTTTCTGAACTCCTTCGAACACCTTTTCCAGCGCATTGGTCGTCTTGCCCATCGCCGAAACGATGATGAACAGGTTCTGTTCGTCGTCGATGATCTTGCGCAGGTTTCTCACGCCGTCGGCATTCCGCACCGACGCGCCTCCGAATTTATAGACCTTCATGTTATTTCGCTTATTAACCTAACGTACCTTCCTTTACCTTTTGCACAGTTGACCGCCGTACTCTCGCGGCGTTCCGCCGCGTATACAAGCCTGACCCTCCCCTAAATCCCCTCCTCGGAGGGGACTTGTCGCGACGCAACCGGGATTTCAACTGGGATTTCAACCGGATTTACAACCGGATTTACAACCGGATGTCCCGAAATGAAAAACCAATTTCTAATTTTTCGTTCTTAATTCTTAATTACCTTATAGGGCACTCCGATGTTCTGGAACAGGAATGCGTACTGATCCGTCGCTTCGTCGATGCGCTTCGAGGTGGGTTTGCCGGCCCCGTGGCCCGCCTTCGACTCGATGCGGATCAGGATCGGGGCGTCGCCCGCCTGGGCGTGCTGCATCGCGGCCGCGAACTTGAACGAGTGTGCCGGCACAACGCGGTCGTCGTGGTCGGCGGTGGTCACCAGCGTCGCGGGATATTTCGTCCCCTCCTTGATGTTGTGCAGCGGGGAGTACTTATAAATATAGGAGAACTGCTCCTCGTTGTCCGACGAACCGTACTCCACGGCCCAGCCCCAGCCGATGGTGAACTTGTGGTAGCGCAGCATGTCCATCACGCCGACGGCCGGGAAGCAGACGGCGTAGAGGTCCGGACGCTGCACCTCGCAGGCGCCGACCAGCAGACCGCCGTTCGAACCGCCGCGGATCGCCAGCTTGTCCGACGAGGTGTATTTCTCGGCGATGAGGTATTCGGCCGCCGCGATGAAGTCGTCGAAGACGTTCTGCTTGTTTTCCAGCATGCCGGCCTTGTGCCACGCCTCGCCGTACTCCGAACCGCCGCGCAGGTTGGCTTCGCAGTAGACGCCGCCCTGCTCGATGAAGAGGATCGTCGTCGGGGTGAATCCGGGGGTGATGTTGATCTGGAAACCGCCGTAGGCATAGAGCAGGCAGGGATTCTTGCCGTCGCGTTTCAGCCCCTTGCGGTAGGTGATGAACATCGGGACCCGGGTGCCGTCCTTCGACGTGTAGAACACCTGCTCGGTCGTGAACTGCGAGGGATCGAATTTCACCTCCGGGGCCTTGTAGAGCGTCGATGCCCCCGAGGCGATGTCGTATTTGTAGACAGTCGCGGGCGACGTGTAGTTGGTCAGCGTATAGTAGAGCTCCGTATCCTCCCTCTCGCCGCCGAAGCCGCCGACCGTACCGATGGCGGGCAGCTCGACCGTGCGCACCAGCTTGCCGTCGTAGTCGTACTGACGGACCCGGTTCTGCGCATCCTGCAAGTAGTAGGCGAACAGATAGCCGCCGGCCGTGCCGACCCCTTCGAGCAGGTTTTTCCCATCTTCGGGAATCACCGTCGCAACCTTGGCGGGAGCGTTCAGCTCGATGCGTTTGAGCGCGTAGTTCGAGGCCCCCTCGTTGGTGACGAAGAACAGCGCGTCGTCCTTGCAATCGACGGGCATGTAATCGGCGTCGAAGCCCGGGAGCAGCGTGCGGAATTTCGGTTCCGAGACTTTCTTATAAAGGATCTCGTTCCCCGACGTGCCCTCGGAACCCACGATGAAAAGCCACTTGCCGTCGTCGGAAGGCACGGCCGAGAAGTAGCGCAGCGGGTGCGCCTTGTCCTCGTAGACGAGTTTGTCGGCCGACTGGGGCGTACCCAGTTCGTGGTAGTAAACTTTCTGGAATTCGTTCTTGGACGAGTAGGCGCTCTTTTTCGGCGCGTCGTAGGCGCTGTAATAGAATCCCTTGGAATCGGGAGCCCACCGGGCGCCCGAGAACTTCACCCACTCGATCCTGTCGGCGGCGAGCGACTTGTCGGCGGTGTCCATCACGCGGATCTCCACCCAGTCGGAACCCGACGCGGCGGCCGAATAGGCGAACCAGCGTCCGTCCTTCGAGAACGACATGGCGGCCAGCGCCACCGTTCCGTCGTCGGAGAGCGTGTTGGGGTCGAGGAACACCTCGCCCGGGGTGCCCGGCTCCTTCGTGCGCCAGATCACCGCCTGGTTCTGCAAGCCGTCGTTATAGGTATAGTACCACCAGTCGCCGTGCTTCGCGGGAGCCCCCTCCTTGGGATAGTTCCACAACTCGGTCAGCCGCTCGCGGATCGCCCCGCGGAACGGAATCTGCGAGAGATAGTCCTGGGTCACGGCGTTCTCGGCGGCGACCCAGGCGGCCGTCGCTTCGGAATTGTCGTCTTCGAGCCACCGGTAGGGATCGGGAACCTCGGTACCGAAATAGTTGTCCACCACGTCGCCGCGCTCGGTTTCGGGGTAAGGCAGGTGTTTGATCTGTTTCATGTCGCTGCAACTTGCCGCCACCGCCGCTGCACCGAGCAGGACGGCGGCTTTGTAGGAAAAACTCGTCATAATAGAACCGTTTGGGTAATGATCGGGACAAAGTTAGGAAAAAAACAGGAAACAACGCACTTTCCCGACTCATTGTAAGTGCATTGCCCGCATTTTTTCGTTTACGGCCATACATTCGCGGCTTCGCCGCGTTCGCAGATCCGCCCCCGCCCCAGGCGGGGACTTACGTTCAGCCCGAATCCCCTTCCGGGCCGGCGACTCATATTTTTCAGACCCGATGGCCGAGTTATCCGATATTTTCAGTAACTTCGGCCTGCGAAAAACAACAGACTATGTACAACGAACTCAAAACGATAATCGAGCAGGCGTGGGAAGACCGCGCACTGCTTCAGGACCCCGCCGTGCAGCAGGCCGTGCGGCAAGTCGTGGAACTGGTGGACAAGGGGCAGCTCCGCACGGCGGAGCCCGTCGCCCCGGACACGAGCGAATGGCAGGTCAACGAATGGGTCAAGAAGGCCGTGATCCTCTACTTCCCGATCCAGCCCATGCGCAAGATGGAGGCCGGGGAGCTGGAGTGGTACGACAAGATGGAGCTCAAACACGGCTACGAAGAGCTGGGCGTGCGCGTCGTGCCTCACGCCGTGGCGCGCTACGGAGCCTACATCGCCCCGGGGGCGATCCTGATGCCCTCGTACGTGAACATCGGCGCCTACGTCGATACCGGCACGATGGTGGACACGTGGGCCACGGTCGGTTCGTGCGCCCAGATCGGCAAGCACGTCCACCTCTCGGGCGGCGTGGGCATCGGCGGCGTGCTGGAACCCGTGCAGGCCGCACCGGTCATCATCGAGGACAACTGCTTCATCGGCTCGCGCTGCATCGTGGTCGAGGGGGCGCACGTCTGCCGCGAAGCCGTGCTGGGCTCGAACACCGTCATCACCGGCTCGACGCACATCATCGACGTTACAGGACCCGAGCCCGTCACCTACAAAGGCTATGTGCCGCCCCGCTCGGTGGTCGTCCCGGGCAGTTACCGCAAACAGTTCCCGGCGGGCGAATACAGCGTCACCTGCGCGCTGATCATCGGACAGCGCAAGGAGTCCACCGACAAGAAAACATCGCTCAACAACGCCCTGCGCGACTTCGGCGTATCGGTATAGGCATGATCTACCGCATCGAAGAGACCACCTCCACGAACGACGACGCCCGCGACGCGAAATACCGCCACGGCGACATCGTATGGGCCGAACGGCAAACCGCCGGGCGCGGCCAGCGGGGACATACGTGGACGAGCGCCGAGGGCGAGAACCTCACCTTCTCGGTGGTGCTCTGCCCCCGGTTCCTGCCCGTCGGCGAACAATTCCTGCTGTCGGAGGCCGTGGCGCTGGCGCTCACGGACACCTTCGCGCAGGCAGGCATCGAGACCCGCATCAAGTGGACCAACGACATCTACGCCGGCGACCGGAAGCTGGTCGGCATCCTGATCGAGCACAGCTACTCGGGGCCGACGCTCGACCGCACGGTCGTCGGAATCGGCATCAACGTCAACCAGACGCAATTCGACCCGGCGCTTCCGAACCCCGTGTCGATGGCCGCCGCCGCGGGCCGCAGGTTCGACCGCCGCGAAGTGCTCGAAACCTTCCGCGAACGGCTCGAAGCCCGCTACGCGCAACTCGAAGAGGGCGCCGCCGAAGCCTTGCAGCGCGACTACCGCGAACGCATGTACGGACTGGGCCGGCGCCGCACGTTCCGCCTCCCCGACGGCACGCCGTTCGGGGCCGTGATCGAGGGCGTCCGCCCCTCGGGAGAACTGCTGCTGCGCCATGACGACGGCCTGCTGCGGGAATACCTGTTCAAAGAGGTGGAATTCGTGATAAATTCCTGACACAAATCCTTGCTGTTACAGAAATAACAGTTATATTTGCATCGTAAAACAGCCAATTTCAAATCAAACATTAAGAATAACATGAACGTACCTGCAAATCTGAAATACTCGAACGACCACGAGTGGTGCCGTATCGAGGGTGACACGGCCGTCATCGGCATCACCGACTTCGCGCAAAGCCAGCTGGGAGACATCGTATTCGTCGATGTCCCGACCGTGGGCGAAACGCTCGCCGCCGGCGAGGTGTTCGGCTCGATCGAGGCCGTGAAGACCGTGAGCGACGCTTTCCTGCCCGTGGGCGGCGAAATCGTGGAGTTCAACGACGCCGTGGACGCCGACCCCTCCATCGTCAACAAGGACGCCTACGGCGAAGGCTGGCTCGTCAAGGTCAAGATGTCGAACCCGGCCGACTACGACGCGCTGCTGAGCCCCGCCGACTACGAAAAGCTGATCGGCTAAAGCGCTTAAGAAGCAGGCTTTAGGATCGACGAGCGAAACTGAATTATACTTTCGGATAGTTCACGCCCGACAAGTTTCCCTCAAAGCCTTCGTCCGAGGAGGGGATTAAGGGGAGGGTCAGACTTGTAAACGCGGCGGAACGCCGCGAATGGAGCCGGCCCGAGAGAACCGAAACGAACAATTAACACAAAATACTTACCGTTATGTCAAAAGTTACCGTCGTAGGCGCAGGCGCCGTGGGCGCCACCTGTGCGAACGTGATGGCTTGCCGCGAAGTGGCGAGCGAAGTGGTCCTCATCGACATCAAGGAGGGCCTCTCGGAGGGCAAGATGCTGGACATGTACCAGTGCTCGACGCTGATGGATTTCGACACGAAGCTCGTAGGAGCGACCAACGATTATAAGAAGACCGCCAATTCGGATGTCGTGGTCATCACCTCGGGCATCCCCCGCAAGCCGGGCATGACCCGCGAGGAGCTGATCGGCACCAACGCCGGCATCATGAAGGGTGTGATCGAGAACGTCATAAAATACTCGCCCCGCGCCATCATCATCGTGGTCGCCAACCCGATGGACACGCTGACCTACCTGGCCCTGAAAGCCTCGGGACTGCCGAAGAACCGCATCATCGGCATGGGCGGCGCACTCGACTCGTCGCGCTTCAAGTGCTACCTGGCCAAAGCCACCGGAGCCAACATCAACAACGTTGACGGCATGGTTATCGGCGGCCACGGCGACACGACGATGATTCCCCTCGTGTCGAAAGCCACAGTCAACGGCGTTCCCGTCTCGCAGTTCGCTTCGAAGAAGAAGCTCGAAGAGGCCGTCGCCAACACGATGGTCGGCGGCGCGACCCTCACCAAACTCATCGGCACGTCGGCCTGGTATGCTCCGGGAGCCGCCGCTTCGATGATGGTCGAGGCGATCCTCCACGACCAGAAGAAGCTGGTTCCCTGCTGCTGCTACCTCGACGGCGAGTACGGCCAGAAGGACATCTGCATCGGCGTTCCGGCGATCATCGGCCGCAAGGGCATCGAGAAGATCGTGAAGATCGATCTCACGAAAGAGGAGGCCGAGAAGTTCGCCGCTTCGGCCGAGGCCGTCCGCAAGACGAACAACATCCTGCACGAGATCAAGGCGCTCTAAGCCGCCGAGAGAGGGGGGGGGAGGCAGGCGAGCGGACAGCCGTCCTGCGAAACACGTCCGAACACCCCGTCATATCCTGCAAAAAAGCCGCTCTCCGATCGGAGAGCGGCTTTTTCGTGTCCGGCGGCCGGATCAGAAGCTGATTTTCGCACCGACGAACCAGCTGCGGGGCAGCGAAGGCCCGTAGACATAACCCGAATCGCGTTCGGCGCCCCGGTCGAAATCCTTCTGATAGGCGTCGAAGAGGTTCTGCACGCCGCCGTAGAGTTGGAGCGTGATCTCCTTATAGATACGCAGATCATAGGCCAGCCGCAGGTTCACGTCGCAGAACGCCGGCGTGGTGACCGCCACGTCCCGGTCCACCCCCGATCCAGCCATGTGCTGCACGAGCATCTCCCCCGTGCAGGTTCCGGTCACGTCGGCCGTGAAGCGGCGCAGCGGCTTGAACGACGCGGTGAAATAGCCGTAGAGATCGGGCGTGCGGAACATCCGGCGCACGGGAGGCACCTCCGCATCCTCGCTCCACGGCTCGGGTTCGGAGTAGCGGCTCCGCTGCCACGTCATTCCCGCCTGGAGTTCGAACCAGCGGGTGAAGGCCGCCCGGCCCTCGGCGTTCAGTCCGCGCACCGTGGCGCCCGAACCGTTGTAACGCTCTTTGATCTTGCCGCCGTCGGCCGTGTCCTCGATATCCCGCAGCGCAAACACATCTTCCAGCTTGGTATAGAATCCTTCGACGAGCAGGTTGGCCTGCACGCTTCCGAAGGTATGGTAGAGGTCGGCCGAGAGGCTCACGCTGTGCGACCGCTCCTCTTTCAGATCGTCCGCGAGGCGGATGCGGACCCGCTTGCCGCCCACGATGGCGATGTGCATATCCTCGTCGAAAGCCTGCGGAGCGCGGTAGCCTCCGGCGTAGCTCACCCGCAGGTTCACCGACTCCGAAGGATTGAAGCGGACATTGGCCCGGGGGCTGAAAATCACGTGATCCACGAGGTTGTGCTTATCGAGGCGGCCGCCGATCAGCAGCGACCACTTTTTGGTCTTCCACTCGTTCTGCAAATAGCCGCCCACGATATGCACCGTCTGGTCGGTGCGGATGTCATAGCCGATCGAACGGTCCGAAAGGTCGTCGTAGCTGTACTCCGTGCCGAGCGTCAGCTCCGAGGGCATGAAGAGCAGTTTGCGGAAGGCATGGACATACTGCATGCCCGCAGCGAGGGTCAGATCGTGCGTCGTGCCGTAGGCGTCGAGGTCCTGTTTGCTGCCGTAATAACTCTTGCGGGCCGTGTTCTGGAACGAGGCGTAGGCATTGAAGCGGTTGCTGCGGTCGGCCGATGAGATGTCGAACGAAAGGCTTCCGCCGTCGATGGCATGGTCGGTCTGCTCGGCGACGAAGGCTTCGTGGGGCGGCTGCTTCAGCAGGTCGCCGCCCCGGCGGTACTCGTCGATGTGGTGGTACTGCGCCGTGATGCGCGAATAGGCTCCCGTGCGGAAGAGCGAGCGCATACCCACGGACTGGCTGCTGATAACGGGCAGTTCGGTGAATCCGTCGCCGTCGTGGTCGTAGCCCGAACGGTGGCGGCTCTGACCGAAGACGCTGATGCCCGCACGGCCGCTCTCGGAGACGATCGAGGCGTTGAGCATCGTCGCATTGTCATAGGAGTTGCTGCCGCCGAGCGAAGTCAGCGTGTGCGACAGCTGGGCCGAACTGCGCGATGGTTCCCGGGTGATGATGTTGATCGTGCCGCCGATGGCCGACGAACCGAAGAGCGCCGAACCGCCGCCGCGCAGCACCTCGACCCGCTCGATCATGTTGGCCGGAATCTGTTCCAGCCCGTAGACACCCGTCAGGGCCGAAAAGACGGGATGCGAATCGACCAGAATCTGCGAATAGTGGCCGTCGAGGCCGTTGATGCGCACCTGCATGAAGCCGCAGTTCTGGCAGTCGTCCTCGACCCGCACGCCGGGCTGGAACGAAAGGCCCTGCGCCAGACACGCGGCATTGGTCCGCTCGAACAACTTGGCATCGAGCACGCTCACCAGCGCCGGAGCCTCGCGCCGCAGCGTCGCCGAACGGCTCGCCGACACGACCACCTCGTCCATCGAGATGCCGTTCTGCGCCACCTCGAAATTCAGTTCCAGCGTCTCGCCGCGCTTCAGCGCGACGGAGGTCCTTTTCGGGGCGTAGCCCAGGGCGCGGACTTCGAGCGTCAGCTCCCCTTCGGGGAGGTTTTTCAGAAAATAGTGTCCCGAAGCGTCGGTCGTCGTACCGAAGGCCGTGCCGACGACGGCTATCGAGGCATAGGGAATGTGTTCGTGGGTTTCACGGTCCACCACGTGGCCGTAAAGGTTGGCGTCCGTGCCTTTGCGCGGCGCATCAACACCGGACACAATAAGATACAGGCATAGGAACAATGCCGATAAAACAGATCGTTTCATGGTAAAATCGAATTGAGGATGAGGCCCGGAGGACTCCGGGCAAATCAGAAAAGAGGCGTGACGGAGCTACGCCGCAGGAGGCGCCCGCAGGGAGAAAAGCGAAATCTCCGACGCACACTTGCAGCGCGTGGCCTCGGGCAGCAGCACGGCGAGCACCTCGGCGTAGAACTGGTGCGCGTAAGGGATTTCGAGCAGATAGGGGAAGAAATGGAAATCATCGACGATGCAGAACTCGACGATCTGCTGCTCGGCGCCGTTGTCGGGCACCAGGTCGCCGCTGAACGCCGCGAAGTGGGCCGGGTCCTCGTTATAGATATGCACCTTCTGCCCCGCGTAGGCCGCGAGCAGGACCGACAGCAGGAAAGCCGCACAGCATCGTCTGAGTCCGGGGCGCATCTTCATCGGATGCAAAGTTACAATAAAAAAGGGCCGCGACAAGCGGCCCCTGCAAAAATACCTAAACATTAGTAGGTTGTATGTCTGTCCGGTCGCCCGCTGCGGGAGATGGACCGTGCGCCCCTCCCGGAAGCCGGGCGCCTCAGATGCTGATGTCGAGGATCTCGAAGTGGATCGTGCCGGCAGGTACGTCCACATCCACGCAGTCGCCCTTCTTGCGGCCCAGCAGCGCCTTGGCGATCGGCGTGCCGATGGCCAGCTTCCCTTCGCGCAGGTTGGCCTCGTGCTCGGCGACGATCGTATAGGTCATCTGCTTGTGGGTGTTGTGATTCAGGAGCGTCACCTTGCTCAGAATCTGCACCTTGCTCTTGTCGATCTTCGATTCGTCGATCACGCGCGCATTGGCGATCGTATCTTCCAGCTTGGCGATACGCATCTCCATCAGACCCTGCGCCTCACGGGCAGCGTCGTACTCCGCGTTCTCCGAAAGGTCGCCCTTGTCGCGCGCTTCGGCGATCGCCGCCGAAATCGCCGGACGCTCGACGGAACGCAGGTGATCGAGCTCCTCCTTGAGTTTTTTATAACCCTCCGCTGTCAGATAAATAATCTCTTTTGCCATACCTAAAAAAACATAAAAAATAAAGAATCCTGACCCGTAAAGGTCAGAACCCCGTTGCGTTGCTCAGACAAAGATAGAAAGTAAATTCCATATTTCCAAATCTTTTTCGCGCTCCGTGGCACGGATCGTGCCCGCGAACGGGGTTATGCACACCCTCCTCACGATCCATCTGTTATGGACGCTCGGCGCGGGTCTCGTCATCACGCGCCGGCAGCGGATACCCGCTTCGGCGGCCGTGTGGCTGGCTCTGGTTCTCCTGCTCCCGGTGGCCGGCACGCTGCTGTATGTACTGGCGGGATACCGCCGTCCCGCACCCCCGGCCGAAGAGGCCGTCCACAGGGGCGACGCCGTGGAGCAGATCGTCGCCCGGGGCTGCGGCACCTCCCCCACGCGGCACAACCGCATCGAACTGCTCCACAACGGCAACAACGCCTTCGCATCGCTCATCGCCGCCCTGCAACACGCCGTCCGCTCGATCCACATGGAGTACTACATCATCCGCGACGACCGCATCGGCCGCACCATCGCCGAAATCCTGATCCGCAAGGCCCGCGCCGGGCTGGAGGTGCGGGTCATCTACGACGCCGTGGGTTCGTGGCGGCTGAGCCGCGCAATGCTGCGGCGCATGCACGAGGCGGGGGTCCGCACGGCCGCCTTCGAACCGGTCCGCTTCCCGTGGTTCACCCCGCGCGCCGCGCGCCGCAACCACCGCAAAATAGTCGTTACGGACGGAAAGACCGCCTATCTGGGTGGCATAAATATTGCGAAATACTACCTCGACGGAGATTGCATGGGCAAGTGGCGCGACGAGCACCTTCGCATCGAAGGCGACGCCGTCGCGGACCTCCAGCGACTCTTCATCGCCGATTGGGCGCGGGCCGCCCGGGAGCGTCTCGACCCGCGCGGATACATCGCCCCTCACCGCATCCGGCAGCGGCTGCCGATCCAGCTGGCATGGTCCGAAGAGGGCCCTTCGCGGCTGACCATCGCCGAGGCGTTCGCGGCGGCCATCGTCCGGGCCCGGAAGCGGGTGCGCATCTGTTCGCCCTACTTCCTGCCCCCGGTGATGATCCTCGACGCCCTGCGGCTGGCGGCCCGGAGCGGCATCCGGGTCGAGGTGATGATCCCGGCGTGCAGCGACTCCCCGTTCTCGGACCTCGTGTCCGACTCCTACGTCGGGGACCTGCTCGACGCCGGGGTCGAACTCTACCGCTACGACAACGGATTCCTGCACGCCAAACTGGTGATCGTCGATGAAGAGCTGGCCTCGGTGGGCACCGCGAACATGGACTACCGCAGTCTGACGGACAACCTCGAAGTCACGGCCTTCATCCGCGGCCGGGAGGCGGTCCGCGAACTGGCGGCGAACTTCGGCGAGGACCTCGCCTCCTGCCGGCGCATCACGCGCCGGGAGTGGCGGCCCCCGCTGTGGCGCCGGACGCTGGGCGACGTGCTGCGGCTCGTGTCACCCCTGATGTGATCCCGTCCTAAACATATACGCACCATGAAACACCTTGTCTTCACCCTCCTCGCCGCGCTCCTCGTTTCGGGCGCGGCCTCCGCCCAACGCCTGATGGTCGGCGTGCGCGGCGGCGTCAATTTCACCGACTACTCGTTCGTCCCGACACGCATCGGCGACATCCGGTTCTCGCCGGGCTCCCCGCGGGCAGGCTACGACGTGGGCTTCGTCCTGCGCCTCAACCTCTCGAAGCACCTCCATCTGCAATCGGAACTGGACTACGCCTTCGTCAACTACTCCGTCCGCGCCGGGGATGCCGGAAACCGCCGCCTGACGCTGCGCACCGAGCGGTTCGAGATTCCCGTCCAGCTGGGCTTCCAGTTCGGCGTGCTGCGGCTGTTCGGAGGCGCGCTGTTCCGCGTCACGGATTCCGAGCGCAGCAGCGCCCCGCAGCTGCTCCGGGTCCGGTTCAACAACGGCGACATCGGGGTCATGGGCGGCCTGGGCTTCAACGTCCGCAAATTCTTCATCGACTTCCGCATCTCGGGCTATCCGCGCTCGCGGGTGTGGCACGACTTCACGTCGGACGGCGTATCGCGCCGTGTCAAAGTGCCCCACGACATCGTCTACGGCGGTTCCGTCGGTTTCTTTTTCTGAAAATCCCGGTCCTGATCCCCCGCCCCGGCGGGGGCTTTCGCATCCGCCGGAATAAAAAACGGCGATCCATCCCTCTTTGCAGCTTCCGCGTGCAATAATTTTTTTTGCAAATCGTTAATTTATGCGTAACTTTGTGCGATAAAGCGCCGTAATAGATTCATAAATGAAGCAGACTTTTTTATACGCCCTTTGCGGACTGGCGGCCGCGGCTATCCTCGGAGGGTGTTCTGGCATGAACGCCCTGCTGAAAAGCGGAAAACCCGAACTGATTTACAGCAAGGCGATGGAGTACTACCAGAAGGAGAAGTGGCAGCGCGCCTCGACGCTCTTCGAAGGAGCCCAGTACTACTACACCGGCACCCCGACCGAAGACAGCATCTCGTTCTTCAACGCCCGCTGCAAATTCAAGAACCGCGATTACGACACGGCATCGACCCTGCTGGACGACTTCCGGCGCAAATTCGGCCGCAGCGCCTTCATCGAGGACGCCGAAGGCATGTACGCGCTCTGCTTCTACTACCTCTCGCCGGGACCCTCGCGCGACCAGACGATGACCGGCCAGGCGCTGATCGCCATCAACGAATTCATGTCGCGCTATCCGAAGAGCGACCGGATCGAGGATTTCAAGAAGATCAACGCGGAGCTCACCGAACGGCTGCACGACAAAGCCTACATCAACGCCTATACCTATTATAAGATCGGCCGCTACAAATCGGCGATCGTGGCGCTGAAAAACGCCCTGAAACAATATCCCGAAAGCAAGCACCGCGAGGAGATCATGTACCTGATCGTCGATGCCGGCTACCGCTTCGCCAGCAACTCGGTCCAGGACAAGCAGACGGACCGCTATCTGACGATGCTCGATTCCTACCTCTCGTTCAAGGAGGAGTTCCCCGAATCGAAGCACATCAGGGAGCTCGACCGCATGGCCAAGAGCGCCCGCGACTACCTCGACCGCAACAACAACAAGGACAACAACATATAAGAATGGAAATCAAGAAGAACATTCCCAACAACACCATCACGCGCAAGCTGGTGGATCTGGACTCGGAAACGGGCAACATCTACGAGAGCGTCAACATCATCGCCCGCCGCGCCAACCAGATCGCAACCGAACTCAAAACCGAGCTCAACCGCAAACTCGCCGATTTCTCGTCGCCCACCGACACCATGGAGGAGACCTTCGAAAACCGCGAGCAGATCGAGATCTCGCGTTACTACGAGCGCCTGCCCAAACCGGTGATCATCGCCACCGAGGAGTTCATCGACCACGAACTGGTCTTCAAGGAGGGCAAGGACGGCGAGATGAAGGTGATCTAATCCGCGCAGGGAGATGGCATCCGAAGGCGTTGCGAATCCCCCGCTGGCGGGACGGCACATACTGCTGGGCATCACGGGCAGCATAGCGGCCTATAAGGCTGCCGTGCTTTGTCGTTTATTGAAGACGGCAGGCGCCGACGTGCGCGTGGTGATGACGCCGCTGGCCAAGCAGTTCATCACGCCGCTGACGATGGCCACGCTCTCGAAAAATCCCATTCTGGTCGAATTCTTCGATCCGGAAAACGGCGCGTGGAACTCCCACGTGTCGCTGGGCGAATGGGCGGACTGCTACCTGATCGCCCCCGCCACGGCCAACACGCTGGCCAAGATGGCCGGCGGCATCGCCGACAATCTGCTGCTGACGACCTACCTCTCGGCACGCTGCCCGGTCGTCGCGGCTCCCGCCATGGACCTGGACATGTACGCCCACGCAGCTACGCAGCAGAACCTGCGAACACTCGCCGAACGCGGCGTCCGCATCGTCGAGCCCGGCGAAGGCGAGCTGGCCAGCGGACTGACCGGCAAGGGCCGCATGGCCGAACCCGAAGCGATCGCCGCATTCGTCGGCGACCTTCTCCGCGAAAAAAAAAAGAGTCTGCAAGGTAAACGGCTGATCGTCACGGCAGGAGCCACGATCGAAGCCATCGACCCCGTGCGGTTCATCTCGAACCACTCCTCGGGGAAGATGGGCTACGCCATTGCCGGGGAGCTGGCCGGCAGGGGCGCCGAGGTGACGCTCGTCACGGGCCGCACGGCGCTGCCGACGCCCGCAGGCGTCGAGCGGGTGGACGTGCTCTCGGCCGCCGAGATGTACGACGCCGCGGTCCGGGCCTTCGAGAAGGCCGACGGTGCGGTGATGTGCGCCGCCGTGGCCGACTACACCCCCGACAGCGTTTCGGAGACCAAGATCAAGAAAGGCGACGGCGACATGTACATCGCCCTGCGCCGGACGCGCGACATCGCCGCCGAACTGGGGGCGCACAAGGGCGGCCGCCTGCTGGTGGGATTCGCTCTGGAGACCCACGACGAAGAGGCGCACGCCGAAGCCAAACTCACGAAGAAGAATTTCGACTTCATCGTGCTCAACTCGCTGCGCGACGCCGGAGCCGGATTCCGCGGCGACACCAACAAGGTGACCTTCATCGACCGTGCGGGACGCGAAGAGCTGCCCCTGATGGCGAAGCGCGAGGTCGCCGCACGCATTGCCGACAAAATCGAAAAATTTTTCGCCCGATGAATGCCTTCCGCAACGGAAGGCCGGGGCTTTTAATTTTTAATTCTTAATTTTTAATTTCGCATGCTACGCCGTCTGTCGGTCGAAAATTACGCGCTTATCGACAAGCTCGAAATGGAGCTGGACCCCCGTCTGAACATCATCACGGGTGAGACGGGCGCCGGAAAATCCATCCTGCTCGGAGCTCTCGGGCTGCTGCTGGGGGCCAAGAACGACGGTTCGGCGATGAAGGACGCGGCGCGCAACTGCACGGTCGAGGGGATTTTCGACCTCACGGGGCGCGACCTGGAGGCGTTCTTCGACGAAAACGACCTCGACTACGCTCCCGAAACGACCCTGACGCGCATCATCACCCCGACGGGCAAGAGCCGCGCTTTCATCAACGACGTGCCGGTGCAGCTGGCGCAGTTGCGCGAACTGGGGAGCCGCCTGATCGACATCCATTCCCAGCACCAGAACCTGATCCTCTCGTCGGAGGAGTTCCGCACCTCGGCGCTCGACACCGTGGCCGCGAACCGGGAGCTGCTGGCCCAATACACCGCACAGTACGCCCGGACATCCGAACTGCGGCGCCGGCTGGCCGCCCTGCGCGAAGCCGCCGAGAAGGGCCGCCGCGACGAGGAGTGGCTCCGGTTCCAGACCGAGGAGCTGACGGCCGCCAACCTGCGCGCCGGCGAACAGGCCGAACTGGAAGAGGAGCTGACGGTGCTCGAAAACGCCGACCGCATCGGCGAGGCGCTGACCACGCTGCGCAACGCTTTCGACACCGACGAAACGGGAGTGCTGGCGCAGCTCAAAAACTCGGAAAACGAACTCAACCATATCCGCAGCCACTACCCCGCCGCCGGGGAGTACGCCGACCGTCTGCGGTCGGTGCTCGAAGAGCTGAAAGACATCAACAATTCGGCCGCAGCGGCCGCAGAACGGCTCGACGCCGATCCGGAGCGGCTGGCGAAACGCTCGGCCCGCCTCGACGCGCTGATCGCGCTCCAACAGAAACACCACGTCGCGGACGAAGCCGGACTGATCGACCTGCGCGACCGCTGCGCGGCCCAACTGGCGGCCATCGTCCACAGCGGCGAGGAGATCGCCGAAGCGGAGTCCGCCCTCGGAGAAGCCGCCGCCAAGCTCCTCGCGCTGGCCGACCGTCTGCACAAGACGCGCGAAAAGGCGGCTGCGGGATTCGAAAAACACATCCTCTCGACCCTCGCCAAACTGGGCATGCCCGACACCCTCTTCCGCATCGCGCTGACGCCGCTGGCCGAACCGGGCCGCACGGGGTGCGACAGCGTGCAGTTCCTCTTCACAGCCAACCGGAACATGACACCCCAGCCCGTCGAACGCATCGCCTCGGGCGGTGAGCTTTCGCGCGTGATGCTGGCTCTGAAAGCCCTGCTGGCCGAGCGGATGCAGCTGCCGACGATCATCTTCGACGAGATCGACACGGGCGTCTCGGGCCGCATCGCCGACGCCATGGGCGAGATCATCGAATCGCTCGCGGCGTCGATGCAGGTGGTGGACATCACCCACCTGCCGCAGGTCGCCTCGAAGGGCTCGGCGCATTTCGTGGTCTACAAGCGCAACGGGCGCACGGAGATCACCCGCCTCGGCGACGACGAACGCGTGACCGAAATCGCCAAGATGCTCTCCGGCTCGGAGATCACCGACGCCGCCGTGGCCCAGGCCCGCATCCTGCTGGGCAAATAACCGCCCCGAACCGATTTTACACAAGACGGAGCGACCCGGAATCGCTCCGCCCGCTACGATAACCCCGCAAAAAACGCATCATGGAAAACATCCTCGAAATCGCGGCCGCCAACCAGCAGCGCGCCCGCGAGGTCATCCGCGACACCGGGCTGGAAGCCGCCTGGCGGGCGGCGGGCGCCGAACCGAACCTCGTGGGGTCGCTCCGCACGGGCCTGCTGATGAAACACCGCGACATCGACTTCCACATCTACTCCCCGTCCCTGAACATCGCCGACAGCTTCGCGGCCATGACCCGCATCGCCGCGAATCCCCGCATCCGCCGCATCGAATACGGCAACCTGCTCGACGCCCCGGACCAATGTCTCGAATGGCATGCGTGGTATGCCGACGCCGACGACCGGCTCTGGCAGATCGACATGATCCACATGGCCCGCGGATCGGCTTGGGAGGGCTATTTCGAACAGGTGGCCGACCGGATCGGCGCCGTGCTGACCGACGAGACGCGGCGCGCCATCCTGCAAATCAAATACGACACGCCCGACGAGGTGAAGATCATGGGCATCGAATATTATCAGGCCGTGCTGCGCGACGGCGTGCGCACCTATGCCGAATTCGAGGCATGGCGCGCGGCGAATCCCGTCGAGGGCATTCTGGAATGGATGCCCTGAATCCAAAATGCAGCGGAACGCCTTTCGGGGCGCTCCGTTCGTTCAGAGGCGTCGCCGCCGCCACCGATCGACGAGGATTTCACCCTTGAAGTAGATGACGAGCGAACCGACGATAATCGCCATGCCTGCCACGGTGCTGAAATAGGGATACTCGCCGGGCAGCATGATCCAGCTCAGAACCGCCCCCAGCACGGGATTGATCAGGCGGCACATATTGATATCGCTGACCTTCGCGCCCTCGGTGCGCAGGGCCATGAACCAGAAGCTGAAAGCGAAGACCGAAATGAAGACCAGCACCCCGAGGCTTCCGTAGAATCCGGCCGGTTTGGCCCAAAAAGGGTGGAAACCCTCTGCGGCGACGCCCACGCCGTAGATCAGCAGACCGCCGAAGAACATCTGCACGGCATTGAGGAAAACCGGATCGACCCTGCCCTTGTCCTCCGAAACCGAAATCGCGGAGTAACCCTGAAAGACGATGCTCGCCAGCAACAGCACGATGCCCCCGATGCCGCGCCAGTCGAGCGGCGCGCCGTCGCTGCCCGTGCCGACGATCAGCAGCAGTCCCGCCAGACTGACCAGCAGACTCACGACCTTGTAGCGGTTCAGCCGGTCGTCGCTGGCCAGCAGGTGCGCCAGCAGCACGTTGATCAGCGGCGTGAGGCCCATGACGATCGAGCCGATGGCTCCGCTGACGAAGTCCACGCCGAAATAAAACGCCGTGTAGCCCAGGAACATGTTGATCAGGATGAGATTGCCGAACAGCCGCTTGTGGCGCACGATCTCGCGCCACATGCCGCCGTGCCACGTGTAGGCGAAGAGGATGACGCCGACGGTCGTGAAGCGCAGCCCGGCGAAATTCATCGGCGTAAAGTCGTAGCTGAGTCCCTGTTTGATGAACGGATTGACGAGGGCCCACAACACCGAGGCCAGTATAGCATAGAGAATACCTTTTTTCATAACACGTAAGTTTCGGCCGCAAAGGTAATAAAAAAAGCGGGGCGGATGGAAATATTCTTCCACCCGCCCTGCTTCAGGTAATATGCGGAATTACATCATGCCGCCCATGCCGCCTCCGGGCATTGCCGGCATGGCGGGAGCCTCGGATTTCTTCTCGGCCAACACGCACTCCGTGGTGAGGAACATCGAAGCGATCGACGCGGCATTCTCCAGTGCGACGCGCGACACCTTCGTCGGGTCGATGATACCGGCCTTCATCATGTCCTCGTACTTGTCGTCGCGGGCGTTGTAACCGAAGGCGTCCTTGCCCTCCTTCACCTTGTTGACGACCACCGAACCCTCGCCGCCGGCGTTCGCAACGATCTGACGCAAAGGCTCCTCGATGGCGCGTTTCACGATCTGGATACCCGTCGTCTGGTCCTCGTTGTCGCCCTTCATGCCTTCGAGAGCCGCCGTGGCGCGGATGTAAGCCACACCGCCGCCCGGGACGATACCCTCTTCGACGGCTGCACGGGTTGCGGCCAGCGCGTCGTCCACGCGGTCTTTCTTCTCCTTCATCTCGACCTCGGTAGCGGCTCCGACGTAGAGCACGGCCACACCGCCGGCCAGCTTGGCCAAACGCTCCTGCAACTTCTCCTTGTCGTAGTCCGACGTAGCCTTCTCGATCGAAGCGCGGATCTGCGCCACGCGCGCAGCGATCTCCTCCTTCTTACCGGCGCCATCGACGATGGTGGTGTTCTCCTTGTTGAGCGTCACCTTGTCGGCCGAACCCAGCATAGCCAGCGTGGCGTCCTCGATCTTCATGCCCTTGTCGGCCGAGATCACGGTACCGCCCGTCAGCACGGCGATATCCTCCAGCATCTCCTTGCGGCGGTCGCCGAAGCCCGGAGCCTTGCAAGCGGCGATCTTCAACGTACCGCGCAGTTTGTTGACCACGAGTGCCGAAAGAGCCTCGCCATCGACATCCTCGGCGATGATCAGCAACGCACGGCCGCTCTGAGCCACCGGCTCCAGCACGCCCATCAGCTCCTTCATCGTCGAAATCTTCTTGTCCGTAATCAGGATATAGGGTTTTTCGAGCTGAGCCTCCATCTTCTCGGTGTCGGTGATGAAGTAGGCCGAGATATAACCGCGGTCGAACTGCATGCCCTCGACCACCTCGACATGGGTTTCGGTGCCCTTGGCCTCCTCGACGGTGATGACACCCTCCTTGTTGACCTTGGCCATCGCCTCGGCGATCAGCTTACCGATATTCTGGTCGTTGTTGGCCGAAATGGTGGCCACCTGCTCGATCTTGGCGAAATCCGAACCGACCTCCTGGCTCTGCTTGCGAAGCGACTCCACGACCTTCGCAACGGCCTTGTCGATACCGCGTTTCAGATCCATCGGGTTGGCGCCGGCCGTCACGTTCTTCAGGCCCACGCCGATAATCGACTGCGCCAGCACAGTCGCGGTCGTCGTACCGTCGCCCGCATCGTCGTTGGTCTTCGAAGCGACCTCCTTGACCATCTGGGCGCCCATGTTGGCGAAAGCGTCCTCCAGCTCGACCTCCTTGGCCACGGTCACGCCGTCCTTGGTGATCTGCGGAGCGCCGAATTTCTTGTCGATAATGACGTTGCGGCCTTTGGGGCCCAGCGTTACCTTGACGGCGTTCGACAGCGCATCGACACCCTCCTTGAGCAGTTCGCGCGCCTCTACATTGTATTTGATATCTTTTGCCATGACTGTATGCGAATTATTAGATGATTGCCAAAATATCGTTCTGTTTCATGATGAGGTAATCCACGCCATCGACCTGGATCTCCTGACCGGCATACTTGCCGTAGAGGACCTGATCGCCCACCTTGACCTCCATCTTGACCTCCGAAGTGCCGGGGCCCACTGCAACGACCTTGCCTGCCAGCGGTTTTTCCTTTGCCGTGTCGGGGATGATCAATCCTCCGGCTGTCTTCTCCTCCGCGGGATTCGGGAGAATCAGCACACGGTCCGATAACGGTTTTACATTCATAGCTTTTACGTGTTTTAAGTTTTTATATGTGTTTTTTTCAATTGCTTTCGCACCCCCGTATCCATCAATAGGTGTGCCAACCGTTTTTTGGCAGGTTTTGCGTGACAAACGAGCAGAGGGGACTGCCATTTTGTCACCCGATGCGTTTTCCCGAAGATTTTTAAGCCGAAAATTTTGCACGGACCGAAAAAACATATTACATTTGCATCCCGATACGACGAGTGCGTATCGACACGGTGGATGTAGCTCAGTTGGTTAGAGCGTCGGATTGTGGTTCCGAAGGTCGAGGGTTCGAGCCCCTTCTTCCACCCTGGAGGCGCAGGATAGGAAAGCGCACAAAAGAGCAAAATCCTTATATATCGTTGATATATAAGGATTTTTCGTTTTTAAGCCACACAGCGGATGTTCCTCGCCGAGTTTTCGAAATACTGCGACAAACGGCAGCGAGAGGTCGGAACACGTATCACACAAGTAACTTGTAACAAATACCACCGTCTACTCCGATACTTGACCGAATATACCAGGCAACGGTATCGGAAAGACGACCTGCCGCTGAATATGGTACCCTCTGTAATTAGTCGTGTGTCACTTCTGCCCTACCCCGCTCAAAATATTACAAAATATATGAGTCGCGGTTTCACGCCATGCAGTCCTAAAAGTCCGCTCCGGCGAGCTTCGCTTCGAGCCGCCCGACAGAAGTGTCTTTGAGAAGCACCCGCTTTTCACGATCCAGCAAATAGAGCGTCGGCATGGCTTTCAGGTCGTAAACCGCCCCGCGCACCAGCCGCTCCCCGACATCGCAGCCGTCCGTCCAGCCCTCCGGGACAGACGCATCGCGCCACGCCCCGCTGTCGCCGGCGACGTTCACCGACAGCACGGCCAGCCGCCCTTCCCCGACCATCCCGCAAACGGCCGGCGATGCCGCCAGCCGCCCTTTCACCCGCCCGCATTCGTCGCAGGAAGGATCGTAAAAGCACAGCAGCGTATATTCCGCCTTCAGATGCGACATGCGCCGTTTCACTCCGTCGCGGCCCAGAAACTCGAAATCGGCCGCCTCGTCTCCCGGGCGATTCTTCGACACCGTCTCCAGCAGGCGGCGCGGCCGCAGTTTGTCGGCCTCACCGATCCGGGGATTGGCCGTCAGCGCCCGCAGCACCAGGATGTAAAGCTCCTCGTCGCACATCGGGGAGTTGGGTTCGTAAAGATACTTTTCGCCCAGTCCGATGAAACAATAGAGCGTCTCGCTCCGCACGGCCGCCCGCGAATAGAGCGTATCGACCGCCGCGGCCGCCTCGCGGGCATGGGGCAGTACGCTCAGAAAATCGACGAAAGCCTGTTCGGTGATCTCCGGACACGAAAGCAGGACCGTATCGGCGAAGTCGAAACAGTCCCAATAGTGCAGGGCCAGATAGTCCGCCCGGTCGGCCGGATCGCGCAGGGCCTCCGGCACATCGGGCAGCCGGAAAGCCCGCCGCCCGGGAGTCCCGTCCGCGCTCTCGGAATCCGCCGCAGACACGGCGGATTCCGCGGTTTCGGGGCACTCCGCGGTTTCGGGGCGCTCGGCGGTGCGGATCTCCGGACATCCGGCCAGCATGCACGCTCCGCAGAGCAGCAACAGCAGCAATTTGTCGGCCCGTGTCATGGGTTCAGTCAATCAGCGGCCGCATTCACCAATGTTATATCGGGCGACTGCACCAGACGGGCCAGCGTCAGCGGATTGTTCTCGTCGATCCGGTTCCGGTAAACCGCGCCGTCCTTCGTATAGCGGAGTTCGATGCGATCGAACCACCCGGGGTCATACTCCTTGCGCAACCGCAACTCGTAGCGGCCGTCCGCCGTCACGGTCATCGACCCGATGCGGCTCCCCGTTCCCGACTGTATGAACGACACGAACGCATTGCGCGGCACGGGAATCGCCCCGGTGCCCGGATCGTAGGTGATCCGCCCCGTGACCGACTCGTTCGCCACACGGAAGGTCTTCCGGAAGAAGACGACTTTCTCCTCGTTCGACGAAAGGGTGATATCGCCGGCGCTCACCACACAGTTCGTCTTGAACGGCAGCCGCTTGCGCTCTCCCGACTGCGAAGGCGCAGGACTTCCGGCGGCGGCCGGCGTCGTATCGGGGATCAGCGCGTCTGCGACACCGAATTTGCGCTCCTCCTCACGCGAGGCATCGACCGTATAAACGAAACGCCCCTCGACCTCAGGGTCCGCTTTGAGTTTATCGGGCGTCAGATTGCACTCGGCCAGCCGCGATTCGTCCACGGTCAGCATCGGCGCGTCGATATAGACCTCGAACGTCTCGCCGAAAGGATCGGCCGACCGGTCGTCCGAACCCCGGAAACTGGTCACGTCGAATTCGATGTCGATGTTCGTTTCGGCCGGATTCTCATAGTTCCACGTCAATTCCGTCACCGGCTCCGCATCGCTTCCGGAGGCATCCCCGCCCGCGCCGTCTATGCGTGCCGCAAAACGGAAGGGGTTGTAGTTGGCCAGCTCGAACGAAGTCGAACGATAACCGCGGCCGGCATAGTCCCGGGCGACATCTTTCAACGACTTCTCGCCCGAAATATTGGAGGCTATGCGGACGACCTCGGCACTCTGCGGACGGTTGGTTCGCAGGTAAATCGAATAGACGCCCGTCCCCGACTGCGGCGTATCGCCGCCTGCGCGCGGATAAAAGAGATACATGCGGCCATTCTCCGTCCACATATCCTCGTTGACGGGCGAGAACGTGCAGTCGAACGTAACGCCGTCGGGCTCCTCTCCGTCGGGAATGTGGTCGAGATACTGCGAATAGATCAGAAACTCGTCGTCGGCCGTGGCGTTGACGAATTCGCCGTAATCGCCGCCGGACGACGTTTCCGACGAATTATCGTGCAGATGCATGGTGAACTGGACGAAAGCGCCCTTCTTCTGCGGCACCAGCCGGTAGAAGATCTTCTCGTCGTCGGCGAAATCGTCGTCGGGTCTGGCCGTATATTCGTTCAATCCGGCGACCTCGATCACATATCGGAGGCCGGTATAGGTCACCTCCTTCTCCTGCGTGGCGAAGTATCCGGCTTCGACCGAAACCTTGGTCTTCGCTCCGGAACCGCTCTGCGGCAGGATCGTGCGGAAATACACCCGCTGCACGCCCGGCTGTACGGCCGTATAGACGAACTTGTATTCGATCGGCTCCCCCTTTTCGTCGAGGATATTCTCTCCGAAGCCATCCTCGCCGCGGCGGATCACCGGCAGCGACATGCCGGCCGCCGCGCGGACATCGAGATCCTCGACGCCGATCAGCACCCGCAGCGGAAACAACTCCGCCGGACATGTCTCCGGAACGGTGAACATCAACGTCACATGTTCGCCGTACGTGCCTCCGCTCTCTCCGGCAGAGGGCGTGCCGAACACCTGCGACGCCACCCATGCGGGCCGGAACGACTGCGTTTTGATGAGGATGATCTTGATCTTGCGCTGCAAAAGCCCCTTTTTGACCAGCAGCGTCCCTTCGAGCTTTTCGCTGCCGCCCATTTCGCGCAGCACCACGGTGAGTTCGCCGTTCCCCACGCCGTCGCTCCCGACGACGAACGAATTGCCGACATTCTGCCCCGCCACGTTGTTGCCGTCGAGCCACGTCACCGACGGTTTGTCGGCCTCCGAGACCGCCGATCCGTCGTTCCTCCGGAGCGTGTAGCGAAGCGAATACTGCCGCCCCTCGTTGCTCTGGTCCAGCACATAGCTCGTCCGATCGACTTTCAGGGTAAAGGTGCCGTCCGAAACCTCGTCGATATTGTCCCGGATCGAGATCCAGACGTTGTTCGTCGCGGCGGCATCGAGCGCTTCGCCGAACGAGCGCTGCCCGTAGGAAAGTTCGCCCTCGATATGGAGAATGTAATGGTGGTTGCGGCGGATGAGCAGCTGTTCGCCCTGCGCATCAATCAGCATCACGCGGTAATAGAGGTCGTCGGCCTCGGTTTCACCGGGGCGGTGTCCGCGCAGGATCACGCTGACGGGTTTGTCGGCCGTATTCTCGCACTCGAAGACATATTGCCGCATGTCGGTCGTCACGTCGAGGATGTCGCTCATCACCGACGTATTTTTCGGCAGCGTCACGAAAGGCTCCGTCCCCGGCCATACGAATCCCTGCTCGGGGTGATAGGGCGCCACGGTGCCGAACGCGCTGGTGTTGCAGACGACGAACCCGGTCACGTCCAGACTGCCGTTGCCCGCGGGATTGTCCACCGAGATCAGCGCATGGTTGCGGACGAGTTCTATCCCGCCCTGCGCTTTCAGCTGCTCGGCGACGGAGCGCGGATCGTCCTCGGCACAGGCGAAACGGGCCCAATAGATCATCATGCCCGAAGAGCCTTCGAGCGCGGCCATCACCTGCGCCTCCGACTTGTTGTAGAAATCGCGTTCCTGAAATCCCAGCATGTTCTGGTTGCCCAGAAAATGGATCAGGCGCGTATTCTGCGGCACGCGGGCCGTGAACGTGCCTTCATGCAGGTCGTCCGATGTCGGCGCCAGCGTCGCCTGCGTCGTTGCGACGAAAAGTCCGTAGCTGTCGAAACAGAAGAGCGTCATGTTCTGCACGCCCGTGCCGTCGGGATCGACCGAGCGGGTGGCGACCACGGGCATCGGCGGAATATCGGCGTCGAAACGGATTTCGATGCAGCCGTCGTCCGGAACCTCCGCGCCGGGCAGGCCGTCGTGCGTGCAGGAGGTGCATGCGGCCAGCACGAACGACGACACGGCCGCAGCGTATATGATTCCTTTCATCATGTCAGTTGACTTTTATGATTCCTATTCGATGTCATACGCATCGTGAATGCAACGGATGTTGGCGGAACCGCTTTCCGGCAGATTTTCCCAGTCGGCCCGGGCCACCCGGCCGCTCGCCGACCAATAATAATCGCCGGACATCACTTCGTCCATAGCTGCGGAAGAGTTCTGGAATCTGAGGATGATCCCCACCTCGTAGTGCGTCGGCAGGCGCCAGTCGGTCAGTCTCCTCGTGACCTCCTTCCCCGATGCGTCCCTGGTCTTATAGACCTCGACATACTGTTTGCAATGCTCTTCGGCGGTCGCTCTCGCACTGGTCGCAGAGGTAGTTCCCAGCTGCGAAGCGATCAGGAACGAGGGAGATACGATCACCGAATTCTCGGAGCTCCGGTCCGTATTGCCCTCGTCATTCAGCCGCGGGCGCCCCAGCGTATATTCGCCCGACGAAGCCGTGATCCGGACATGGTACATGCGGAAATTATCGTTGTTATCGACATTGTCGAACGTCCGGCGATAGGTGTAGGGAGGATTATTCCCCCACCATCCCGAACCGTTTTGCTCCCAGGCATAGCGGCTGATTCCTCCGCTGTTATCGACGGCTTTCGATTTGAAAAGGCTGTTGGAAGTCGTCCGCTTCTCGGATGAGAACTGCGGCGAATCGTAGGACTGCCCCTCCACCTCCTCCGCCGGAATGCCGTCCAGATACTCCCAGTTCGTCCTGCCGCCGTTGAAATCGTCGCGGTACGAATACCAGCCGTGGATATTGGTGATGTATTCCAGCGGATACTGGACGATGACGATCTCGCGCGGCTGGGAGCCGTCCTCGTTTTCCACTTTCAATTTGACATAGCGCGGCGCATTGTTCGTCGGCACCGGGCTGTGCACGCTGATATGCCCGGACAGCCCCTCGTCCGGAGTCGCCGTGATTCCGGCGCTGCCGACATCGACGGACTGCCGGTCGTCGTTCTTGTCGAAATACCAGGCTTCGACAGGCGTCACGGTCACCTTCGACGACGATGCGAATTCGAGCGTCGTATCATCGTCGGCCATGTTGTGCATCTCCATCGAATCGGTATTCACCATCAGGTAGTGCGGACGTTCGGTTTCGCCGCCGATGCCGATCGTCTGCTCCTCCCAATCCCGGACCGAATAGCGGATCGGGCCCAGCTCGACCGGTTCCGACGCATCGGTGGCCCCCGCGGCATTCACCTCGACGGTCACCTCGTAGCAGCGGTTGCGTTCGAGCCGTTTCACCGACGGACGGCAGATCGGAATCTGGTAGTAGCTGTTCGCATGGAAATTGTCATCCTCCCTATCGGGATTGTACCCGGGCTCTCCCTCCCTGCCGTGGTACCACATCGGCAGGTTGACGACCAGACGGGGTTCCCAGTCGAGGGCGCTCCGGCCGTCCCAGTCGTGGCTGTAAGCATAGGCCGTGACGCGCACCTCCCCGATGAAGCTCTTGTCGTCGTCGATGCCCCACTGGAAATAGCCGGCGCTGTTCTTGCCGGGCGTAGCCACCTCGGCATTCTGCTGCGCTTCGGCGACGAGCGAGGTCGAGATCGGCATGTTACGCAGGTAGTAGCCGCAGCCGTGTCCCGCCGCGGCCTCATAGTCGTCGAACGTGATGCTCGCGCCCTTCCTGATGCGCACCACGATCTTGGCGGCGGCCCGCCGCAGCGTCACCATCAGTTCGGTGTCGTTCGAACGGACTCCGTCGTACAGCTTCACGGGCGCCGGCGCCGCGGGTTCGGCCGAAGCGCCCTTCGGATAGGCGATGCCGTCCATCAGAAACGCTCTGGGGGCATTCTGCACCTCCGGGAGCCCCGTCATGTGGATGTTCGCATCCCGCTGCGTCATCGTCTGCAACCCCTCGCGCGTAGTCAGCGCCTCGAAATCCGCTTCGGGGTGCGACGTGTTGGCGATCAGGTAGACCCAGTAGTCCGCATTCGCCTCGAAATCGGTCCGCCTGGCCCGGAGCGTCACCACGCCCTGACTCACGCCGCCGGCCGAAACCCGCTCGTAGTGCCGTTTCACGCCCGCCGCATCGAATATCAGCACGTCGAGCCGATCGACGCGCGACTCGACGGCGGTGGATTCGGCGCGCGTCATCCGTTCGATCCCCGAAACGCCGAGGCGGATGCTGTCGCCGCCCGCCGCATCCGCCGGATCGTCGTCCTGCACGCAGGCCGCGAGGCCGCACGCCGCGCAGCAGAAGATCGCCCAATAGGATAAAATACGTTTCATCGTCGTTGAATTGTTTAGTCCCGGGTATCCGGTTCGCTACCCGGTCAATTAGCAACTTGTTTGATCTCGATCAATTCGGGGACCTGCCGGCCGTCGGAGTGGCAAGGCCATTTGATGTCGCCGTCCGAGCCGTTGATAAGCAGGAAACTGCCCGTGCCCATGCCCTCCCATGTCGGCGTGTAGGCGATCCCCAGCCGGATGATTCGGCCCACATAGGCGGGATCGTCGTTCAGCGCGCGCACGACGATCCGGTAGAACTCGTCCGACGCCTCCGGAATATCCGTCTTCCGGCCGGCGGCGTCATAGACCGTCACCGAATAGTCGGCCGCCGAGACATCGAGCAGCGTCGCCGTCCAGACCTGCCCCGAAGGGGCCGACAGCTGGAAAAAGAACGAACAGCTCCCCTGCGCCTCAAGCGCCCCCTCGACGAACGTGTCGTCATCCGAAGGGTCGTAATCGGGATTATAGAAGATCGTCGGGGCCTCTGCGGGCACCGTCGAGGCGGTCGGTTCGGCCGAAAGCGGATTGGTGTAGGAGGGGTAATCGAAGATCAGGTCGTCCCACGAATCGCCCTCCTCCCAGTCGGCCACCATGTACTCCACGGTGAATTTGCCCGTGTTGCTGATCAGGCAGCACACCGTATAGTAGCGGTTGCGCTCCATCGCCGGCAGGAAGATCAGCCCCGTGCGGCTCTCGCCCCCGAACTCGTAGTCGATCTTCAGCACATTGCCCTGTTCGTCGCCCGGGATGTCCCAGCTTCCGCCGTTGCCCCACGGGTTCTCGAAGGGGTAGAACGGCGTGTCGAGCACCGGCGTGTAGTTGGCCGGATTCCGGCGGGCCTCCTCCTCGGTCGCGGTCGCGGGAACCGTCAGTTCGCCGACCGCCGCCGTGACCGGGTCCAGTTCCAAGGGCGCCGACATCGACTGCACCTGCTCCAGCACCGCACGATCCTGCGGCATCAGGTAGTTGTGCATGCGCGTGCCCTGCTCCAGCATCGTCAGTCCGGTGATGCGCAGTTCGGCCGCCTCGCCCGGACGCTTGGCGGCGAAAACCCCCAGTTTCGCCACGGGCCGCCGGAGTTCGAATTCGAGCTTCTGCGCCAGCAGCGTATGGTCTTCGTGCCCCGGTTCGGCGGGAGGATTGTTCGGGTCGTCCGTGGCAACGTCGATCGTCTCCGTCGTCATGCAGTACATCGGCAGCCCCTTCGAAAGGTCGAGCTGCGTGAAGCGGAACTGCCTGAGCTGCGCGGGAGTCGTCGTCTCCGACAGACCGCCGCTGACGCCGAGGGTCACCATCGCCGCCTCGTTGGCCACGACATAGAAATCCACCTTCTGACCGGATGTCGATTTCAGGGTCATATCCATCAGGAACGCAGCGGATGCCTCAAGGCCGCCGTCGCTGTAATAATAACCGACACGCTCGTCGCCGACGAAGGCATAGACGCGGAGCGTGTGCAGAGCCGCCTCCGCGTCCGTCGGCGTGCCGTCCGCCGCATCGACGCTGCGGGTGCCGACCTTCATCAGTACCGAGACTCTCTTTTTCCCGGCAGAATCGGAGTCCGCGTCCTCTTTTCCGCAGCCGGACAACGCCCCGCCGCAACAGGCGGCGACGAACGCCGCAAGCAACAGATATCTGACTTTACGCATGGTCGTAATCGCTTAAAATTCGGGTTTCACCTCCTGAACGAACCAGTCCGGCACCGAAACCTCGACACCCGCCGAGGTGAATTCGATGCGGATCGGAATCAGCACCTCCTGTTTCGAACAATCTATGGCCGGATGCTCGGCCAGGAACTCCGCGAGATTGACCTCGACGAAAGTGCTTTCGCCCGAAGCGGTGCGCAGGCAGACGCTCACCGCCTCGTGATTCGTATGCCGCATGATATTGGTCTCGGAGGTCAACAGCATCTTGTCGGCGTCGTACCTGGTTTCGAGCGTATAGTCGGCCGCCTCTCCGCATACGCGGTTCTCAAAGTCGGTGCAAGGCGCGACACCGCAGATTTCGAGCTTCGGCAGCAGGCCGGCTCTGACATCGGACCGGGGAATGCCGGCCACTTCGACCGACAGATCGTAGTGGGAGCAGACGAAGGGCACGAGGGTGGTCCGATCCCCCTCTTTCCCGGTGAATCCGGTCACCGTGACAGGCACCGACGCATAGTAGAGCGAGTCGTTGCCCGACGCAGCGCCCGTGTCCACATAATCCGCGTCGGCGAAGCGGATCGCATCGAAACTTCCGGCCGAAAGATTCACGGTCTTCGTGTGGTGCGTGTTGCCCAGACACACCACCCGGTAATCGCCGGGCGCGAGGGGCGGCAGCTCCGCGGTGCGGGCCGCGACCTGGCCGGCGGGAACGACGAAATCGGCCACGCAGCTGTTCATCGCATCGAAAACATACATCTCGACCCGGCAGATCTTATCGCCGAATATCTCGGTCTTCCCGTCCCCCAGGTAGCTCAGCACCAGTTCGTGCGCATTGCGGCACTGGCTCATGTCCTCCCGGATACACGACGCAGCCGCCCCTGCGAGCAACAGGCCCAAAGCGAAAATTCTGAATCTCATAGTCCGTATGTTTTTCGTCCGTAAAAAGTACGGGGGAGGAGGCGGAGCGGCCCCGGCCCTCCCCCGTGAAAATGCCGATGGAAAAATCTCAGAGCTGGGCGATGACCGGTACGACATCCCAGGCAACGACATCCACGCTGACCTCGACGCATTTCTGCGGATTCGCCAGATCGCCGTCGTCGAATTCGAATTTCACCTGATAGATCTTGGCAACGTCAGAGGTCACGGCAGGCGAGAAACCCTTCGTAGCCAGATAGAGCGCGGCCTTGTCGCCGTTGGCCTTCGTCCCGGTCAGCTTCACCACGAGCTGCGGATGGTCGTCTCCGGCGATTTTGGCAGCGTCGGGGAAGAAATGGTAGGCCGGACGTTTGGCGGCAGCCCCGTATGCCATCTTGTAGCCCGCCGCCTCGTCCAGATTGACTGCCGGCAGGTTCGTGCCGTCCAGCTTATCGTTCGTCCAGTCGCTCGCGGCATTTGCGAAGAATCCGAACACCGAACCGGCGTCGATCGTCGTATTCGTCTTAGCCCCCGAAACGGCGCCCGTCACGAACTCGGCCTGGCCGTAATAGTTGTTCAGCACGATCTGCTCGACCTGAATGCTCTCGTAAAGACGCTCTTTCTCCGCCTGCGTGGCATCGTCCACCTCGGCCTTGTACTCGAAGCCGACCACCTCGATACGTGCGACGCGGGGTTCGAGCACCATCGCAGCCTTGTAAAGCGGGTGTCCGGCGGAGTCCTCGCCCACGACCGTAGTCAGCTCCACTTCGTCGTAAAGGGCGAGATTCGCATCGTCCTGCTCGGCAGCGACCGTCAGCGTACGTTTCAGGTCGTCGGTGCTCCCGGCGGAAGCCAGGGCCGTCTTCAAATCTTCGGAAAGATTGCCCACGACGATCACCTTGGTCACCTCGGCGGGCAGGAAATGGAACACTTTGTTCTCGTCTTTGAAATCGGCGACCGCGAAATAGTGCTCCGCATCCGTGTTCTGCAACGTCTTGCCTTTCACCAGCGTCCCGTCGCTCTCGGCAAAGAACACCTGGAAATCGTTGAGTGTCACTTTGCTGTCGCCGGCCACGGGATCATCGGCAGCGCGGGTTCCGGGCACGACATTGGACAAAGTAAGGGTCACGCTTTTCGGCGACTTGTCGCCGTCCGCGCCGTTCTCCCCCTTATCGCAGGCCGCGAACGACACCGCCGCCATAAGGGTCAGAGCCAGATAGTTTTTGATTTTCATAATACGAATGGAATTAATGAATGTGAATATTGAAATGTCCGTTATCTCCGATTTCCGGTCGCGGATCACAGCTGGTCGATGACCAGCCGGAGCTGTTCCAGATTGTGACGCGCCTCGTCCGACCCCTGCCCCGCGGCGCGCCGGAACGCCTCCTCGGCCTTCCGCACCTCGCCGCTGCGGGCGTAGGCCACGCCGAGCGTATTGAGCAGCGCGGGGTGTTTCTCCGACAAGCCGCACGCCTCCAGCATGCCTATCGCAGCGGCGGCATCGCCCCGCCCGAGCGCCGCGAGCGCCCGGTCGTTCAGCACGGCCGGCCGATCGGGGTAGCAGCGTGCGGCGGTTTCCATCGCCCGCTCGTACCCGGCCGATCCCTTTTCATAGGACCCGGCGACCTTGTACATCTCCTCCAGACTCAGCAGGTCGGGCCGCTCGCCGATCATTCGCCGCGCCTCCTCCAGATCGAAATTGCGCACGTTGTATTCGATCCTGTACTCGTTGCGCCGCAGCGGAGGATAGACCTCGTTCAACAGCCGCCGGTAGATCGCCGGGGGCTCCAGCCGGCGGAATGCCAGCTCGCAATAGTCCCGGTTGCCGGGGTATTTCGCAATCAGTTCGCGGATGCGGTCGAGCCCCAGCAGCTGCGGATAGTCGTCCAATGCCTCGACGAACCCGTCCCAGTCCTCGCCGCGCCATTCGACATGCAGCAGTTCGGGGGCGATGCCGTCGTGACGGCGGATATACCCGGCGAGCGCCTTGGCGCGGTTCTCCGAAAGCACGAGGTTATGCGCCTCCGATCCCTCGGGCGAGGCATAACCGGTGATGTAGATTCCCGTGATCTCCACGTCGCCGTTTCGCTTCACGAGCAGGATCGAGTTCGACACCGTGTCCAGCTCGGCCCGGTTGTTCCTGAACTCCGGCAGAATCGTATAGCTGTCCTGGCGGAATTGCAGCCGGGCGGTACGGGTTTCGGCACGGGCTTTCACCGGTTCGGGCTCGGGAAGAATCGCCGCGAAGCGGTATTCGGGCACGAACCCGGGCAATACGTCCGACATGAGCTCCTGCTCCGACTCGCCGGAAGCGCAGTTCACGCATCCGTGAACCTCCTCGCGCAGCTCCACCCGTCCGTCGAGCATCCACCGCTCGTAAGGCAGCGCGGCCGCATAGTCGTAGGTCTGCTCCGTGCCGTTCCTGCGGCGGATGACGACCTCCGCCCGCCCGTCATGGCAGGGCGGCAGCTCCACGCTCTTCAGACGCTGTGCGCGCAGGTAGACCTTGCTGCGCGTGCCGCCGTCCACCACGACCGGCGGAAACGCCGCCTCGCGCCGCCCGTCGCGGGAGACCAGCACAGGGGTCAGCGACACCGTATGCTGGGTCCGGATACGCGCACCGCTCAGATCGACGACCATCGTCAGCTCCACGCTGCGTCCGTTCTTCCGCACCTCCTGATCCTTCATCCCGATCACCGGAAGATAGCCCACCGTCTTTCCGGTTTTTCCGGCATACGCCCGGACCGGGCCGTATGCCAGCACAACCAACAATATGTAAAAGATATGCTTCATCGCGTCGTCCCTCCTAATCTATGATGTATATGATGGAAATGCCGGCTTTCGTCGGTCCGAAATAGTGCCGGTCGCCCGTCCCGCGGAATTTGCCGCAGGTCGCACATTCGTAGCGGTCGTAATTCGTATAGACGTATCCCGCACCGACGGTCGCCTCCAGATTCCAGCGCCGGCCCAGCAGCCACGAGTAACCGTAAGAGATGCCCAGTCCGGTCGCCCAGCCCTGATAGCGGTGGTCCTTCACGGACTTTTTCAGGAAAGGGATGCGCACACCGCTGATATTGTATTCGCCGTAGCCGGAGTGCAGGCCGAAAAAATGGCCGTTGAAGCGTTCGCAGAGCCAATAGCGGAACTCCGGCATCACCGACCAGAATTTGAGTTTACGGTTCTCGTCCCTGTCGAGCGTCCAGGGATTGTAATCGCCGGTCAGTTCGAGCGAGGTCCGCTTGCCCAGGCCGGCTTCGAGGCCCGCATTGAGCGTTCCGGCCGTCGCCCAATGCAGCGCATTGGTCTTGACTCCGAAGCGCTGCGCAGCAGCCGGACCTGCCGAACAGCACGATAGAAACAATAGGATAAGAAGTTTCCTCATAGATGAATTTATTTGCATCATACGACAACAGACGACACCTTTCCGCCCGGTAACGCCGGGAAAAGACAAACCAGCCGAATGCCACAAAACGCGCCGGACGAACAGATCATGTCCGACAGTCTTTTCGGAAAAGACTGTGGGATGCGAGGGCTCCGATATATACTACTAAGAATCAGATTATTAAGCGATACATTCCGCAAGGAATCGCTTAATCATTGCGAATATTGTCACACGGGATGAAACCAGAAATACAAAATGCTATAATTCAGCGAAATAGAAGTCGGACCAAAAAGGATAACGATGAAACAGCCATCAAACGCGGCCCACGACGCATGCGAAGCGCTCCGCACGGTCAACTGCCCTGTCGGTTGCACGGAATGCCCCTATGACAACGACCGTTTTTCCGCCAGGTTTTCGAAGACGAGGCTCCAAGAGCGCCATTGGCTGCCCGGCGCAGCCCATCGTTCGCATCGGATTTTGTTTCTGCTTTCGGGGCATATCCACGTCTGCATGGACAGCCGCGACAACCACTATCTTTCCGGGGGCCAGTGCATATTCCTCGCAAAAAGCAGGACTGCGACGGTAATGGCACAAACCGAGAGCGAGGTCATCGCCCTCGACTTCAATAACCGGATCATATTTTGCCACAACGACATTCTGGCCCACGTTGCCGTGAAGAGCGGCGGCATGGAGTCGTTCTCTCCCGTGCTGGAGATCGTCCCGGAGCTACTGTCGTTTCTTCGCGGGCTGGAACCGGCATTCGACCCGCACCGGCTGCACATTCCCTGCTATCACATCGTCAAGGAACATGAACTGTACCTGATGATGATATGTCTATACGGCGAAAAACGTCTGGGCTGTTTCTTCCGCGATGTCCTGAAACCCAAAGACGATTTCACGCTCTTCGTCCTGAGTTCCTACCGCCAGGCCAAAACCGTCGAGGACATGGCGGCAATGGGACACATGAGCGGAAGGACCTTTACCCGCAAGTTCCGGGAGGCATTCCACGAGTCCTATCACAAATGGAGGATGAAACAAAAAGCCTCGGAAATAGAACAGGCGGTCCGCAACGGAATCGCAAGCAACGAAGAGCTGATGCACATATTCGACTTCAGCAGTTATCTTGCTTTTTACCGATTCTGCCAGCGCCACCTGAATTGCACGCCCGCCGAATTAAGAACGAAGCACATCTCTGACCGATAACGGGTTAGAAATGCGCTTTTGGCATAAACGGGATATAAGAATGTCCGATTCCGGTCAGGGGGGGGGTAAATTCACATTCATATTTTTCCCGTATCTTTGCACCGGGAATTCGAGACGGATTCAGCTCAAAGCCGCAAGAAAAAGAAGCCCCCACAGTCTTTTCCGAAAAGACCGTATTTTTTTCCGCATCCCCGTGAAACACAAGAACTGCGGTCCGATAGCAAAAATACTATTTTTTCGCTGATTTCAACTTTTTCTCCGCCCTTTTTCCCCGATCCGGATCCGGAGCTTTCAGCAGTCCCGCCACCATAGCGTTCGCAGCGTCCACGGTGCTGTTGTCCAGTTCGTCGAGGTAAATTTGCGTGGTCTTTTCGGAAGTGTGCCCCAGTCCCGCGCTGATCACGGAAACGGAGACGCCGTGCTTGCGCGCGAGACTGGCCCAACTGTGGCGGGCGACGTTGAACGACAGTTTGACGGGCAGTTCCAGTTTTTTGCTCATATCCCGGTAAAAACGCAGATAATGCGACAGGTTGTACTTATAGCGCAGATACAACCGCGCTTCGAAGCGCTTGCGGTCCTCCGCCGTCGCGCCCTCGTATACGAGAGGCCGCAAACGGCCCTCTCCGTCAAAGTCGAGCATCACGGGCAGCGCCCACGGAAAGCAGCGCTCCCGATAGCGGTCGAGAATCTCCTGCACCTCCGGAATGATCTTGACCGTATAGGTCTGCCCCGTCTTGCGGCGGCGGTAGTAGATTATCCCTCCGTGAATATCCTCCTGCCGCAGATAGGCCATATCCACGAACGACATTCCCCGGCAGTAGAAGCTGAACATGAACAGATCCCGGGCGCAGGTCAGCTTCTCGGAATCCGGGAACCGGGCGTCGGCGACCTTGCGGAGCATCTCCTCGCTGACGGCCAGCTTGCGGGTCTTCCCGATGCGGATGGGCACGGCATCGAAAGGCGACCGGCTGCGGGTCACATACCCGCGTTTCTGGGCTTTGTTATACAGCGCCCGGAAATTGCTCAGGTAGAAGGATACCGTGTTGGATTGCAGCGGAATCTGATGCAGATACCGTTCGAAATCCAGCAACAGGTTCTCGTCGATGTCGTCGAAGTGGACCCGGCGGCTGCCGGCGAACTTCTCGAAAGCCACCAGCGTCGCATTGTATTTGTTCGCCGTACCCTGCGAACCCTCCTTGATCAGCTCCGCGATCTGATGCTGGAAAAAGGTGTGCACGTAGCGGTTGTCGTATCGCCGGCGGTAAGCCGAAGTAATATCGTGGACGGTGAAGGGTTTTCCGTCCCGTTCGAACTCGGCGAGGATGCGCGCGATCTCCTCCCGCTGTTTCTCCAGAAAGGCGTTGACATCCCTGATATGCGCCACGTGCGTCTTGCGCTGGTTGACGGCGACCGCCTTGCGTTTCCGGAGATCGAATTCCTCCGGCAGCAGGCGGTACGGCGTGAAGAGCACGCCGCGGCGTCTTTCGAGTATGAGCTGAATGACGAGCGTATAGCGTCCGTCGGGGCTGCCGGGGCGAATGTTGAGCATCGGCTTGATACTCATGTTCAGTCGTTTTTTCGGATCGTTTCCTATGTTCATAATGCCTTCTTTTAACTGGTTTCGCTGTAACCGCAAAGATGGCATTTTGAAACAAATAGTTTGCCGGATGCGACCCGTAGAAAGCTCCCGGCCGAAACTTTTCACCCGGCGCCGTCCGCCGGCGGAGAACGGACGGAGCCGTGCGGAACGCCCGCGGAAGCGGCCGCGCGCCGAAAACGCCGGCCAACCCGGCGAAAACAAAAACCGGATGCCCCGTCGGGACATCCGGTTCTCTCTGATCGGTCCGCAGATTACTTGCGGTATACCTTCGTGTAGCCGTAGATAGCCTCGTCGCCGAGCTCCTCCTCGATGCGGAGCAGCTGGTTGTACTTGGCCATACGGTCCGAACGCGAAGCCGAACCGGTCTTGATCTGGCCCGAGTTCGTAGCCACGGCGATGTCGGCGATCGTCGAATCCTCGGTCTCGCCCGAACGGTGCGACGTCACCGACGTGTAGCCGGCGCGGTGAGCCATCTCGATGGCGTCGAGCGTCTCGGTCAGCGTACCGATCTGGTTTACCTTGATGAGGATCGAGTTGGCGCAGCCCATCTCGATGCCCTTCTTCAGGAAGTCCACGTTCGTGACGAAGAGGTCGTCGCCCACGAGCTGGCACTTGTCGCCGATCTCCTTGGTGAGCATCTGCCAGCCTTCCCAGTCGTTCTCCGACATACCGTCCTCGATCGAGTCGATGGGGTATTTGGCAACGAGGCCCTTCAGGTACTCGACCTGCTCCTTCGACGAACGCTTGGCGCCCTTCGCACCCTCGAACTTGGTGTAGTCGTAAACGCCGTTCTCGAAGAACTCCGACGAAGCGCAGTCCATGCCGATCGACACGTCGCCGCCCTCGCACTTGCGGCCGGGCTTGTAGCCGGCCATCTTGATAGCCTCGATGATCGACTCGATGGCGTCCTCCGTGCCGTTGAGCGCGGGAGCGAAACCGCCCTCGTCGCCTACGGCCGTCGAGAGGTTGCGGTTGTGGAGCACCTTCTTGAGGTTGTGGAACACCTCGGCGCCCATGCGGATGCCCTCGTGGAACGAAGCGGCGCCTACGGGACGGATCATGAACTCCTGGAATGCGATCGGGGCGTCCGAGTGCGAACCGCCGTTGATGATGTTCATCATCGGAACGGGCAGCGTCTTGGCGTTCGAACCGCCGATATAACGATAGAGGGGCATGCCGAAGTAGTCGGCGGCGGCGCGGGCCACGGCCAGCGACACGCCGAGGATGGCGTTGGCGCCCAGCTTCGACTTGGTCGGGGTGCCGTCGAGGGCGATCATGGCCTTGTCGATGCCCACCTGATCGGCGACGTTCATGCCGATGATGGCCGGGGCGATCACCTCGTTGACGTTCTTCACGGCGTTGAGCACGCCTTTGCCCAGGTAACGGCTCTTGTCGCCGTCACGAAGTTCGAGCGCCTCGTTCTCGCCGGTCGATGCGCCGCTCGGAACGGCAGCGCGGCCGAATGCGCCCGATACAGTCCGTACTTCGACCTCGACGGTCGGATTGCCTCGCGAGTCGAGGATCTCCCTTGCATGAATCTCTACAATCTGCATAGTTGTAATGGTTTGAATAATATGTGTTTGAAATACTAACTTCCTAAACGTCGCGGCAAAGGTACAAAATAATTGCGAATTGCGGTTTCTTTATTGTTAATTTTTTCACGATTGCGGCACGCCTTTTTCCGTTTCCGGCGCAAATATCGTATCTTTGCGCCGCTGCCTACGCGCAAAACCACGTAAACGACCGTCATTCAATGCGAAAAGTTCTTTCGTTCTCGCTCTTCCTGATGCTGGGCCTCGTCGCCTCGCAGCTGCTTCCCGGCGCACTGGGCGCATCCTATGCGGGCTTCAAGGCCGCGACCGACACGCTGCTCTACGTCTGTCTGGGGTTCATTATGATCAACGTCGGCCGGGAGTTCGAGATCGACAAGTCCCGCTGGCGCTCCTACACCGCCGATTACTTCATCGCTATGGCCACCGCGGCGCTTCCGTGGCTGCTGATCGCCCTCTATTACGTCTTCGTGCTGCTGCCCTCCGACTTGTGGGGAAGCCCCGCGGCATGGAAGGAGAACCTGTTGCTGAGCCGTTTCGCGGCCCCGACCTCGGCGGGCATCCTCTTCACGATGCTCGCGGCGCTGCACCTGAAACAGAGCTGGATATACCGTAAAATACAAGTGCTGGCGATCTTCGACGATCTGGACACCATCCTGCTGATGATCCCGCTGCAAATCCTGATGATCGGCCTCAAATGGCAGATGTTCGCCATCGTGGGCACGGTGAGCGTCCTGCTCGCCGTCGGGTGGCGGTGGCAGGCGGCCTGGAACGTGAAGCAGGACTGGAAACGCATCCTGGGCCTCTCCGTCGCGGTCTGCGCCCTGACGCAGCTGCTCTATCTGGCGACGGCCCACTGGTACGGCCCCGAAAACAGCATCCACATCGAGGTGCTGCTCCCGGCCTTCGTGATCGGCATGCTGATGAAGCACCGCGACCACGACACCCCTGCCGAACGCCGCGCCTCGACGGGCATCTCGTTCCTGTTCATGCTGCTGGTGGGAATGAGCATGCCGCTGGTGACGGGCTCCGCGGCGTCCGACGCAGCCGCGGCAGCCGGATCGGTCACCGCCGCGCAGCCGATGATGCCGTGGGGCGTCCTGCTGTTGCACGTCGTAGCCGTATCGGCACTTTCCAACCTCGGAAAACTCGTCCCGGTCTTCTTCTACCGCGACCGGAAGCTGAGCGAACGGCTGGCCCTCTCGGTGGGCATGTTCACCCGCGGCGAGGTGGGCGCCGGGGTGATCTTCATCGCCCTCGGGTACAGCCTCGGCGGCCCGGCGCTCATCGTCTCGGTGCTGACGCTGGTGCTGAACCTCATCCTCACGGGCGGCTTCGTCGTCTGGGTCAAACGGCTGGCGCTCCGAAGCGCCGCCCCCGAAGAATAACCTCTTGCACGCATGAAAAGATACGCATTGATCCTGCTCGTCCTGCTGCTGGCGGGAAGCGCCCGGGCCCAGCAGCGCGAAAAGAACATCCTGGGCGTCCGCGCCGGCCTCAACGTCTCGAAACTCGCGGTTTCGGCCGAAGACATGCCGATCAGCATCGGCTGGCGCACGGGATTCCGTTTCGCCGTCTCGGATCAGGTGCTGCTGACCCGGAAGCTGCCCCTCTACCTCGAAACGGGGGTCGATTTTTCGAGCCGCGGCGGCAAAATCGCCCTTGCGCAATACGGCGAAGTCTACCGGACGACCCCGCGGCCGTTCTACCTGCAAGTTCCCCTGCTCGTCAACTGCCATTTCAACGTCCGCGACCTCCTCACGATACAGCCTTTCGCCGGCATCTACGGCGGCGTGGGACTGAGGGGCCGCATGGAGTTCGACTACCTCGGGACAGAGGAGTTGTTCGGCGACCGGGGAGTGCTTCACCGGCTGGACTTCGGGGTCCGGGCAGGCGTCGGATTCGTCGTGAAACGCATCTATCTGGGCGTAAGCTACGACATCGGCTGCATGAACCAGTTCAAGGGCGGATCGCTCTTCAGTTACGAGTCCCGGACCCGGGCGATCGTAATCCGCAACGACTGCCTGTCCGTGACGATCGGATACAATTTCTGACATCCGAAGCGATCTTATTAATACAAAGGAATTTACGAACGATACCGCCGATTGCCCGTAAAAAAAATCGGGGGGGGGATTTTTCGGAAAAAATTATCCTATATTTGCCACGCAAACACCTCAAACTTTACAGCTATGAAAAAAGTATTACTCATCGTGGCCGCCATCCTGCTGACGAACGCCGTTTCGGCACAGAATCACGAAAAGAACATCCTTGGCGTCCGCGCCGGTCTCAACCTGTCGAGCTACTCGATTTCAGAGAGCGGCGTATCGGTAAGCACCGACTCGCGGGCCGCATTCCATGTCGCCGTTTCGGACCAAATCCTGCTCTGCGACAGACTGCCTTTCTACCTCGAAACCGGACTCGCCTTTTCGAGCCGCGGCGGCAAATTATCCGGAGTGAGCTTCCGCCCCTCCTACCTGCAAATTCCCGTGCTGGTAAACTACCACTTCAACATCAAAGACATCGTTACGATCCAGCCGTTCGCAGGTCTTTACTACGGTCTCGGCATCGGCGGCAAGATGAAAGCAAACGGCGAGAAAGACGACATCTTCGGCGACGACGGCATGCTCAAGCGTTCCGACCTGGGCGTGCGTCTGGGCGCAGGCGTCGTCTGGAACCGCATCTACTTCGGACTGGGCTACGACATCGGCTGTCTGAACCTGATTCAGAAAGACCTTGTCAACGGCGACGGCACGATACGCAACAACTGCTTCTCGATCAGCGTCGGATATAATTTCTAATCCGGCCCGCACCAAATAAAACAGGGACGCTGTTTTTCAGCGTCCCTGTTCTTTTTCTGCAAAACGGTCACTTCCGCATCAGCACCGACGAATCGCCGTAGCTCAGGAAGCGGAAATCGTGCCCGAGGGCGTAGTCGTAGATCCGATGCCAGTCGTCGCCCACGAAGGCCGAGACCAACAGCAGCAGAGTCGATTTGGGCTGGTGGAAATTGGTGACGATGTTGCGCACGATGCGGAACTCGTAACCCAGCGGCGTGATCATGATCTGCGTCGCGGCTTTCAGCCGTTCGACCCCGTTCGCATCCATCCACCCCAACAGCTCCTCCAGGGCGTCGCGCCCCGAATAGCCAGCCGGAATGTCGTACAGCTCCCACTGTCCGACCACCCGTCCGGCGTCCGGCGTCCCGGCGGTACGGATGCGCCACGCAAGGGCCGCGAGCGATTCGAGCGTGCGGACCGAGGTGGTCCCCACGGCGGTGATGTGTCCCCACTTCTCCAGCAGGCGGGCCACCGTCGCGCGGCGCACCTCGAAATGCTCGGTGTGCATCGGATGCTTCGCGGCATCGTCGTCCTTCACGGGCAGGAAAGTCCCCGCTCCGACGTGGAGCGTCACCTCCTCGAACCCGAACCCGCGGGACTTCATGGCGTCGATCAGCTCGGGCGTGAAATGCAGGCCGGCGGTCGGCGCCGCCACCGACCCCTCGAATTTCGAATAGACCGTCTGGTAGCGCGTGTTGTCGATCTCCTCGCTCTCGCGGTTCAGGTAGGGCGGAATCGGAATCCGCCCGAGGTGCTCCAGCAGCTGCCCGAAGCTCATCGGGGCGCTCCATTCGAAGCGCACGACGCATTCGCGGCCGTGGTCCTCGACGATCCACGCCCGGAGGTATTCGCCGTCGAAATTGATCTCCACGTACCCCTCTTTCCACTTCTTGCGGTTGCCCACGATGCACGACCACGTGCAGCCGCCCGTGACGGCGAACGCCCGTTCGTAGTCGGCCGGGTCGTGCGGCTCGAGGCAGAAGACTTCGATCCGCGCCCCCGAAGGCTTGTGCATGATGATCCGCGCCCGGATGACCTTCGTGTTGTTGAAGACCAGCAGTTCGCCCGCGGGCAGCACGTCGCCGATGTCGGCGAAATGCCGTTCGGAAATCCCGCCGCCGCGCCAGACGAGCAGTTTCGAGGCGCTGCGCTCAGCGAGGGGGAATTTGGCGATCCGCTCCTCCGGAAGGTCGTAGTCGTAGCGGTTTATGTCGATATGTCGTTCCATATTTTGCCGGAAATTATGCGGCAAAGTTACTATTTTTTGTAACTTTGCGGCGCTGCAAGGCAGCAGAAAAAGGAAAAACCCATGAAAACCGACTTTCTGGTTATCGGTTCCGGCGCTGCGGGGCTCTCGTTCGCGCTGAAAGCCGCGGCTCACGGACACGTTACGATCGTCACCAAAGGCGAGATCGAAGAGTGCAACACCAACTATGCCCAGGGCGGTATCTGCTCGGTGACATACGCCCCCGACACATTCGAAAAACACATCCGCGACACGCTGGTCTGCGGAGCGGGCAAGTGCGACGAAAAGGCCGTGGAGCTGGTCGTGCGGAGGGCTCCGGAGCTGATCCGGGACCTGATCGCCTGGGGCACGCGCTTCGACAAGACCCCCGACGGGCGTTTCGAACTCAACCGCGAGGGCGGTCACTCGGAACACCGCATCCTCCACCACGAGGACCTCACGGGAGCCGAGATCGAACGGGCGCTCGTGGAGTCGGTGAAAAAGCACCCGAACATCACGGTCCTCGAACACCGTTTCGCCATCGACCTGCTGACGCAGCACCATCTGGGCGAGTTCGTCACGCGCCACACGCGCGGACTGGCCTGCTTCGGAGCCTATGTGCTGAATCTCGAAACGAACGAGATCGAGACCATGCTTTCGAAATTCACCGTCGTCGCCACGGGCGGGTGCGGCAACGTCTATTCCGCCACCTCGAACCCCGTCGTCGCCACGGGCGACGGCATCGCCATGTGCCACCGCGCCAAGGCTATCACCGAGAACATGGAGTTCATCCAGTTCCACCCGACGACGCTCTACAACCCCGGCGAGAAGCCCAATTTCCTCATCACCGAGGCCATGCGGGGTTTCGGGGCCATCCTGCGGCTGCCCGACGGCCAGGAGTTCATGGACAAATACCACCCGATGAAGTCCCTCGCGCCGCGCGATGTCGTGGCCCGGGCCATCTACCGCGAGATGACCAAGCGGGGTTCGGATTTCGTCTACCTCGACGTGACGCACAAGGACCCCGACGCCGTACGGAGCCACTTCCCGAACATCTACGAAAAATGCCGCTCGATCGGCATCGACATCACGAAGGACTGGATTCCCGTGACCCCCGCGGCGCACTACTGCTGCGGCGGCGTGAAGGTCGATCTCAACGGCGAAACGTCGATCAAGCGGCTCTACGCGCTGGGCGAAACCTCGTGCACGGGGCTGCACGGCGCCAACCGCCTGGCCTCGAACTCGCTGATCGAGGCGGTCGTCTACGCCGACCAGGCCGCACGCCACACCGCGCCGCTGCTGGACAAGGTCGATTTTCAGGAGGGCATCCCCGACTGGGATTTCGAAGGCACGCAGCACACCGAAGAGATGCTGATGATCATCCAGTCGAAGCGCGAGATGCAGACCATCATGTCCAACTACGTGGGCATCGTGCGGTCGAACCTCTCGCTGAAGCGCGCCATGCGCCGGCTGGAGATACTCTGGCAGGAGACCGAGGAACTCTACAACAAGACCAAGCCCAACCGCGAACTGTGCGAACTGCGGAACATGATCGCCATCGCCTACCTGGTCATCAAACAGGGCCGCGAGATCAAGGAGTCCGTGGGATGCCACTACAACGCCGATTATCCGAAAGAATAACGCATGACACAACAGGAAGAGATAACCCGGCGGCGGACCTTCGCCGTCATCGCCCACCCCGACGCGGGCAAGACCACCCTCACCGAGAAACTGCTGCTCTTCGGCGGCGCCATCCACGTGGCCGGAGCCGTCAAGAGCAACAAGATCAAGAAAGGCGCAACGTCCGACTTCATGGAGATCGAGCGCCAGCGCGGCATCTCGGTGGCCACGGCCGTGATGGGCTTCGAATACCGGGGCTGCAAGATTAACATCCTCGACACCCCGGGCCACGAGGATTTCGCCGAGGACACCTACCGCACGCTGACGGCCGTGGACTCGGTCATCATCGTCATCGACGGCGCCAAGGGCGTCGAGACCCAGACCCGCAAACTGATGGAGGTCTGCCGCATGCGCAAAACCCCGGTGATCGTCTTCATCAACAAGCTGGACCGCCCCTCGAAGGAGCCGTTCGACCTGCTGGACGAGGTGGAAAAGGAATTGCGCATCCGCGTGCGGCCGCTGGCATTCCCGATCTCGAACGGCCCGACGTTCAAGGGCGTCTACAACCTCTACGAAAAGAACCTGTCGCTCTTCACGTCGGACGAGAAACTGACGGCCGACGCTTCGACGGCCGAGATTTCGGACCTCGCGTCGCCGGAGCTGGAGAGCTATATCGGCGCGAAATTCGCCGACCAGCTGCGGCAGGATGTCGAACTGGTCGAGGGCGTCTACGACGAATTCGACCGCGAAGCCTACCTCCGCGGCGAACTGGCTCCGGTCTTCTTCGGCTCGGCGGTCAACAATTTCGGCGTGCGCGAGTTGTTGGAGTGTTTCGTACGCATCGCCCCCTCGCCGCGCCCGGCCCCGACCGAGACCCGGCCGGTGGAGCCTTCGGAACCGAAGATGACCGGCTTCATCTTCAAGATCCACGCCAACATGGACCCCAACCACCGCGACCGCATCGCATTCCTGAAGATCTGTTCGGGCACGTTCGAGCGCAACAAGAACTACCTGCACGTGCGCAGCGGCAAACAGATGAAATTCTCGTCGCCGACGGCCTTCATGGCCGAGAAGAAGTCGGTGATCGACTTCGCCTACCCGGGCGACATCGTGGGTCTGCACGACACGGGCAACTTCAAGATCGGCGACACCTTCACCGAGGGCGAGAAGCTCCGCTTCACGGGCATCCCGTCGTTCGCCCCCGAGCAGTTCCGGTACATCGAGAACGCCGACCCGCTGAAATTCAAGCAGCTGGCCAAGGGCATCGACCAGCTGATGGACGAGGGCGTGGCACAGCTGTTCACCTCGTCGCTCAACGGCCGCAAGATCATCGGCACGGTGGGCGCGCTGCAATTCGAGGTGATTCAGTACCGGTTGGAGCACGAGTACAACGCCTCGTGCCGCTGGGAGCCGATCTCGATCTACAAAGCCTGCTGGATCGACAGCGACAACGCCGCGCAGCTGGCCGACTTCAAACGCCGCAAGCACACCAACATGGCCGTCGATAAACACGGCCGCGACGTATTCCTCGCCGACACGAGCTACGGGCTCGCCCTCGCGCAGGAGAATTTCAAGGACATTCGTTTCCACTTCACCTCGGAGTTCTGAAACACGAAAAATCCGCCGGAGTCTGCACTCCGGCGGCTGTATAGGCTCACCCGCCGGACCGTGGTCCGGCGGGTTCTCTTTTTCATCACTCCCTTCTCCGCTACAATTCCAGATTGCTCATCCGGCCGGTCACCCCGAAGTCGAATCCGGGGTATTCGTAAAGCCCGAACCGGGGTTCGGTCTCACCCCGGGTATAGGCCCAGATCGAGGCATACTCCTCGGGGTCCTCGCCCATCTTGCCGATCTGCCGCAGGTAGGCGGCCACCGACTTGCTCTCGACGATGAATATCTCGCCCATGCGGTCGATGATCGGGCTGTGGCGGCGCGTGCGGTCGTGGTCGAAGCGCAGAATGCGGCGCCCCTCGGGCGTGAGGCCCACCAGCCGGAAGGTCATGCTCTTGCCGATGGCCGGAAGATTCAGCACGCTGCGGTCCGTGGCGAGGAACGGCAGACGGTATTTGCGCATGAAGCGGCGGAGTTTGGCCGCCGTATCGCGTCCGTCGGCCAGCAGCGCGTCGAGCTCCGACGCCTGCCCGGCGGTCAGGCGTCCGTAAACCTTCTCCTCGACCTGCTCCTGCATCGAACGGCTGTTGGGCGTGAAAACCGCGCGGTTCTCCTCGAAGCCCTTGACCGAGAAGGTGTAATAGCACACCACGCCCAGCGAATTGAGCACCTGCCGCAGGCGCGCGGTATGTCCGCGGCGCGAAGCGGCCACGGTGTAAACCAGCTGGTTGGTGATGAGCCATCCCGCCGAAAGGATCTTCCGGATGGCCTCTTCGGCCTCGGGCGTCACCTCCAAGGGCGTCTGGAAATGGGTCTGGACGATGAACTGCTTCACGCCGACGGCCGAGGCTTTCTCGCGGAATTCGCGCAGAATCTCCACCAGTTCGTCGTTCACGCGCATCGGCAGGTAGGCAGGCAGGCGCGAACCGAGGCGCACGCGCTGCAATTCGGCGTATTTCTCGCCGTCGGGACGCCCGGCGTTGGCCCGGCGCTTGCGGCAGGCCATGCGGTAAACCGCTTCGAGCATATTTCGCAGGGTCTTGTTCTGACTCATCAGCGCGTCGCCGCCCGTGATGAGGATGTCGCGCAGCTGAGTGTCCTCCTCGAAATAGTTCATCAGCCGGCGCAGTTTGTGGTCCCACGACTCTTTGGGGCGCAGCGCCTCGAATTCGAAATTGAGGCGTTCGCTCTGGAAATCGTACATCCGCTGGCACGAAGCGCACAGCCCGCCGCAGGCGCGGCCCATCGTGTCGGGAATCAGGATCGCCACCTCCGGATAGCGGCGGTGGATGTTGTGTCCGTCGGGCAGCAGCCACCCGGCGGCATTGGGCTTGCCCGCCTCGACGACATCCTCACGCTCCCAGGCGCGAATCCGTCCGTAGGTCTCGACCAGCTGCGGCGAATAGAGGATGTAACTGCGGATGGCGGCATCGTCGTAGCCGTCGCCCGTAACGTCGAGCAGCGAGAGGTAATAGGGCGTGGCGAAGAAGGGCATCCCCTTCTTGCGGGCCTTCGAAAGCAGGTACATCGTCTCCGACGAGAGCGACCCGGCCAGAAAGCGGTTCAGCTCCGAAGGGCTTTTCACGGCCATAGCCAGCTGGAAGCGGAAATCGTCCCACCAGGCGGCCACCTGCCGGTATTTTTCGTCGTAAGTCATCCCCTCGGCGAACCGGTAGCGCGACGGGGTTTTCGACTTGCGGTTTTCGATCTTCTGCACCAGCAGGTGCAGCATCCGCTCGCGGTTGTCGGCGCGGATCGCCCGCACCGCCTCGTCCAGCCCCGAAGGCCAGCGCTCGGTGCGGCTGCGCACGCGCTGCGGCGAGGGCAGCGGAATTTCCGCCCCGTCGAGCAGGCGGAACAGATGGAACAGATCGACAAACAGATCGGAAGGCATCTCAGGATTTTCGAGCCGTCCGGTCAGGAACTGCCACAACAGCGTCAGGGTCTGTATTTCCAACCGGCAGTCCGTGGATAATTCGTGGACTTCTTGTCCGTCGTAACCGATCAACAGTCGAATCTGCTCCGCAGCTTCGCTCTCCGCAGCGGCATGCCGGTCCACGAACTCCCCGAGGCGCATGCGGAACTCCGCACCGTCGCAGCAGGCGTCGGCGAGGGCCGCAAGATCGGGTAACTCCTGGCGATAGAGCAGTCCGAGCTGGGAAAGGGTCAGTGCAAGCATTTTCTTTTGTTTCATAAGCATTTTTATTTATAAGGTTAAGGCAGGCGCAAAATTGCCGATTCACACCGGAGCGTCACCTCCGGATTGCATTTTGCGGGAACAATATAGTAAAAATTTTTAATATATTCAAGCATATTTCGTGCAAATCTTCCGCATTCGCACGAAACACACAAAAAACAAGAGGCCGTCTGACAAGTCGCAGACAGCCTCTTTCCATTCGGGCCGCGATTCACCGCTGCGGGAGGGATTTCCGCGCAGGCATCCGATGCAAACAGCGGCGAATCCTGCCGAAATCCGTTGCAGATCGGCTAATAGTTGGCCACGCACCGGACGTTGTTCGAAGAACCCGTCTCGGCATAGGTCGAGAAATTGCAGCTGTTGTTGCCGATCGTAATGCGGTAATTCTTGTTATCGCTGGTCACGGTGGCGGTCCAATGGAACGAATAGGTCCCGAAGTTGCCGAATTTATCGCCCGTATATTTGCCGCAGGGCAGGATATTGAACCCGATCCGCTCGATTGCATCGGGGAAATACATCGGGTATTTTCCCGCCGGGAAGATGCCGCTGGGTTTCGCCAGATTGAACATCGTGCCGCCGTCCACGGCATTGGCATTCGCCGCCCACAGCCCGCCTTCGGCCGCCGGACGGCTGCCGCGCAGGTAGGAGGCGATGAATCCGTGATCGACCATATTCATGGCGGCCATCGGGTTCGTCTCGCGGTTGTCGGGCATATAGATTCCCGCCCCCGCATCCACTACGGCCTGAATGGAACTCATGCGAAGCCCGTAATCGTCGGCGACGCCCGCAGCCAGATCGTAGAAATCATAGGCGTTGGGAACGTGCCATCCCTCGGGACAGATTCCGCGGACCTGGATGTTGTAGGAGGCGACGCCGTTATTGAGCGTATAGGAGTTGCCCATGTCGTCGGTTCCCGACGCCCCGTAGACATAGGGATTCTCCCCGGCGGAAAGTCCGGTCATAGCCTCCGCCCACGTGTAGTAACGTCCGTATTTCGAACCGTCGGGATCGTCGGGAGCCGTCCGGCCGACCGAACCGTCTTCGCCGGCGTAGTTGAGGTTCACGGTCATCCAGGTCTTCGTACCGTACCGCTTGGCCGGATACCCGTCGGTCGGAAGCACGCAGATCATTTTCTCGAAACGGTGGGTTTCCGAAAGCCCCGTCCTGCTGACCGTAGTCACCGAGATGCTGTTCGCCGGAATGTTCACCGACTTGCGGTTGGCTTTGAGCACGACGCGCTCCGTATCGCCTCCGCTCACGACGGTCAACGCCTCAGGGACGCTCCACGCATAGGTCGCCACCTGATCGTCTTCGGGCACGTAGACCGCGAACTCCTCGTCCAAATCCACCGTCAGCGAACCGACGATCGAAGTCTGCACGTAGGCCGGACGCGGCGGCAGCCCCGTCACCGTGATCTCTTTCCACAGGGTGCGGGGCGCGCTGGCTCCCGCAGCGTTGCGGGCCTCGACGGTGATGACGCCGGCCGGAATGACGCCCTCGACCAGCCCGGCCACCAGCAGACGCGAGGTGTTTTCGCCCTCGATGACATTGAGCATCTCGGGCAGGCTCCAGAAATAATTCTCCGCTCCGGACTCTTCGGGAACCGAAAGTTCGAACGAATCGCCCATCCGGACGGTATAGGGGGCTTCGAGCCCCACGGCGATAAAGTCGGGTTGTCCCGGGACCGCAGGTTCGTCGTCGCCGCACGCAGCCATAAGAAGTGTGCCCGCAAGAGCCCGGGCCGCATATCCAATAAATCGTTTCATCGTATCGCAGGTTTTTATTTTCGGTTTTCAATCTCTTCGAGGCGCCGCTCCACGGCCCGCCAGGTGTCGGCCACCTGTCCGAAGCTGTCGTAACCTCCGACTTCGAACATGAATACGCCGTCGTAGCCCGTCGAGGCGATGGCCCCGATCACGGCGGGCCAGTCGATCACGCCCTTGCCCATGACCCAGTGCTTTTCATCCACGGCATCGTAGTCCGACACGTGGAGGCTGGCGATGCGGCCGCCCACGGCCCGGGCGAAAGCCTCGGGAGTCTCCTGCAACAAATGATTGGTGTCGAAACAGATGCCGACCGAAGGGTCCAACCGTCCGAACAAGGCCAGCATCTCGTCCGAGGTGTTGCAGAGACAGGTCCGCGGCAGGTCCTCGACCAGCAGCTGGGCGCCGGTACCGCGGGCCGCCTCGGCCAGCGTGTTGATCGAATTCACGCTGTTCTCGAAATGAACGGCGCTCAACGAGTCGGCGATCGGTTCCGCGCTGGGATGCAGAACCATTTTCCGGGGTCCGAGCGCCTGTACGGCGTCGATGAACCAGGCGATCTGCTCCACGACCGCCGTGCGCAGCGAATCGTTCGGCGAACTGATGTCCCAGGCGCGGCCGAACGGAAGATGCACGGACCAAACGGTCAGTCCGACCTGCTCGGCATCAGCGCGGAAACGCTCGATGGCCGCGAGCCGCTCCTCCGTGGATTTCCCGCGCAGCGAATTGAGCGTCACCTCCACATGGCCGAACCCGGCCTCTTTGACCTGCTGCAATTTGTCAGCCGGCATGGTTAGCGATACCGACAGCCCCTTGGGCCAGCTGCGATAGGCTTCGAGCGCACTGCGGCGCTCTGTTCCGCATCCCGCCGCCACGGCGGCCAGGAGCAGGGGTACGATCCATTTTACGATGTTTTTCATAAGTCTGTCAGATTTCGGGTCGGTGATTTTCGGGATAGCTGAACGTATTGGCGAGCATCCAGCGGCCCTTGTAGATCTGAGCGCCGTCGCGCTGGTAAACGCTGCGGCCGCCGGTGTCGATCAGCTTGTCCGACCAGTAGCTTTGCGTCGGATAAAGCAAGATCGTCTCGTAGTCGGCCGGGCCCGACGACACGCACTTGACGTTGACCGTCGCGCTGGCATTGAAACGGGCGAACTCCTTGGTGGAGACATTGAATTTCCAGATCGCATTGGGCGTAGTGAGCCAAAGCTGGTTGAGCCCGTGCACCGGGAAGAGGTCGTGGGCGTCCTTCTGCCCGTCGGGAAGCGGATAGGTCTCCTGCAACGCCAGCGCCGGCCTGCCGTCGGTCCGGATGTAGCGGTAAGCATGGAGCACATCGCCGGCCGTGGCCCACAGCAGTTCGTTCGTGCGGTCCCAGACGGCATTATGACCGAATTTCAACGGATAGGTCGCCACAGGTTCGGACGCGAACCGCTTCGTGAAATCGACCTCATAAAGGCGCAGCTTGTCGCCGTCGGCCGTGCCGTCGGTCGAGGAGGCCACGACGACATTGCCGTCGGGCAGCAGTTCGGCCGAATGGGGCTGGCCTTTCGGACAGGCGTAGAACATCACCCGTTTGTCCTCGATGCGGATGATCGCCACACCGCCCCGGGTCGCCGTGACGAGCAGATACTCGCAGTCATAGATCGGCTTGACCTCGTCGGGCAGCTCGAACCAAGCCTGCTCGGCGGCCGTCAGGTCCGAATCGGCGGGAGTCCACGACCAGAGCATTTCGCCGCTCGCACGATCGACGAGAGCGACACGGCTCGGGTTCTGTTCGACGAGTGCGATCACCTTATCGCCGGCCGATGCGGGCGGATCGAGCGGCGGCAGGGGAATGATCGGCCGGTCGTCGTCCTCGCAGGCCGCACACAACGCGACGGCCGCACACACGCCGATAAAGAATTTCGAAAATCTGTGATTGTATGTCATGGTTGTACGTTTTTAGGAATTACTCGACTACCAGCCGGGATTGTTGGGCCGCAGCGTCGGGGCTATTTCGAGCTGGCTCGACGGCACGGGCCACCAGTAATCCCGCTCCTTGTTGAAATTGCGCGTACCGATCAGCGTGCCGTCGCTCTTGTAGATACTGAGGTTGTTCATCGCGTTCTCGGCTTCGCGCCAACGGCGCAGGTCGTTGTAATAGGTGCCCTCGCCCGCCAGCTCGACGCGGCGTTCATAGCGTATCTGACGGCGTATCTCGTCGGCATCGCCGCCCGGATAGGCCCATGCGGAGGAGGTGGTGAATCCCGCACGCTGGCGGATGGCCTTCACCGTCCGGTTCCAGATCTCCTCGGTCATCTCGCCCAGCTCGTTCTTGGCCTCGGCGTACATCAGCAGTATGTCGGCATAGCGCAGCAGCATGATGTTCGTCGGCGAGCAGTTCTCGCCCAGGTTCAGTTCCTGATCGCCCGGGACCTTTTCGGTGTACACCGTGTATTTCTTATAGATGAACCCGGTCTGCTTATTGGTAAAGCGGACGTTGGTATTGTCCGTTTTCACGGTCTCGCCCATCCAGGTCGATCCGGGATAGACGATCGTCTGCGCAAATCGCGGATCGAGGTCGGCATACCCTTCGGAATCGGCATAGGCGGACTCTTCGCGGGGCTTGCCGTCCTTCATCCAATAGCTGTCGATGAAGTTCCGGAGCGGGGCCGCGCTGTTGTACTGGCGCATCACGATGTCCGTGCTGTGTCCCATCCCGAGGGGATTGGCGACGGCCTCGACGTTGAAAATCGACTCCGAAGAATGCTCGGCCGCCTCGGTGAAAAGTTTCGCATAGCCGTCCTGATAAAGCGAATAGACGCCCAGCTCCATGACTTCCCACGCGGCATCGGCGGCCTCCTCCCAGGGCTTCGTCTCGTGCCCGGGATTGCACAGGGCGCTGGCCTCGAAATTGAGCACCCGGGCGCGAAGCGCCAATGCGGCGCCTGCGGTGGGACGTCCCTGATCGCTCTTGGCCGTGTACGTGCGGGGCAGAATCTTCGCAATGTCCCCCAGTTCATCGACGATGAAGCGGATCATCTCCGCCCGGTCGGTGCGCGTGCGTCCGACCTGCGAGATGTCGGGAGAATCGACGATCAGCGGCGCCTTGTAGTAATAGGTCGTCAGCACCGAATAGTAAAGGGCGCGGAGGAAACGCGCCTGCGCCTTCATCTGGGTGATGGCTTCGGCCGAAAGCTCCTTGTTGAGGCCGATATGCTGAAGCAACATGTTGCAACGGCCTATGCCGGTGTAGGCATCCTTCCAGCGGCCGGCAAAGATGCTTCCGTCGGCCGTGTGGCTGCCCTTGGCGAGATCGTTCCAGTTGAGCGTATTGGCATAGTTGTAAGCGTTGGGCGTCGCGCACTCCTCCATGACGATGGCCATCCCGCCGAACATGCTGCCGTTGCGCAGCGGGAGATAGCAGCCCGTCAGTCCGCTCTCGGCGTTTTTGGCGCTGTACCAGAAAGTCTTATCGCTATAAGCGCCCGTCGGCTCGAAGTCCATCGAACACGAGACGGCCGCAGCGGACAGCAGCAGGCTCAGCCCGAAGTATATGATCTTTTTCATTTTCCAGCTTTTTGTCGTTAGAAACTCAGGTTCAGACCGATCGAAACGGTCTTCAGATTGGGGTATTCATAGAGGTCCGTACGGGTGGTGGTGATCTCCGGGTCCCAAAGATCGAAATCGGAGATCGTCCAGAGGTTCTGGCCGCTGACATAGATCTGCAACGCCTCGATCCGCAGCGGCCTCAGCAGCCGTTTGGGGAAGTCGTAGGTCAGCTGGATGTTCTTCATCCGCAGGTAGGAGGCGTTGCGGAGCCATTTGGTCGAGGGGATGAAGTTCTCCGGAGCGTCGGTGTAGGTGGTCAGCAGCGGCAGTTTCGAATGGCGGTTGCTCTCGGTCCACGAATCGGTGGCCCAGTCCCGGGTCACGCCGGCGCCGTTGTTGAACGGCACCGCGAGATTCGCCCTCGGATAGGTATACACTTCGCCCACGCCCTGAAACTGCGCTTCGAGCGAAAGCCCCTTCCAGCCCATGTGCACGCCGAACGAATAGGTCACCTCGGGGATGGTGTTGCCGACGACGATCTTGTCCTTGTCGTCGATCACGTCGTCGTCGCAATTATTCTTGTACTTGAGATACCCCGGCCGGAGTTTCGTACGGTCGCCGTAAACGACCGCCGCATTGTCGATCTCCTCCTGCGACTGGTAGTAACCGTCGGCCTCATAGACATAGAACGAGCGGATCGGATAGCCCTCGCGGGTGATGAGCGTATTGCTGTTGGCCAGAATCTGCCCGCCGTCGAGCGACTTCACGCGGTTGCGGACGAAACTCACCGAACCGTTCACCCCGTAAGAGAAGTTCTTGACCCGGTCGCGCCAGGCGCCCGAAAGCTCGAAACCCTTGTTGAGCACCGTGCCGACATTGCTCTTGGGACCGCTGAGGCCGCCGACGTGCGACGGGATCGTGCGGGTCATGATGATGTCGAAGGTCTCCTTGTGGAAATAGTCCGCGTCGAGAGTCAGCCGGCTGTTGAAGGCCGCGAAATCCAGACCCACGTTGTACGAACGGGTCTTCTCCCACCCCAGCATGCGGTCGGTGAGCTGCGTCACGGCGAATCCGGCCGCGGGAGTTCCCCCGAACGAATAGTTCTGGTCGATGGCGTCGTAGGTCATCTGATAGCTGTACGGACTCACGGACTCGCTGCCCATCACGCCGTAGGAGGCGCGCAGTTTGAGCAGGTCGATCTGCTTCACCGTGAAGAATTTCTCCCGGCTGAGGTTCCACGCCACCATGACCGACGGGAACATGTGCCAGCGGTTGTCCCGCGAAAGGTTGCTCGAACCGTCATAGCGGAGCGTGCCCTCGATCATGTAGCGGTCGTCGTAGGTGTAGGCCAGACGCCCGTAGACCGAGATCATGCGCTTCATCCACGAACTGCCGGTAGCCTGTGCGTTGGTCTGGTTCGTGAGCGCCTCGAATTCGGTCAGCGTATTGTCGTTGAACCCGTAGTTGTAGGCTTGGAAATTCCGGCTGTCGTTGTGCTGCCAGTCCTGTCCCAGCATGACATGGATGTTGTGACGGTCGTAATCGTTCTCCCAGACGAGGCGGTGGGAGACGGTGTACTGCGCAGCGACGGCATCCCAGTCCTTCAAGCGCGGGGCCGCCGAGTTGAACTTCTTCGTATCGCCCGTCTTGGGATTGACCGTGTACATCTGCGGAATGAAGTTCTTGCTGTAATGGTCCGTCTTGCGGAATCCGACCGTCGCATAATATTTCAGATGCGGGGCCAGCCGCAGGTCGGCATTGATCGTGGCGAGCAGCTCCTGGTAATTCCGGTAGACGAAGCCCTGCTCGACCTCCATGCGCGGATTCTCGATGTTGTTGCGTCCCGGGGTGAAGAGCCACGTCGAACCGTAAAGGCCGTTGCGATGGTAGTCCGAGAAAATCGGCAGACCGCGCATGATGGTATTCAGCACGGTCCCCGTCGAATACCCCACCTCGTCGAAGGTCCGCAGGTTGCCCTGGAACGTTCCGCTGACGTTGAGCGCGTCGCACACCCGCGCGTTGAGCTTCAGGTCGAAAGCATAACGCTGGGCGTCGTCGTTGTCGATGAAGACACCCTTCTGATCGGTGTAGCCGAAGCCCATCGAATAGGTCACGGCGTCGGTGCCGCCCGAAAGGCGCACGCTGTGCTGCTGCACGTAGCCGTCTTCGAGGCAGATGTCGAACCAGTCCGACGCGGGATAGACCGACCGGTCCGTCTTCATGCCCTCCATATATTCGAGTATCTGGCCGTTGCTGTACGACACGGCGCCGGGACTGATGCCGGAATTGATCTCGGCCAGATTGCGCAGCCGCATGTAGAGGATCGGATCGGTGACCACGTCCGGAAGATAGGTGGCCCGCTGCACGCCGTACTTGCCCTTGTACTCGATGCGGGGACGCCCTTTGGAACCCTTCTTCGAGGTCACGAGGATCACGCCGTTGGCCGCTTTCAGGCCGTAGATGGCGGCCGACACGTCTTTCAGCACCGAGATCGACTCGATGGTCGAAGGGTCTATCTCCGAGAAGTCGTATTCCACGCCGTCCAGCAGCACCAGCGGTGCGCCGCCCGTGGAGTTCAGCGAGTTGACGCCTCGGATCGAGATCGTGGCGTTATCGCGGCCGGGCTGCGAACCGCCCTGGTTGACCCAGATACCCGGCGTGTTGTAGAGCATCTGCGTAGAATTGGTGATGGGCTGGTTCTCCTTGCGCTTGATGTCCACGGAGGCCACCGATCCGGTGAGCGAGAGCTTTTTCACGGTACGATACCCCACGACGACCAGCTCCTCCAGTTCGGTGGACTGGTCTTTCATCACCACGTCGATCTGCGAACGGTTGTTGACAGCCTCCGTGACACTCCCGTAACCGATATAGCGGAACGTGAGCGTCGCATCGGGAGCGACCATCAGCGAATAGGAACCGTCGGAACCGGTGGCCGTGCCGTCCGTGCCGCCCACGATGACGGTCACGCCGACGAGCGGCTGTCCCTGCCCGTCGCGGACGGTTCCGGTCAGACGGTATTTCCCGGGAGCCGCCGGGGATTCGGGCCCGGGGCCGGCCTTGCGGCTCAGAAAGATCCGGTTGGAACCCTGCATCCGGTAGTCGATGCCGGTGCCGGCGAGAATCCGGCCGAGAACGTCCTTGACGTCTCCTTCGAGTCGCCCGGCAGCGTTCGAGCGCGTTTTGACCAATTCGAGCGCATACGAAAATTCAATGCCGGTTTGTTTCGAGATTTGCGGCAGGATGTCGGCGAGCGTCTGCTTTTTCGCCGTGACGTTCACGACGATCCGCTGAGCCGACGCCGGGAGGATCACAAGCAGGAGCAGCGCCGCCGCCAGCACTGTCCGCAGCCTCCCGACACCGTTTCGAACAGGCAACAGCGTACCCGCCGCGCCCTTGCGGGCGACGTTCGGAATGTAATTCATATAGTGAGATTTTAAGGTTTAAGATTGGATTTCGGATGAGACGGTCGGGATCTCTCCCGCGGTACAAGTCAGGCTGTCGTCATAGGCATTTCCGTTTGGGATTCTTCAAAAATTATCATCGGTCGCGCGATTTCTTCCGGGTCAGCGTTTGCGTTTGATCAGGACGCGCCGGTCCTGAACGGTGTATTCGATCGGTACGATCAGATTCAGTATATCGAGCATCTGTCCGAGCGGTTCGTTGTTGCCCACGACCAGGCGGTAGGCCGTATCGTCGAACGACGAGGGGTCATAGATGACCGACACGTCGTAACGCTCCTCGATCAGGCCGACGATCTCGCTGAAAGAGATACATTCGTAGACCTTGTGGTTGTAGTGCCAGGCCGTGTATTTCCCCGTCTGCACCTCGCTGACCGACAGCAGACGCCGGCTCCGGGCGTCCACCACGGCCTGCTGTCCCGGGCGCAGCGTGGCCAGCTCCTCGCCCGAGGCGCTTTCGAGCGCGATACGCCCCTTTTCGAGCGTCGCTTCGATCCGCTCGCCCGCCTTGACATTGAACGAAGTGCCCAGCACCCGGATATGCACTCCCCGGGTCTCGACCACAAAAGGATGGACCGGATCGGACTTGACATCGAAAAAAGCCTCTCCGGAGAGTTTCACCCGGCGTCGGCGCGCGCCGAAATCCTCCCGGAACGAGAGCTCCCCGCCCCGGTTCAGATAAACCCGGGTGCCGTCGTCCAGCACGAAGTCGAGCACTTCGCCCGGAACCGTATTGGCGATCGTATGCCACTCGAAACGCTCCCGGTATTTATCGACCCCGATCCCGGCCAGTACCGCCCCGAAAAGCAGCGCCGCGGCGACCGCCGTGCGGGCCAGATACTGCAACCGCCGGATACGCCGGCGCTGGTCCAACTGCTGGTTTATCCTGCGGACAGCCCCTTCGACCTCGGGGGCCGAAGCATGTTTATAGGTGTTCTTCAAAGCCCAAAGCTGTTTGATCCGAAAGAACTCGTCCCGGTTCTCCTCGCTTCGCGCCATCCACTCCTCGACCATACTGCGGGTCTGTCCGTCACAGCGGCGGTCGAGATAATCGACGATTTTCTGAGGGCTAATCGTTTTCATCGTTGCCATTTTACTGAATAAACAATCCAGAACCGGAATTTACGCAGCCGATCCTGGATTTATTTGAAAATCCGTTGAAAAAACTCAGATCATGGGAATCGACGCCAACATCAAAGCGAACAATTCTTCGGCGGAAATCCGGCCCCGCAGGAATTTCAATGCCAGGTAAAGATGCCCTTCGACCGTACGGCGCGGCATCCCGAGCAGTTCGGCGATCTCGGCGTTCGACATGTCGTGCAAAAATGAGAGCCGGAAAACCTCCCGCCGCTTGTCCGGCAGCTCCTCGATGATGCCGAGCACCCGTTCGAGCAGCTCCTTGTTGCAGAGCGTACGGACTATATCGTCGTTATTGGCCCGGAGCCACTCGGCCTCGCTCTGCGCGAGCGCATCCAGCGAATCGCCTCCCGCGAAATTTTTGCTGCGCTTGAGGCTGTTCAGCATGCGGGAATGGCATGCCCGGAAAAGATAAGTCTGAATCCCGGATGAAAAAGTCAATCGGGAACGATGTTCCCAAACGTATAGAAAGACATCCTGCACGACATCGCGGGCAGCTTCGTCATCGAGCAGAATACAGGCATACCCCATCAGCCGGGGATAATACTCCTGTATCAGGCTGTCGAAAAGCTCCCGGTCTCCGGTCCCCAATGCATGTATCTTCGTTGCGTCCATTGTTGCGAAAAAGCGAGAATAAAGGTATGAAAAAAATGGGACCGGACAAACCGAAGCCAATGAAATTTCCATGACAGACACAAAAAGCAGAGCTTTCCGATGCAGAGGGAGGGAGGGGGGGGGTAATGCTCCACCAGCCACGGATTCGGATTCGGTTGACTTTACGGTCGATTCATCCGCTTAAAGCGCCCTACCAGCGTTCTCAAAGCCCACAAACGAAAAAGGCTCAGCAATCATCAGATTACCAAGCCTTTTCATCAGTCGGGGTGACTGGATTCGAACCAGCGACCACACGCCCCCCCAGAATTAAATTTTACTTTTTCCAATAAATTTAACGAACTATATTCCAGCGGATTTTACACACTTTCAAAGAGTTGCAGTTTGCCATTATCGGGAGTTGTTGCGATTTCGCGTGTTCCACTTGTGTACCACGCGCCGTCCGCCTACCCAATCAAAATTGAAAAGTGAATCCCCGACATCCGAAAATGCCGGGGATTATTCATTCGGACAACCGACCCAAAATTCCTATTTCAGATCACGGGCCTTGATGCGCACGACCTTTCCGTCGCGCACGACAACCAGTTCTCCGTCCTCCTTCTTCGTCTTTTCAATCAGACGCTTACGGGCGAGCAAAATACCTGCGTTGATTTTTTCCTGCATTTGTTTGATTTCAATCTCGCTCATAATTCGTAATCAGTTTATAGGATAACGCGTCTTCAACATGAATTGTTATGTTTTTCTCACCCGACGCAACTATTTTAATCTCTTCGTCTGCCGAGCTGTTGTCGTAGATTGTCCAGAAATCACAAATCGGGGTATAGAGGGTCGTTAAATTTTTGATGCCGTTCGCATAACGCCGCCGAATCACATCCGACGGAATATTGTGCCCGCCCTCGCTTACTCGTGTTGCAACACGCTCGATGGCCTGTTCGGGTGTCGGCAGCCAAAAATATAGCAACGTGACAAAGTAGCCTTTCACCTGCGCCCGTTCCACGAATTTCACATAGGAACGGGTCGCCAACGTCGTTTCAAACGCAAAATCTTCACCTTCGGACAAAAGATCATCCATTCGTTGCAGCATCAACCGTCCTGCCTCGATCGCCACGCTTTCGGGATTGAACGGCGACAGCCCCTTTGCTATTTCGTCGGCATTGACGAACTCCCGGCATCCCAGCATTTCGGGCAACACGGTATAGGATGCAGTCGTTTTCCCTGCACCGTTGCAACCCGCTATGATATAGAGTTTCGGCATACTTCGTAACAAAGGTACGAACAAGCCGCACATAAAAGCAAATTTTATTTGCGTTTTGTCGGGGCGGAGTACCTTCGACAAAGTCAAAGATAATAATTTTCGGACAATCTTTCGCTAAAACAATCTTTGTGTTACTTTGTAGATTTCAGTCCGGGTGCAATAACTTTTATTTCTCCGTTCAAGACATCTTTTAGAATTGCTTTTATGAAATATCGGGCATCAATATCAAATACTTTCTTCTCTTGCTCTTGTATAAAAACATATTTCACCTTTTTGATTTTAACACGCCCCATATTCCGAGTATCGACATAAGCATCTTCAAAATTGAAAATATACTCTGGTTCTGTATTTTCAGATGGCAATTTATCCTCAAGCTCATCAAAAGACACAATTGGGATGCCATTTTTATCACATATTTTAGCGTCTGGCAGTGTTTCTAAAGGGAAATAATCAGTTGTTGTCCAATCATTATCCTCACTAAAAAACATAAGATATTTCCGATAACCCTCCAAATTTATATTGGATTTGCCCCATTCATCATCCAGTAAGAATAAACGTCGTGTAATGGATATATTAAGATTAAGTTCTAATCTTCCGATTATGCTTTCCTCTTTATTTGGCAGTCTTAATTCCTTCAGGTTAATACCATAGTGGGCCGCAAATTCTTTTGCACCTTTTTGATATCCCACTTTGGTGACCATAATTCCATTAACATTATTCAAGTCGGATAAAACACCATAAAAATCCCGAACCTTACCCACAGAGACTGGTTTATTATAATTCTTGCATTCGATTGCAACTTTATGATTCACTCCCGCAAGTTCATATTCCCAATAGACATCAACCTGATGCAATTGCCCCGATTTACCGCGCAATTTCACATTGTGCTGTACTTGGATTGCTTTAATACTTTCTTCGTTCAGTAACCCCTGATAAATTTCTTGGGCAAACTTCTCATATTCCGTATTAGGATTCATATCTACACCTTATAAAATTTCGGCTGTTCATTCCATACAAAAATACTAATTCAATTCATTATTTCGGATGTATTCGCCAAAAGCCGACACACTATAATTTTATCCACAAATTGCAATTATTTTCATCCAAAATCAAAATTGACACATCCGAATTATTCAGATTCAACGACAAATTAAGAATACATAACTATCTGTATATATTGCGATTAAACAGCGCATAATTTCAAAATTCAAGATACAAAATTTTAAAATACTTGGAATCCCTTAATTGCCGTTCTATTTTTGCAATGCCACGTGCGAGTTATTCTGTAATCGTATAATTGGAATCGATAATCCCGCGTATACGATTAGTGCTGAGATAGTTTGTTGCCATTCTATTGCAAGTAACTCATAACTCGTAACGCAATGTCGGTGGCGCAATCATCTTTTTATTAACACGAATGCAAATAGAATGGCACATTCCATCCGATTTCCCCGTCGCCACGACAAAGCCGACCGCAACGGCCGTTACGCCGTCAGGCTGTGTATCACCAAAAACAAGCGGCGCAAATATATCGCGCTCGATCTCTATGCCGATCCCGCATATTGGGACGAGGCCGGCGAGCAATTCATCATCCTGCGCAACCTGAAAGGAGCCGAGCAAAAAGCCGAGAATAAACAACGCAAGGCCGACAATGCACTGCTGGCGAAGTACAAGGTCCGCGCCCGCGAGATCGTCGAACGCTTCGAGATCGAAGGCATCGACTGGACGCTGAACCAGTTCGAGGACGCCTTTCTGAATACCTCCAAACAGGGCAAGTTCAACGCCTATTTCACCGACCGTATCGCGGAACTGCACGCGACGGGACATATCGGCAATTCCCAAACCTATAAGCAGACGCAGGATATGTTGAGAAGCTATGACCGGAAGCTGGATCAACGGCTCTTTTCCGACATCGACCTGCGTTATGTCCGGGGATTCGATATGTTTCTTCAAAAGCGGGGCTGTTGCGGCAATACGCGCAAATTCTATTTCAAGGCGTTACGGGCCATTCTGAACCGGGCCAATGCGGAGGGCGTCGGTTCGGTAGCGACCTACCCGTTCGGACGGGGCGGGTTCGAGGTCTCCAAACTCGAAGAGGCGACTGCCAAACGTTACCTGCCTGCCGCCGAGCTGTCGAAACTCAAAAGCACCACGGCCAGCAATCCGCAATGCGAATACGCCCGCAAGCTGTTTCTCTTTTCCTACTATTGTTACGGCATTTCGTTCATCGACATGGCGATGCTCACGGCCGCCCATATCAAACAGATGGAGGACGGCGACTATATCGTCTACAAGCGGCAGAAGATCAAGCGGCAGAAAGGTGTCAAACCTATTTCGATCAAGATCACGCCCGCGATCCGGCAACTGATCGGGAGCCTGCAAGCGGCCTCGCCGACCGTGGACGATTTCCTGCTGCCGATCGTCACCCGCTCCGGCTATACGGGCGAGCGGCTCTACATGCACATTCGAGCCCGTTACAGCAAGTACCAGAAATACCTGCGCCTGCTCGCCGAGGAACTCGGAATCGATTTCCACCTGACGAGCTACGTCTCCCGCCATACGGCGGCCATGACCTTGCAGCGCAACAACATTCCGCGCGAGGTGATTTCACAGATGCTCGGCCATGCCGATCTGGAAACCACGAACATATACCTCGACAGCTTCGACAACGGAGTGATCAACGAGGCGGCGAAAGTTTTGTAATAAGCCAACAAGAGTTTAATATTTTTTGTATATTTGTACTATGAGTACAACATCGCAAACAAAAATAAACCAGCTATTACAGTCCCTCCCACCCGGAGCAGTCTATTTGTCGTCATGGATGAAACTCAAAAACATCTCCAACGACTTACAGCACCGTTACATAAAATCCGCTTGGCTGACTCCCATAGGCACAGGTGTAATGATCCGCACGGGCGATACGCCGACGTTGTACGGAGCCATGTACAGCCTCAATACACAGGCTGACAAACATCTGACAATCGGAGCCATGTCGGCACTGGAAATACACGGATATTCGCACTACCTTCCGATGGGCAGACCGACCGTTTCGCTGTCTGCGCCACAAAAAGAGTATTTACCGCTTTGGTTCAGAAAATACGACTGGGGAGTTACGCTCCGGCTGTTTACCACCGAAATATTCAATTCCGACACCGGAATCACCACCACCCGACAAGGGGTTTTCGAGTTGCCGATCTCTACCCCTGAACGGGCGTTCATGGAGTGTCTGCACCTCGCTCCGCAATATTACGACATTACCGACCTCTACTATGTAATGGAAATGTTGTCGATACTCCCGCCAAAGAATGTACAACGACTGTTGGAGGAGTGCCGTTCCGTCAAAGTGAAACGGCTGTTCCTTTTTATGGCCGAAAAAGCCCGTCATGCATGGTTCGAGGCCCTCGACCTCGACAAGATAGACCTCGGCAGCGGCAAGCGGGTAATCGCCAAAGGAGGTGTTTATGATAAGAAGTACCAAATCACGATTCCGGCAGAACTGAAAAAATGATTAACCAAGAGTACAAAGAGCGCGTGCGGCTGTTGCTCCGCATTATCCCGATTATTTCGACGGAAGAATGTTTTGCCGTTCACGGCGGCACGGCAATCAATCTGTTCGTGCAAAATCTGCCGCGATATTCGGTGGACATCGACCTGACCTATATTCCCGTCGAGCCACGGGAAGCAAGCCTCACCCATATCAAAGAACGGCTGAAAGAGATAAAAGCAAAAATCGAGGCTACGATACCGGGCATTGCAGTACGCGAAATTCCCAACAAACTGATCTGCACCCATAACGGGCATTTCGTCAAAGTGGAGGTAAACGACGTGAAGCGAGGCATCATCGCACCGCCCGTCGAATTGCCCTTATGCGACCTCGCCCAAGAAGATTTCAGTGTATTCTGCAAAGCCCGCATCGTACCGCTGTCACAACTCTATGGCGGCAAGATCACGGCGGCACTCGACCGCCAGCACCCGCGCGACCTGTTCGATGTAAACCTGATGCTCGATTATATCAAAGACTTCGACGAGATCAAACGCGGATTCATCTTCTGCCTGCTGGGAAGCGACCGCCCGATCTTGGAGTCGCTTAACCCCAATTTCAACGACCAGCGCGACGCCCTGACCAACCAATTCGAGGGCATGTCCTCGACGCCGTTCACCTATGAACAGTACGAAACAACCCGCCGCCGACTGGTCGAGTATATCAACGACCATCTGACACCGACCGACAAAGCATTTCTACTCGGATTCGAAGACGGGACGCCGGATTGGGACGCATCGGAATACCGGGACTTCCAGCATTATCCGTCGGTGCAATGGAAACTGTTCAATATACAGAAATTAAAGTTTCGCAATCAAAAGAAACACGAGGATGGATTGAGGAAATTGAAAACGTTCTTTTTCGGTTCATAAATCTACGTTTGCCATGTATTCCCCGCCTATTAAATACGATGATTTCCTACAAAAATTCCCGACGGAAGCAAACGCTTTTCAATTTTATCAGAAGAGTTGTGGAATCTATTGTCCCTCATGTGGGGATAAACAGTTTTCTTATTTACGAGACGACAAGCCCTACATGGCTTACTGCAAAAAATGCCATAAGGAATTCTCGATATTGAAAGATACGATTTTCGTTCGAAAGGAGACAGACTTCAGATTTTGGCTCTACATCGGGTATCTGCATTACCGAATGCAAACAGATATGATAATCGATCGCCTCAACATAGCAGCCTTACAGCGGGACATGCAGGGAACCACCTACAAATCACTGTGTCGCATCAACCGCAAACTGGCACGCTGGTTCGATGAGACAGATGCTTCCGACAGAGACAATTTATTCGCATCGCTTCACAGAATATTATAGACCTGTTTTTTGTACTTATAGGGATATTTTCAATGACACTCCCCTGAAATCCTCGGATTTCAGGGGATTTTTTCATATGTAGTCCAACTAAGTATACATTATGATAGAAACAGACGAAAACCCATATAATTCAATAGAAACATGAACAAATTCACCGATGAAACCCCGATCGCAATGCTGACCGTGGGACAACTGAAAGAGATTCTCGGCATCGACCGAATCTTAGGTAACCTTACCGCGCATCAAACTCCGACCGAGCAAGTGATGACCGTCGAGGAGGTCGTGCGCCTGACTGGATACAGCAAGGCGACGATTTACAAATTTACGAGCGAACGAAAGATACCGTTTCGCAAGCCGGAGCATGGCGGACGGCGACTCTACTTTCAGCGCGAAGAGATCCTCGACTGGTTGCAGAGCGAATCACACCCGACGATCGAACAGGAAAACATTCAGAGAATAAACCAATTAAAAAAGCATTAGTTATGAAAGACAAAAAAACAACGACCAAGCCCACATTCGACCCGGAGGTTCCGCCCCGTGAAGGGTTCATCTTCTACCGTACCTTTTATGAAGCGTTGGCCTCGATGAAGAACAGGGCAAGATTACACCTCTATGATGTGATTATGAGATATGCTCTCTACGGCGAGAAACCGACGGATCTCAACGGGGAGCAGATGCGAATCTTCATACTGATCCGTCCCCAGCTGGATGCCAACGAACGGAAACGGCAAGCAAAGTACAAAAAGAAGGCAATCAAAAAGAATAACGACGAAGAACTCAACGAATTTTTCACAAAAACCGAAGACGAAGAAAATGACAATCTACGAATACTCAACGATATACAATATGAATAGGTCGCTCCTAAAAGATAATTCTAACATGAAAGAAAACGAATATGACAATGGGTACATAGAAAGGCAAACAGTCGGTTCGAATCCCCCGGAACTCCCTCAGATCAGGGTCTCCGTGTTCGAGAACTATTACGCGACACAACCCCTCGGCGATGTTGACCTGATAAAGTGGTGTAAGACTGCCAAATTCAAGGAGCAGGTTATCGCGTTCCGCACGACCTCCAACGAGAAGGTCCGCCAACGGATTAAACGCAACCTGCCGTGCATCACTCCCAGCGGGATATTCAAGACTCGGAGCCGTGACGGGCTGGTTCAGCACACCGGGTTCATATGCATCGACATCGACCACAAGGACAACGGCGTATTCGGGCCGGAGTGGTTCGAGAAGAAGAAACTCGTCGCCAAGACCTTCGACAGCTTGTTGTGTGCAAGCATGTCGATCAGCGGGAATGGCTTGTACCTGATTTTCCGCATCGCTCACCCGGACATGCACCTGGCACAATTCGACGCTCTGGTTCGGGAGATCTACGAGAAAACGGGGCTCACCGCCGACCAAGGGTGTTGCGATGTCTGCCGCTTGCGGGGAGCCAGTTACGATGCCTACCCATACATCAATCCGCACGCGAAGCCTTATCGGGGCGTGCTGAAAGAAAGAACCGCAAGGGCCAAAGTCCGGACGGCCCGGGAAAAGGAGCTGCTCGATGAAAAGGTCTATAAATTAATCAAGAAAATCCGTGAAAAGAAGAAGGATATCACCGACGACTATCACGACTGGTATTGCATCGGATGCGCCTTGGCACACGAATACGGCAAGGAGGAGGGGCTGCGGCTATTTCATCTGGTCAGCATGCACTCCAAGAAGTATTACCCGACCGACTGCGACGAGCAGTTCGCCAAATGTCTGCGAAGCCGAAAAATCGGGATTGAGACCTTCCTATGGATTTGCAAAAAGCACGGGGTGACGTTCAAGTAGCCCACCGTCCTGCACGCCGAGCCGGAACCTTGTCGAAGGGTTCCGGCTTCTTTTATGATGGCCTCGGAACGTAGAGAATCCCGGAGCCGATTTCGCCGAAATTTATACGGCGATACCCCATCGAGTGTTGTTCGAGCGAAAATAATTTCTAACTTTGTCACTGCCGATGTCCGCAAGGACTGCGGCAGACATACTGGAAGTGTTTTTCGCACGCCTTTCAAAGAAAATGTGGCAATTTTCAATAGCAAAGGGCAACGAACAGCACTCACTCTTGTTTAGATCATGGCAGGGCGCATTCTGTGTGTCCGTTACTCCATATCTATCAAGTGTGGGGTATTGCATCGTTTATTTTGCTATGGGTTCGCCACAACCTTCTTTGAGATGAACGAAACTGACTCCACACTTTCTTTTTACTACTAACCCAGCCATCATAGGAGCCGGATGGTAACAAATTGTTGTTGCTATGTCCTACTACCAAACAATCCTGCGACCTTTTTTGGATGCCAATCTTGATGCGATTCTCAGAAATTTAGGCAAAGATTTCGACTCCAACGATTTTATTACAGCATTCAGGCTGTTATTCCCCAATGAATATGCAACCGCGCTACGAAGAAGCAGCTCTTATCGAGCTATCCATACTTGGGTTGCCCGATGGTATCTTTCCGGCCGAACCGATCTACTTCAAAAAGGCGATATTCGGCAGAGGCAGAGCGACAACCGCAATCCAACAAAAAATCACACGTGGATCAAACTTTAACACTTCAACAATATGGGCAGAAAATTCATAATAGAGGAGGTCGAGGAAGAATCTAAGTTCGGCTGCGGTAGTATTGTAGCGACGATAATTATTGCTCTTGTCATCGGACTGTGCGGCGGATTCAAATCATGCAAGGAAGACAAAAAACCGAAAGCCTTCGAGAGCCGGACGGAACAACCGCAACGTTTGGACGAAGTAAAAGTCCAATCACCGTCCTATGTCCCGAAAAGTTCGCATCCGAGTGTTTCCGCATCGACTTCAACCACCACTCCCGAGCCGCAGAAAGAAGCCTCAGCCAAACCCATAACGGAAACATCCTTCGATGATGATATTGAGGTGGAAGAGCCGCTTGTTTCTACGACCCCGGCCGAACAAGATAATAGCATCGTCACGGAAACCGATTCCGAAACGCCCGCTTTGACGGAAAAGGAACGCCGCAAGGCCGAACGTCAGGCCAAACGAGAGGCCCGACGTAGAGAGAAAGCGCAGAAAAACAATTAAAATCTTAAAATTATGAAACGGATCATCGGATTGCTGTTCATTGCATTGTCTCTCTCTTGTTGCAGTAAAAGCGAAACAGACAAGGAGGGAGGAGGAAACTACGTTTTATCAATTACCCCTCAAAATCTAAAATTTCCAGCGAATGGCGATTCTCAAAATGTGATTGTCGCAAGCAACGGTCAATGGTCGCTATCCGGAGGCGACAGCTGGTGCACCCCCACCATCACTTCAGGCGGGAACGGAGCCAACGTAACCTTCTCCGTTCAGAAAAACATAGAATTACAACCAAGAAATACGTCGTTTACATTCACGCTTGGCGATGAAAAGGAGACCCTCTATATTACACAAGAAGCCGCGTCAAATTCCAATATTTCATTGAATCCGAAATCGGCAACTGTTTCAAGCAATTCAAATACGCAAAGTGTCATCGTGACTTGTAACGGGACATGGGCCTTATCTGGAGAAACCGTATCATGGTGTCGCCCCTCTAAAACCACAGGACAAAACAATGATGTCGTTGCATTCAACATCGACGAAAACAACCTATCGGACGATCGGAATGCGACCTACACGTTTACTTGTGCTACGGAGTTCGCAAAATTTGTCCTTACTCAAAAAGGCAAAGATGCACTGACCGTTACGAAATCCAAATTCGAAGTTTCCGCACAAGGAGAACAAATTGCAGTCGAGGTCAATGCAAACATCTCGTTCGAATATGAAATCGCACAAGCGGACAAATCTTGGGTGTCTTATGTCGGAACACGTGCAATGACAACATCGCGCCTTTTGTTTTCAATATCTCCCAATGAAGAAACCGCAACAAGGGAAGGTACGATTACGATCACAAGCGAAATCGGAAAAGAAACCATAAAAATTTACCAATTCGGAGCTTCTCCGGCACTTGTTCTTACTCAAAAAGAGTATATCATTCCAAGTGACGGACAGACAATCAAAGTCGAATTGAACAGCAATGTCGATTACGAAGTCGCTATGCCTTCGGTCGATTGGATTACGGAATCCCCGACACGGGCCATATCGACCCATACGCATTATTATACGATAGCCTCCAATACCACTTACGATAACCGATCTGCCAAAATTCACTTCTTTAATAAGGAGAATAATATCGACGAGATCGTTGAAATTACTCAATTACAAAAAAATGCGCTCATAATTGGCAAGACGGATTATCAAGTTCCCCAAGAAGGAGGAACAGTTGATGTTACACTGCAAAATAATATTGATTTTGAAATTAAAATTAATGAAAGCGATACGTGGATAACTCAAATAGCAACTCGTGCGCTACAAGAAAATAAACTTCGATTGAATATCTCCGAAAACACAACAGGAGCCGAACGCATTGGCAAAATCAAGATAGTCAATACCCAACAGAATATTTCACAGACTATTACTATTACTCAATCCGCCATACCTGTTTTAAGCATACCTGATCCAAATTTCAAAGCTTATTTGGTTGCAAATTATGACCAAAATAACGACAATGAAATATCTCAATCCGAAATCGAGAAGGTAACATATTTAACCTTAACAGGCCTATCCATCGCGTCGCTGGAAGGGATTGAGCATTTTACAAACTTACACAGTCTATCATGTGACAACAACTCTTTGACAGAGTTGGATTTGAGTAAAAACACACAACTAACCGGTTTGGCATGTGGGTACAATAAGATTTCAAAGCTCATATTGCCTCCCAATGCTGAAAAAATGACATCACTTAGTTGTTGTGAAAATAAACTAACTGACAAACTCGACTGCTCCAATTGGGCCAACCTTACCAACTTGGATTGTCATGACAATAATTTTACCACCCTCGACCTAACCGGATGCTCGGAACTAATCGGCCTGTCTTGTGCCAGCAATAATCTCACATCACTTAATGTTCAAGATTGTTCTAACTTAACCATTTTACAATGTAGCAGCAACAGACTCTCTTCTTTGGACATAAGCATGTGCCTCAATTTAACCAATTTGAATTGCGAAAACAACAGCCTCACAACTCTCGATTTAAATAATTGTCATAACTTAACAAACCTATTCTGTCAGAACAATAAGCTTTCATTTTTGGACATAAGCATGTGTTCGAAGCTAAGTTTATTATATTGCCAGGGCAATAAGCTCACGTCACTGACATTAGGCAATGCTTCGACATTACAAGCCCTTGATTGTTCACAGAACCAACTGTCGTCGTTAATAGTAACAAGTTGCACAAGTTTAACCCAATTAGAATGTGGTTACAATAATCTCCCATCTTTGGATATAAACATGTGTTCGAAGCTAAGTTCATTACATTGCCAGGGCAATAAGCTCACGTCACTGACATTAGGCAATGCTTCGACATTACAAGCCATTGATTGTTCACAGAACCAACTGTCGTCGTTAATAGCGACAAGTTGCACAAATTTAACCCGATTAGAGTGTGATAACAATAATATCCGGATTCTTGATATTTCCAACTGTTATAATCTCGGAGACTTAATTTGGGACAATAACCCATTCGAAGAGATCAATTTAGGGGATGTTGCATCCATTACATTTCACAACTATATTGCAGGTTATAAAACAACGGACTATCCATATTTGCGCAATGCTTTGAATAATTCAACTAAACTTAAAATTACAAGTTCTCGATATTCAAGGTTAGACGTTTCAAACAATCAATTGGAATCGCTCGACATTTCTCAATCTCCCAACATTCAAGAATTATATTGTACATACAATAATTTAACCGCATTAGATGTAACAAGGCATCGACAATTGGCCAAATTAGACTGCGAAGTCAATCGCCTGACAGAATTAAATCTCGAAACAAACAGCCTTTTGCGATATTTAAAGTGCAATTACAATCAACTAACTGCGCTAAAAACGACTAATAATCCGGGATTACGAACATTAGAAATAAAAAGCAATCCGATCGATTTGTTAGATGTATCCAACAACCAAGAGATCAACATTCTAAGATGCCAAGAGTGTCCTAATTTAAGAGAAGTTTGGTTTCAGAACCAAACACAACATGCACTTATTCCTACATGTGTCTTGGATTTAGACATAACAAAACCCTGTTACAAGGAAAATGATGGGACATACGTCTTAATGAATTATTATAATGAAGACGGTCTTGAAGGAATCATTTATTATCTTGATGCAGACAGGAAACACGGAAGAATTCTCTCATTAGACGAATCCTTGCTACCATGGTATAAATGGAATAGTAGTAATAACAGTGCTTCTTATCCTGTTTCCGATTGGATCAATACAAAAAAGGAATCAAATCCCGCTTGGAAATTACCAACAATAGACGATTTAACAACCCTATTTTCCTATCGTTTTGGAGTCAATGAATCTTCAATTGGCAACGATGGAATGCCATTAAAATACGCATCTTCAGCCGGTGGCACTTACTGGTCTTCCGAAGAGGCGCACAATAATGGTTCATATCCTCGATACATTAAATGTTTCAAGGGATACAGTGCTACCGGACAAACCATAGAGAGCAGTTGGGAAGCAACTCATTCTGTTCGAGCAATCGCATCTTTTTAATGAAACGATGGAAATATTATGGTAACCTCAAACAACAGTCCAAGTGCACGAGCGATTTTGGAGGAAATTGACATGCGAGATTTGGCAGCTTTGATACAAGCCATCGATGGTACGGAATTCGATTCGCACGTTATCGACGAAATTATCGAAACACATTTCAATGACCAGTATAATCGATTACGAATGTTATACGCTTATAAGCAAGACTCCGAAGCGATAACTCATGAAGTCACAAAACGAATCGGATCATACTTATTTAAGTATGCCGATGAATTAAGAATCGAACAGATAATGTCTCGTGGAGAACCGACTCGAAATTCAAACGGCAAAACAAGTCGCACGAGTAAATGGAGAAAAATATGATATTGGCTCGTATATAATTCCGGTCACGGATAAAGCCCATAGCTGTAAGTTGTTATCCAAATCCTTTCCGAATCTTTATCCCGACCGTTCTTAGTTGTCCCGACCTGCCGCAACCCGGCAGGTCGCTTTGTTAAATCCCGATAGAAGATACTGCGATGCGATTACGGCTCATGTAGTCGGAAACTCGATAAAATTCATTAACCGCCTCTTTCAAGCCAGTGTATAGGGCTTAAATAAGCAGACCGCAACAAGTACATATCGGCTGAAACGACCTGCGTATTCACAGCCGGAATGTATTACCCAAAAACAAAATCACATGAAAACCAAAGAAGAAATCAGGCACTATCTCGACATCCAATTCAGCCCATCGGAAGACGACATGGTGTCGATCGTCCGGAACGATTTCGACCGCATTTTGAACAGCGCGGCATCTTGTGCCCTTATTACGGTCGAAGGTGCAATGCCCCTCTTGGCGGAACAACTCCGCACCGAATTGGAAGCCCTACATATCGAAGGCGATCTCGACGTGATTGTAAAAGTAAGTTATCATCCCACATCGGAGATTAGCTTCGACGACCTATGCAGTCTTTTAACCGTCATCCATGAATTTGCCCCGCAGGTAAATATCGTCTGGGGCTGCGGCACGGATGCAAAACTGGCGGAAACCGATTATTCGATTCTGTTACTGATCGGGACATCGGCAGAGTAAAATTTGCAAGACCTGACAAGACATATTGGCAGGTCGTTTTATTTCATCGGGACAGAAGATACTGCGACGCGATTACAGCTCATATAGCCACGAACCCGATAAAATTCATTATCCGCCCGTTCGGAGCGACTGTATAGGCCCAAATACAGCAACCACCCAACAACCAAATACTTAACGACTGAGATTGAAATTTTCGGATGGCGACTATTTATGTACCACTTGTGTACCACCGCCGCTTTTCAGACTATATACCACAAAAGAAAAATCCTCGATATTCGATTGAATATCAAGGATTTTCCATCAGTCGGGGTGACTGGATTCGAACCAGCGACCACACGCCCCCCAGACGTGTACTCTAACCGGACTGAGCTACGCCCCGATTCCGCCCGCAAAAAGGTCGAAACCTCTCGCTTTGGGACTGCAAATATAGTCTTTTTTTCAAAAACAAACACATTTCTGCAAGATTTTTTTCTACTTTTGCGGAAATGAAACCATTTCCACATCTCCTGCTGCTGCTCGCCGCAGCCTTTGCGATCGGCTGTTCCGGTCCTGCGAAGCACACCCTAAGCGACTTTACGACCGAGGTTTACACCCCGGCCCATGCTTCGGGATTCGACATCCGCGGCACGGAAAAAGACGCCTCGACACTCATCACGATCCGCAAACCGTGGCAGGGCGCCGCAACCGCCGAACAATACCTGCTGGTGCTGCGCGACGATGCCGAAGCCCCTTCCGATTTCGAAGGACAGATCGTCAAAGCCCCCGTGCGGCGCGTAGTCTGCATGTCGTCGAGCCATGTGGCGATGTTCGACGCCGTCGGACAGGTCCGGCGCGTCGCGGGCGTTTCGGGCATCGACTACATCTCGAATCCCTACGTCCGGGAGCACCGCCTCTGCGGCGAGGTCCGCGACGTGGGCTACGACACGAACCTCGATTTCGAACTGCTCGCGGCCATGCGTCCCGACATCATCCTGCTCTACGGCGTGACGGGCGAGAACACCGTCATCACGGGCAAGCTCCGCGAACTGAACATACCCTATATATACATCGGCGATTACGTCGAAGAGTCGCCGCTGGGCAAAGCCGAATGGCTCGTTGTCGCCGCGGAGCTCTGCGACCTGCGCCAGGCCGGCGCCGACACGCTGCGGCGGATCGCCCGGGATTACGAAGCCCTGCGGTCACAGCCCGCGCCGGGCGGCAAACGTCCGAAGGTGATGCTGAACACCCCCTACCGCGACACGTGGTTCATGCCGTCGTCGCACAGCTACATGATCCGCCTTATCGAGGACGCCGGCGGGGAATACGTCTATACCGGGAACACGTCGGACGCTTCGGTGGCGGTCGATCTGGAAGAGGCTTACCTGCTGGCCAATGCCTCGGACATCTGGATCAACGTCGGCGCCTGCAACACCCTCGCCGAGCTGACCGCTCAAAACCCCAAGTTCGCCGACATCCCCGTCGTCCGCAACCGCCGGGTCTACAACAACAACGCCCGCCAGACTCCGGCCGGGGGTTCCGACTTCTGGGAATCGGCCGTCGTGCGCCCCGATGTCGTGTTGCGCGACCTGCGCACGATCCTCTCCGGCGGCAGCGAGCCGACTTTCTATTACAAACGCCTCGAATAGCCGATGAAGCGCACCGCCCTTCTCTTCACGCTGCTCACGCTGCTCACCGCCGCACTCTTCGTCGCCGACCTCGCCGTCGGTTCGGTCGCGGTGCCTCTGCGCGACATCCGGGCAGCCCTCACGGGAGGGGCATGCGACCCTACGGTGAGAGACATCATCGTGAAAATCCGTCTGTTGAAAGCCGTCACGGCACTTTTCGCCGGCGCGGCGCTCGCCGCCAGCGGCCTCCAGATGCAGACCCTCTTCCGCAATCCGCTGGCAGGCCCCTACGTATTGGGCGTCAGTTCGGGCGCAGGGCTCGGCGTGGCGTTGTTCCTGCTCGGCGCCCCCTTGCTGGGCGTCGCTGGACACTCGTTCGTCCAGTCGCTGGGCATCGCCGGCGCCGCGTGGCTGGGCGCAGCCCTCGTGCTGGGCATCGTCATGGCCGTCAGCCGCCGCATCAAAGACATCATGGTCATCCTGATCCTCGGCATGATGCTCGGCTCGGGCATCGGCTCGGTGGTCGAGATCCTGCAATACCTGTCGAGCGAGGCGGCCCTCAAATCGTTCGTCATCTGGACCATGGGATCGCTGGGCGACGTTACGGGCAGCCGGCTGGCCCTGCTGCTGCCGGTCGTCACGGCGGGACTGGTCCTGGCCGTCGCCGTCATCAAGCCGCTCAACCTGCTTCTGCTGGGCGAGAACTACGCCCGCACGATGGGGCTCAACATCCAGCGCACGCGCACGCTGATCTTCCTCTCGACGGTCCTGCTCGCCGGCACCGTCACCGCCTTCTGCGGCCCCGTGGGATTCATCGGACTGGCCGTGCCGCACCTTGCCCGCATGTTCTTCGCCTCGGCCGACCACCGCATCCTCATGCCGGCCTCGATGCTCGCCGGCGCCGCCCTGCTGCTCGTCTGCGACCTCGTCGCCAAGCTCCTCGCCCTGCCCATCAACACCATCACGGCCCTGATGGGCATCCCGGTCGTCATCTACGTCGTCGTCCGCAACCGCAATATCTTCTGACCATGAGCATCCGCCTCGACCATATCGCCCTCTCCTACGGCAGCCGCACGCTGCTGGAGGATGTTTCGGCCTCGTTCGGACAGGGGAAGCTGACCGCCCTGATCGGCCGCAACGGCACGGGCAAAAGCACCCTGCTGCGGGCCCTGGCCGGGCTGGGTTCCGTCTCCGCGGGAAAGATCGAACTCTGCGGCCGCCCGCTGAGCGCGCTCACGCCCCACGAACGGGCCACCACCGTCGGATTCGTCACTACCGACCGGATCCGCATCGCCAACCTCGCCTGCGAGGATGTCGTGGCGTTGGGGCGCGCGCCCTACACCAACTGGATCGGGCGCATGCAGGAGGCCGACCGCGCCGTCGTCGAACGCTCGCTGGAGCTGGTGGGCATGTCGGGGTTCGCCCGCAAGACGATGGACCGCATGTCCGACGGCGAATGCCAGCGGGTGATGATCGCCCGCGTGCTGGCGCAGGACACCCCCGTCATCCTGCTGGACGAGCCGACCGCCTTCCTCGACCTGCCGAACCGCTACACGCTGGCGACGCTGCTCCGGCGGCTGGCCCGCGAGGAGCGGAAGTGCATCCTCTTCTCGACCCACGACCTCGACATCGCCCTTTCGCTCTGCGACTCGGTGGCGCTGATCGACACGCCGTCGCTCCACCACCTGCCGGCCGACGCCATGTCCCGCAGCGGACTGATCGAGCGGCTCTTCTCGGGCGAAAACGCCTCGTTCGACCCTGAAACGCGGACGATCCGCGTGCGCTGACCCCTTGCCGGAAGCCCCCGCACGCGGCATCCGGAGGCCCCGGGACAAAAAAACCGCAATTTTTCGACATATTTTTTGTACAAGTCACTTTTTTGCTTACCTTTGCACCGCTAAAGTTCCCCTGTAAAAGGAGGGTGCGATAGCGGTAAGGCCCATTCGTCTATCGGTTAGGACGCAAGATTTTCATTCTTGAAAGAGGAGTTCGACTCTCCTATGGGCTACGAAAATGCGGCATCCGGGGCTCGACGCCGGGATGACGGACGGTAAATTACTTTTCAGGAGCGGGCTTCGGGCCCATCCGAACGCGGCCACGGCTCGCAGACAAGCAGAACTTAAAAAAAGTAAAAAATAAAAACTAACGGATTATGGCAAACCATAAGTCATCGAAAAAGCGTATTCGCCAGACCGCCGCGAAGCGTGCTCACAACCGGCTGTTCCACAAGACGGCCCGTAACGCTGTGAAGGCCCTGCGCGCAACCACCGAGAAGAGCGCCGCCGAGGCTCTGCTTCCGAAGGTAACCGCCATGCTCGACAAGCTGGCCAAGCACAACATCGTGCACAAGAACAAGGCTGCGAACCTGAAAAGCGCCATGCAGCTGCACGTGAACGCGCTTTAATCAGCCGCCGCGCGGACAATAAAACGAAGGCCGGACTCTCGAGAGTCCGGCCTTCATTTCGTTGCGGATCAGCGTTTCAGCTCCTCCAGCAACTGCCTGACGGCCTCCTCCGGCCCCGGGGTCTCGCCTTGCAGGGTGACGAAACGGCTGCCGACGATACAGCCCGCAGCGTTGTCCGCCGCGGCGCGGAAAGTCGCACGGTTGCTGATGCCGAACCCCACCATGCGCGGATTGCGCAGTCCGAGCGCGTCTATGCGGCGGAAATAAGCCTGCTTCCGCTCGTCGAACGCACTTTGCGCCCCGGTCGTCGAAGCCGACGAGACCATGTAGATGAACCCGTCGGTGTGGTCGTCGATCTGCCGGATGCGTTCCTCGGAGGTTTCGGGCGTGATGAGCATGACGACCTTCACACCGTAACGGTCGGCGACGGGCTTGAAGTCGGCGAGGTAGTCGTCGAACGGCAGGTCGGGGATGATGCAGCCGTCGATGCCGCAGTCGCGGCAGGAGCGGCAGAAGTTCTCGAATCCGTACTGCATGACGGGGTTGAGATAGCCCATCAGCAGCAGCGGAATCTGCACGCCGGGGCGAATATCCGCCAGCTGGGCGAAGAGTTTCCGCAGCGACATCCCTCCCCGCAGGGCCTGCTGGGCCGCATTTTGGATAACCGGGCCGTCGGCCATCGGATCGCTGAACGGGATGCCGATCTCGACCATCCCCACGCCGTTGTTTTCGAGCGCACGGATCACCTCGGCGGTGTTCTCCGGATCGGGATACCCGGCGCAAAAGTAGATGGAGAGTATATCCCGCCTGCCGGAGGCGAATAACTGATTGATTCTGTTCATGGTAATTGGATTTTTGAAATGAATTTTCCGAGTTTTCCGGCGTCCTTCACCGCCGGGACCGTTTCGAATCCGCTGTTGAGATCCACGCCCGCGAAACGGGGATGGACGAATCCCCGGACCGCTTCGGCGCACTCCGCGTCGATTCCGCCGCTGAGCAGAAACGGAACGCGGCCCGCATAGGCGTCGAGCACCGCCCAGTCGAAGCGTCGTCCCGAACCGCCGTAGCCGTCGCAGCGAGTGTCGAACAGCAGATAGTCGGCGCAGTCTTCGTAGGCCCGGGCCGCCGCGAGGTCGCCGGCCGACGCGACGCGGATCGCCTTGATGATCCGGAAGCCGCGCTGCCGAAGCTCCCCGCACGCTTCGGGCGACTCGTCGCCGTGGAGCTGGAGCCACCCGAGGCCGAAGCGTTCGGCCGTGCGGAGCATCTCGGCAGGCGAGGCGTTCACGAAGACCCCGACCGCGGACCTGCGGCAGCTGCGCACGGCCGCGGCATGGAACTCGTCGTCGGGCACGCAACGCGGAGAGCGGGGATAGAAAATGAAGCCGCAGAGGTCCACCGGCAGCCGTTCGACGGCGCGGATGTTGTCGGGATCGCGCAGCCCGCACACCTTGACGATCATGGCCGCGCCTCTTTAAGCCGGGCGATGAACTCCGCCAGCGCGCACCCCGGATCGCCGCTCTTCATAAAGGCCTCGCCCATCAGAAATCCCCGGAAACCCGCCTCGCGCAGCCGCACGACGGTCTCCGGATCGGAGATGCCGCTTTCGGAGACCGGCAGCGGCCCCGCCCCTCCGCCGACCTCGCGCCGGAGCAGATCGGCCATCCGGAACGAATTTTCGACATCGGTATGGAAAGTCCCGAGATCGCGGTTGTTGACCCCGAGCATATCGACATATCCGTTCAGACGGGAGAGTTCCGAGGGCGTGTGCACTTCGAGCAGCACCTCGAGCTCCAGTTCATGCGCCGTGCGGGCGAAGCGGCGGCACTCGTCGGGCGACAGTACCGCGGCGATCAGCAGCACGGCGGCGGCTCCCGCCGCGCAGGCCTGATAGAGTTGGTATTCATCGACGACGAAATCCTTGCGCAGCAGGGGCAGACGGACCAGCCGGCGGGCCTGCTTCAGGTCCTCCAGCGTTCCGCCGAAGAACTCGCCGTCGGTCAGCACCGAGCAGGCCGAGGCGCCTCCGGTCTCGTAGGCCGGAACGACGGCTTCGACCTTCGCATCCTCGTGCAGCCACCCTTTCGACGGGGAGCGGCGTTTGAACTCGGCGATGACGCCCGTTTCCGACTCCGCCAGCGCGCGGCGCATGGAGCACGGCGCCTCGGCGAGCCACGGCGAACCGAGCCGGAGCAGCGCATCGACGGGAAGCACCTGTTTCTGCCAGGCGACCTCGCGGCGCGTATTGGCTGTGATGGTTTCCAGAATGTCCATATCGCTCAGCTGTTTATCTCCACGAATTTCCGGAACGCCGCCGCGGCTTTTCCGCCGAGGAGCGATTCGCGCGCCTCGTCGAGGCACTCGGTGACCTCCTTTTCGGGACAAATCACCCGGATGGCGAAGGCGGCGTTGGCCAGCACGCAGTCGCGCCGGGCGGCCGTCGCGGTGTTGTCCAGCACGGAGTCGAAGATGCGCGCGGCCTCCTCGGGGGTGTCGCCGCCCGAGAGCTCCTCGGGGCGGCAGCGGCCGAAGCCGATCTGCTCGGGGGTGAAGACCTGCTCCTTCTCGGGCGTGGCGACCTTGAATTCCGAGGTGAGCGAAATCTCGTCGTAGCCATCCATGCTGTAAACCACGCCGAAGCGCGTGCCGCCCGACTGATAGGCGTAGTTGTAGAGGCGGAAAAGCGAGAGGTTGTAGACCCCCAGAAGCTGATATTTCGGCAGCGCGGGATTGACCAGCGGCCCCAGCAGGTTGAAGAACGTGCGCACGGCAAGGTTCCGGCGGATCGGGGCCACGGCCTTCATCGCGGGGTTGAACAGCGGGGCGTGGAGGTAGGCGATGCGGCAGGCGTCGAGCGAAGCCCGCAGGCGGTCGGGATCGTCGGTAAACCGCACGCCGTGGCGTTCGATGACGTTGCTGGCGCCGCTCACCGAGGTGGCGCCGTAGTTGCCGTGCTTGACGACGTTGTAACCCGCCCCCGCCACCACGAACGACGCCGCGGTGCTGATGTTGAAGGTGTTCTTGCCGTCGCCGCCCGTGCCCACGATGTCGATGGGCCCGTAGTCCGAGAGGTCCGCCGGACGGCGCATTTCGAGCAGCGCGTCGCGGAACCCGGCCAGCTCCTCGACCGAGATGCTGCGCATGAGGAAGACGGTGATCAGTGCCGAGACCTGCTCGGGGTTGTATTTCCCGGCGGCGATTCCCGCCAGAACCTGCTGTGCCTCCGAACGATCCATGTACTGATGTTCGAAAAGGCGGTATAGTAAATCTTTCATGGTTCGAGTTCGTTTAACGGTTGCATTTCGTGATCCAGTTCGCAAGGATCGTCTTGCCCTGCGGTGTGAGGACCGATTCGGGGTGGAACTGGATGCCCCGCAGGTTGCAGGTCTTGTGGCGCAGGCCCATGATCAGGCCGCTGCGGTCGGTGGCCGTGACTTCCAGACAGTCGGGGAGCCCCTCGGCCGAAACCACCCACGAATGGTAGCGCCCGGCGCGAAACCCCGTCCCCAGCCCGTCGAAGAGCGGATCGTCGGCCACGACGCGGATGTCCGAGCAGACGCCGTGATGGACTTCGGCAAGGTTCTCCAGCCTGGCGCCGAACGCCTCGCCGATGGCCTGTTCGCCGAGGCAGATGCCCAAAATGGGTTTGGAGGCGGCGTAACGCCGGATCAGCGGCAGCAGCAGCCCCGCTTCGGAGGGGATGCCCGGACCGGGCGAGAGCACGATGCGGTCGTAGGCGGCGACCTCGTCCAGCGCGATGCGGTCGTTGCGGCGCACATCGACTTCGAGCCCCAGTTCGAGCAGCATGTGCCGCAGGTTGTAGGTGAACGAATCGTAATTATCGAAAAGCAGACATTTCATGGCTTCGTTTTTTTGCGGTTAATTGATCAGTTTCCCGGCCTCGCGGATGGCCTTGTCCAGCGCGCCGAGCTTGTTCGACACCTCCTGCAATTCGCGTTCGGGATCGCTCTTCGAGACGATGCCCGCCCCGGCCTGATAGTAAAGGGTGTTGTTGCGGCTGACGAACGTGCGGATGGCGATGGCCTGGTTGAGATCGCCGTCGAGCCCGATGAAGCCGATGCACCCGCCGTAGACGCCGCGGTTGTCGGGCTCGATCTCCGAGATGAGCTGCATGGCCCGCACCTTGGGGGCGCCGCTCAGCGTTCCGGCCGGGAAGGTGTCGATGAAAGTCCGGACCGAATCGCTGTCGGCGTCGATCTCCCCGCTGACGCGCGAGACGAGGTGGATGACATGGCTGTAATACTGCACGTCGCGGTAAAAGTCCACCTTCACGCCGTGGGCGTTGCGGCTCAGGTCGTTGCGCGCCAGATCGACCAGCATGACGTGCTCGGCGTTCTCCTTGGGGTCGGCCAGAAGCCGTTCGGTCCGCTCGCGGTCCAGCGCCGAGTTTCCGGAGCGGAAAGCCGTGCCCGCGATGGGGTCGATCGTGGCGCGGCCGTTCTCGACCTTGCAGTGCGTCTCGGGCGAGGAGCCGAAGATGCGGAAGCCCCCGAAATCGAAATAGAAGAGGTAAGGCGAGGGATTGATGCTCCGCAGCGCACGGTAGACCTTGAAATCGTCGCCCTGAAACGGCTGTTCGAAGCGGCGGCTCAACACGATCTGGAACACGTCGCCGCGCAGGCAGTGGCGCACGCCTTGGCGAACCATCTCCCGGTAGGTTTCGTCGGTGAGGTTCGAACGGCGCTCGCCGACCGTGCGGAAGTTGTACGAAGCGAAATTGCGGTCCTCGATCAGCGTTTCGACCTCGCGGATGTGGTCCCGCTCGCCGTCGGCGCACAGCTCGACGATCGACAGTTCGTTCTTGAAGTGGTCGAAGACCAGCAGGAACTTGTAGAGGATGTAGCAGATGTCGGGGGCATCGGAATCGCGGTGGTGGAACTCCCGGACGGGGATGTTCTCGAAATAGCGCACCGCGTCGAACGCCGTATAGCCGAAGAGGCCGCAAAGCTCGCTCCCGTCGCCGTCAACGCGGAATTCGTTCAGAAATTCTTTCAGCGCGTCCGCCGCCGCATAGGTTTCGCCGAGGGGCTTCGCAACGCTCCGGCCGTCGGGGTATTCCAGAAGCGCCTCGCCGTTGTTCACGCCGATGCGGGCGACGGGGCGGAAGGCGATGAACGAAAGGCTGTTCTCACCGCCGTGGTAGTCGGAACTTTCGAGCAACGCCGACTGCGGATAGACATCTCGGAGTTTGAGGTAGAGGCTGACCGGCGTATGCAGGTCTCCGAGGAGTTTTTTGGTTGCCGTGGTAAATCGGTACATGGTATCGGGTGTTTTTCGGATTTTACAAATTGCCGGAGATCTCCGGACGGTCCATATTCGCAAGATAGGTCTCCATATCCTTGTCGCCGCGGCCCGAGACGGTCAGCACCACCACGTCCGAGGGGCGGAACTCCATCCGGGGCAGCGCACCGAGGGCATGGGCGCTTTCGAGGGCGGGAATGATCCCTTCGAGGCGCGTCAGCTCGAAAGCCCCGCGCAGCGCCTCGTCGTCATCGACGGCGACGACCTTCGCACGCCCCGTCTGCGCGAGGTTGGCGTGCAGCGGGCCGATGCCGGGATAATCGAGGCCCGCCGAGATCGAATAGGGCTCCTCGATCTGCCCGTCCTCGGTCTGCATGACCAGCGTGCGGGCGCCGTGGATGATACCCTCGCGCCCCAGCTGGATCGTCGCCGCGCTGCGTCCCGAAAGGAGTCCCTCGCCCCCAGCCTCGGCCAGCACGATCTTCACGCGCTCGTCGCCCAAGTAGTGATAGACGGTCCCCGCGGCGTTGCTGCCGCCGCCGACGCAGGCCATCAGGTAGTCGGGATAGTCGCGCCCCTCCTTCTCCCGCAGCTGCACGCGGATCTCCTCGCTGATGACCGACTGCAAACGCGCCACCATGTCGGGATAAGGGTGCGGCCCCACCGTCGAACCGATGATGTAGAACGTATCCGCGGGGTGGCAGCACCAGTCGCGGATGGCCTCGTTGGTGGCGTCCTTCAGCGTCATGTTGCCCGAGGTCACGGGCACGACCGTCGCGCCCAGCATCTCCATCTTCCGGACGTTGGCCTGCTGACGCTCGACATCGGTCCGCCCCATGTAGACCACGCAGGGCATGTTCATCAGCGCGCAGACCGTGGCCGTGGCCACGCCGTGCTGCCCGGCCCCCGTCTCGGCGATGATGCGCGTCTTGCCCATCCGCCGGGCGATCAGAATCTGTCCGATGGTGTTGTTGATCTTGTGGGCGCCGGTGTGGTTGAGATCCTCGCGCTTGAGGTAGATGCGGCAGCCGTAGCGTTCGCTCAGCCGGCGCGCGAAATAGAGCGGCGAAGGCCGTCCCACGTAGTCGCGCAGCAGCGTGCGGTACTCCTCGCGGAACGACTCGCTTTCGAGCACCCGCAGGTAGTTCCGCCGCAAGTCTTCGACGCATTTGTGCAGGATTTCGGGGATGTATGCGCCCCCGAAGCGTCCGTAATAACCTTTCTCATCGACCTGATAGTTCATATTCATCAATTTTTTTGGAATTATCGCACACGAAAAAAGGGCCTGTCGTGAGTACAACAGGCCCTTTTCTGGATTATCGTTGATCTATCGTTCAACAACTGCATGCGGCGAGTCACTCACAACGGAAAATTGCGAGCGCCACCACCATGCGTTATTGATCGAAAAATTATTCATCGTCTGACTTCTTGGTTGCAAATATAGGGACTTTGCCCGAAAAACCAAATAAAATCGTCGTTTTTTCTGCGCGCCGCCGATAAATCCGGCGCCACCTATATATAAGCGCCGGTTATTCCAGTCCGCCGATCACATCGGCGATGCGGCCGAACACCTCATCCATCGTTCCGGTGCCGTTCACCGAGGCGTACTTGCCCTGCGCGGCGTAGTACTCCGCCACCACGGCCGTCTGCATGCGGTAAACGTCCAGCCGTCCGCGGATCACCTCCTCCGAAGCGTCGTCGGCACGGCCCGAATCCTTGCCGCGCAGCAGGATACGGCGCACCAGCTCCTCCTCCGGGACATGGATGTCCACCATAATATCCACCTTCAAACCGTGTCCGGCCAGGATTTTGTCGAACGCCTCGGCCTGGACCGTCGTACGGGGGAACCCGTCGAAGATACACCCGCGGGCATCCTTGTGCTCGGCGACGTAATTCCCGATCATGCCGATGACGATCTCGTCGGGAGCCAGCTTGCCTTCGCTGATGTACTGTTCCATGCTGCGTCCGAGCTCCGTGCCGCGCCGGATCTCGTCGCGGATCACCTCGCCGGTCGAAACATGGTCGATTCCGTAGTGCTCTTTCAGGCGCTGGGCCTGGGTGCCCTTGCCGCATCCCGGAGCGCCGAATAAGACGATATTTATCATAACTAACCCTTTTTGTGATGATTGGACCCGGCAAAAATACATTATTTTTTGGGGAAATAACACGATTTCCTTAATTTTGTAAAAAATTTCAGTAACTATGGACCAGAAAAAGCGCACCGAGATCGCCTCGCTCGGACAATTCGGCCTCATCGACCTGCTGACCAAAGAGTTCTCCGCCAAGCACGCCTCGACGACGAAAGGAGTCGGAGACGACGCCGCCGTGATCGCCCCGGCGCGCGGCGAAGCGGTGCTCTGCACGACCGACTCGTTCTTCGAGGGCGTCGATTTCGACCTCACCTACTTCCCGCTCAAACACCTGGGTTACAAGGTCGTGACGGCCGGCATCAGCGACATTCTGGCCATGAACGCCCTCCCGGCGCAGATCGCCGTATCGCTCGGCGTCTCCTCGAAACTGCCCGTCGAAGCGTTGCAGGACCTCTACGAAGGGATCGCCTTCGCCTGCAACGAACAGGGCGTCGATCTCGTGGGCGGCGACACGCGGGCCTCGATGACCGGACTGGTCGTGAACGTCACCACGCTGGGCCATGCCGAAAAGAAGAAGGTGGTCTACCGCAGCGGAGCCAGGCAGAACGACCTGATCTGCATCACCGGCAACCTCGGGGCCGCCTACATGGGCCTGCAATTGCTCGAACGCGAAAAGCGGGTGCTCGCCGACGTGGAGAACCCCGAACCACAGTTCAAAGGGTACGAATACCTGCTCGAAAAATACCTGAAACCGCGTCCCCGCACCGACATCGTGGAGGCGCTGGCGGCGGAGAAGATCGTCCCGACGGCGATGATCGACCTCTCGGACGGACTTGCGAGCGACCTGATGCAGATCTGCAAATCATCCGCCTGCGGGGCGCGCATCTACCTCGAGCGCATCCCGATTGCGCGTCAGACCACGGCCCTCGCCGAGGAGATGCACACCGACCCGGTCGTTGCGGCGCTGAACGGCGGCGAGGACTACGAACTGCTCTTCACGGTGCCTCTTTCGATGCAGGAGCAGATCATGAAGTCGGGGCTCGTGGATGTCATCGGCCACATCACGCCCGCATCCACAGGTTGTTACCTCGTGACGCCCGACGGCGCCGAAATCCGGCTGAAGGCGCAGGGGTTCCCCGAGGAGTAACCGGCCTCTACCGCCGGCTGCTGCCGCCGATGGCTATGCCGAACGTAAGCGACAGATGCCGGTTGGCCCGCTCTGTGCACATGTAACCCAGCGTGACACGCAGCCGGTTCCAGCATTCGCAGCCAACGCGCGGCATCACGCAAAATGCCGCACAGTCGCTGGACGGAGTATCGGAGACAGCCCCTTCGGCCGTTCGGAGGACATACGCCCCACCAATCCCTGCTCCCGCGAACAACGCCACTTTCGGCGTCAGATGCAGGTTGTAATCCGCAACGGCCATCAGGCTGAACATCATAAAAGGGTCCTGCGAGCAGACGCCCGCAGCCAGCCGCGAGTAACACGACCCGCCGAGCCGCAAGCCCACATCGAAGGGAGTTCTCCGGAAATTGTAACGACTTTCAGCGACCAGGCAAAAGCCCGCCGCATCGTTGTCAAAGCTTCCGAGCGAGGCATAGCCAAAGGTCGCCCCGACAGCCACCTCACCCTCGAAACACCCGGCCCCCGGATAACGGGGGCTTATGGCCGTATCCTGCGCCTGCAAGCCGCAAAACGGAAGCACGGCAAAAATCAAGAAAAAGCAATGTCTTATCATCGGGTTAGCATTAGGATTGAATTCGCTGATAAGATACGCAAAATCCCATAATCCGGCACCATTTTCAGGAAACAAATTGCGGAAGTCCGCCCGAAGCGCAGTCGAGAGCAGGCCCCCCGCAGTTCTACCCTGCGGGGAGCCTGCGTAAGCGGCAAGAAGTCTGCCTATTCCTCGCCAAAGAGAATTTCCTACGTTCGCTTATCGGGAATAAACTTACACTTTCCGTGTTTGTCAGTATGTTCCACAAAGATAGGAAAAAGCGGAGATAATCCAAATACTGATAAATTTTTAATTCTTAATTTTTCATTTTTAATTTAAATGTGTATCTTTGCGGTCCCGAAAAGGGATTAATTAACCAATTAAACGATTATGAACAATTACGAAACCGTTTTCATTGTCACGCCGGTTCTGTCCGATGCTCAGGTACAGGAGGTCGCTGACAAATTCCAGGGTGTCATCACCGAAAACGGCGGTCAGATCGTGAACAAGGAGTCGTGGGGCCTTCGCAAGCTCGCCTATCCTATTCAGAAAAAGACCACCGGTTTCTACTTCCTGGTAGAGTTCACGGGCGAAGGCTCGCTCATCAACACGCTCGAAACGCAGTACCGCCGCGACGAGCGCGTGATCCGTTTCTTAACTTTCAAGCAGGACAAATACGCCGTAGAATATTCGGAGAAGCGTCGTGCGAAACTTTCTAACAAGCAGGAGGAGTAAACCATGGCACAGGACAACAAGGCACAGTCGGAAATCCGCTACCTGAACCCGGTATCGGTAGACGTTAAGAAGAAGAAATACTGCCGTTTCAAGAAACTCGGCATCAAATACGTGGACTATAAGGACGGAGAGTTCCTGAAGAAATTCCTCAACGAGCAGGGCAAGATCCTTCCCCGCCGTCTGACGGGCACTTCGCAGAAGTTCCAGAAGAAGGTCGCACAGGCCGTGAAGCGTGCGCGCCACCTCGCCATCCTGCCCTTCGTAACCGATTGCATGAAATAATTAAAAGGAGGACAAGACATGGAAGTTATTCTGATCAAAGATATGGAGAACCTGGGCTACGCCAACGACATCGTGAACGTGAAGCCCGGTTATGCGAACAACTACCTGATTCCCCAGGGCTACGCCAAAGCCGCCACGGCTTCCGCCAAGAAGGTCCTCGCCGAGAACCTGAAACAGCGTGCCCACAAGGACGCCAAGATCCTGGCCGACGCTCAGGCCCTGGCCGAGACCATCGCCAACCTGCCGCTGTCGCTGGCCGTGAAGGCCGAGGAGGGCAAACTCTTCGGTACGGTCACCGCTACGGACCTCGCCGAGGCGCTCGCCGCCAAGGGCATCACCGTAGACCGCAAACAGATCAGCGTCGATGCCATCAAGACCGTCGGCGAGTTCGAGGCTACGGCCCGTCTGCACAAGGAGGTCAAGGCCACGATCAAGTTCTCGGTCACCGCTGCCGAGTAACGCGATACGCACCGCATATGAAAAGAGCTTTCCGGTTTCGGAAAGCTCTTTTTTTGATTAGCGGGAGGGAGAAACAGCGGGAATTATGCCCCGAGGTGCAAACAGCTACCGCAGCCTTCAAGACGGGCTTTTTAAGTCCGCGGGATGCTTCGGCTTCACGGTGTAGGAGCGGAGCACCAACCCCACGCCCGCGAAGATCACCAGCGCGAAGATCACCGTGTCCGCATGCAGTTTGTCGAGCCCCATCCCGATCGAAACGGCGATCGCCAGCACGGGTTGAAGATAGGTGTAGATACTCGACACGGTGGCCGGCACGGTTTTGAGCGCATAGTTGAGCATCAGGTTGGGCAGGTAGGTCGGCACGATCAGCACGAACAGCGCCGGGAAAAGGGCATGACGGGCGATGGCTGCGAAATCGGTGTGGACAATGGGCCCAATGCCGATGGGCAGCGCCATGACGGCCGCGGCGCAATAGACCCAGCGCAGCACGGTCGTGATGCGGTATTTAGCGATCAGGCGTTTGAACCACACCATGTACAGCGAGGTGACGCAGGCGCAAAGGAAAATCATCACGTTGCCCCACAGATGCGAGTGCGCATGCGCCGACGCGGCCCCCGACAGCACCACCGCCACGGCCCCCGCCATTCCGAGCACCAGCCCCGCGACTTTGAGTTTCGTGAAACGGTCCATCCCCAGCGCCACCGAAAGCGCCAGCACCAGCAGCGGCACGATGGTGTCGATGATCGAACCGTCGATCGGCGAGGTCATCGACAGTCCGTACATGATGAAGACCTTGCGCAACACGCCGATCAGCAGTCCGGCGCCGATCAGCTTGCGGCCGTCGGCCCAGCCGACCTTCTCGGCCTTCTGCCACAGCAGGGGCACGAGCGACAGCAGAGCCGTCGCCACGAGCGATGCCGAGACCAGCGCCATAGGGTGAATGTAGCGCGGCAGCACATAGTTATAAAACGGGTAGTCCATGGCCCAGAGCACGTTGCACAGCAACAGGGCCAGATGGGGTTTCAGTCTGTTCATCCGTCCGATAATTTTACCCGGAAAAGACAAAAACAATGCCCGGATGAAAAAAGGCCATCCCCGCGGGGAAAGCCTTCGATCGGAAAACAGGCGGAAAAACGGCCGGAAAATCCTACCGCCGCGGCATCCTGAACGATCCCGGCGACACTCCCGGAATCGCCTCGCCCCGGTAATAGACCCTCCACGCATCCTTCGCATAGCCTCTGCCGAGACTTTCGAACGACGAGGCCGCGGCGTCCTTCACCGTGCGGCCTTCGAAAACCACCTTCCAGGGGTCCTTGCCGTAGCCGTCGCCCAGAGCGGAGAACGACGAGGCCGACAACCCCTCGATCTTGCAGCCCCGGAACCAGACCGACCAGGAGTCTTTGCCGTACCCGCCGCCGAGCACGGCGAACGACGATGCGGCAGCCCCCTCCATCTTCCGGCCGCCGTAAAAGACCGTCCAGGCATCCTTGCCGTAGCCCCCGCCGAGGTCGGAGAACGACGAAGCCACGGCGCCTTCGACCTTGCGGCCCCGATACCAGACCGACCAGTCGTCTTTCACATACCCGCGGTGACGCCGTTCGGGTCCCCGCTGCACCACATCGGCCCCGGCCGCACGCACGACGCCCCACGAGCCGCCCGGAACAACGGCAATGGCGATCCACAAAAACAAAACGAATCTCTTCATCGCATTCGAACCTTTATTCTAAGAACCCTCAAATATACCGACTTATTGCCTGACGGCCAAAAAAACACCCGCACGAAATTCGTGCGGGTGTCCGATTATCGGGATACGGGAAGTTGCGCCCTCCCCACCCCGGATGCGGGGATTACTCCTCGTCCTCTTTCTTGGCAGCGGCTTTCTTGGCCGACTTGGCCTCGGCAGCCTCCATGGCGCTCTTCAGAGCGGCCAGTCCGGCGATGTCGCCGAGCGTCGTCTTCTCGACCGAAGCGTTGATCTTCTTCACGGTCGATTTCGTAGCGTCGGCAGCGGCGCGCTTCTCGGCCTTCTCGGCAGCGAACGCCTCCTTACGAGCTTCGTCGTAGGTGCGCAGGTGCGAGAGGGTGATGCGCTTGGTGGCCTTCGAGAACTCGATCACCTTGAAGTCGAGCTTGTCGCCCACCTTCGGAGTCGTGCCGTCCTCTTTCACCAGCTGGCGTGCGGGGCAGAAGCCCTCGATGTTCTCGCCCAGAGCGACCACGGCGCCCTTGTCCGTCAGCTCGGTCACCGTACCCTCGTGAACGCTGTCTACGGAGTACTGGTTCTCGAACTCGTTCCAGGGATTCTCCTCGAGCTGCTTGTGGCCCAGCGACAGACGGCGGTTCTCCTTGTCGATCTCCAGCACCACGACCTCGATATCGGCGCCTACCGACGTGAACTCGCCGGGATGCTTCACCTTCTTGGTCCAGCTGAGGTCCGAAATGTGGATCAGGCCGTCGATGCCCTCCTCGATCTCGACGAATACGCCGAAGTTCGTGAAATTACGCACCTTGGCGGTGGTCTTCGTACCTACGGGATACTTGGTCTCGATGTTCTCCCAGGGATCGGGCGTGAGCTGCTTGATGCCGAGCGACATCTTGCGCTCCTCGCGGTCGAGGGTCAGGATGACGGCCTCGACCTCGTCGCCGACCTTCATGAACTCCTGAGCCGAACGCAGGTGCTGGCTCCACGACATCTCCGACACGTGGATCAGTCCCTCCACGCCGGGAGCGATCTCCACGAAGGCACCGTAATCGGCCATGACGACCACGCGGCCCTTGACCTTGTCGCCGACCTTGAGGTTCTGGTCGAGCGCCTCCCACGGATGCGGGGTGAGCTGCTTCAGACCCAGGGCGATGCGCTTCTTGGCCTCGTCGAAGTCGAGGATCACGACGTTGATCTTCTGATCGAGCGCCACGATCTCCTCGGGGTGGTTCACACGGCCCCACGAGAGGTCGGTGATGTGGATCAGACCGTCCACGCCGCCCAGATCGACGAATACGCCGTAGGAGGTGATGTTCTTGACGGTTCCCTCGAGGATCTGGCCCTTCTCCAGCTTGGACATGATGACCTGCTTCTGAGCTTCGAGCTCGGCCTCGATGAGGGCCTTGTGCGAAACGACCACGTTGCGGAACTCCTGATTGATCTTCACGACCTTGAACTCCATGGTCTTGTCAACGTATACGTCATAGTCGCGGATGGGCTTCACGTCGATCTGCGAGCCGGGCAGGAACGCCTCGATGCCGAACACATCGACGATCATACCGCCCTTCGTGCGGCACTTGATGTAACCCTTGATGATCTCGTCCTTCTCCAGAGCCTCGTTGACACGATCCCAGCTCTTGAGCTGACGGGCCTTCTTGTGCGAAAGGGCCAGCTGTCCGTTCTTGTCCTCGGCCGACTCGACATAGACTTCGATCTTGTCGCCCACTTTCAGATCGGGGTTGTAGCGGAACTCCGAGATGGAGATGACACCCTCGCTCTTGTAGCCGATGTTCACCAGAACCTCGCGCTTGGTGATGGCGGTTACGGTACCTTCGACCACTTCGCCGACGTTGACGTTCGACAGCGTCTTGTCATACGCCTCGGTGATCTGGGTTTTGTCCTGGTCGTAAACGCCCAGGTCGTTTTCAAACGCATTCCAGTCGAAATTCTCGTTTGCGACTACGTTCTTTACTTCTTCCATTTGCGGAAATGATTGCGATACAATCGCTCGTTAATTGGTTAATATTGAAAGTTATAGTCCTCGCCTGCGCGCCACGTGCGCGCATACGGGATTGCAAAGATAGCACATTAAATGCACAATTCAAAATTCATAATTCACAATTATTCAGTTTGCTGCCGGGAACGGCTCCATCAAATTGCTAATTGCGAATCATAGCCCCCTTCTGACCTCCTGCCGCGGCTTGTTGTCGGGGGTCAGCGGCGTGTCGTCGCCGAGCTCTTCGAGCAGCACGCCGGCGACCGCTATGCCGGAGATCTTCCCGTCGGAGTAGTTCAGATCCTTGTAGTTCTTGAACACGTAATCGCTGACGGCGACTTCGTAGGTCCTGCCCTCGCGCAGCTTCGGGAAACGCACGTCGAGGGCGTTGTCCTGCGCGTCGGTCACGATGACATAGGGGGTCGTCGAGATCAGGTCGATGCGGTGGGCCTCCTTGCGGTTCTCCTCGTCGTTGTACTTCGAAACGATCATCCGGCGCATGTCGGCCGGGGTCATCCGCATCAGGGCGATCTCCGTGCCGAAGGGCTCCAGATCATAGATTCTCGCCGCACCGACATCGCCCGCCGGAATCGAGTCGAGACGCACGCCGCCGATGTGGTAGAATCCGATGTCGGCATCGGTCTCGTCGGCCACCGATTCGGCCATCCAGTTGGCGAGGCCCCACTTGTCGGCCGTCGCGGCGAATGCTCCCACGGGTTTGTTCAGCCCGGGATCGGCGTAGTAGCGGTCCACCTCGGCCTGATAGACGGGATCGGGGGCATAGCCCTCCAGCGGCACCAGCCGGGATTCGATGCTTTCGATCTTCCGGCCCCGGAGCCTGATCTCCGTAACGCCGATATTTTTCAGATACTTGCCGGTCTGCGTCAGCATCGTGCCGTTCACCAGCGAATCGACCTCCACATGGGTGTGCCCGCTGACCACCACGTCGTACAGCGTCTCCGTTTCGAGCAGCTCCCGGTCACGGTCATCGCCCATGTGCGAGATCAGCACCAGCACGTCCACCTTCGGACGCAGTTCTGCGGCATACTTCGCCGCCATCAGCTGCGGATCGGGAAACTCCAGCCCCTTGAAACACGCGGCATTGCCCGCGGGATGCCCGGGGCCCTCGTAGTTGGTCACCACGCCGACGAACCCGATGCGGAGGCCCCCCTCCTCGATCACGACGTAGGGCGGCAGCTGCGGGAAGGTGCACGTGTCGCTCACCACGTTGGCGCAGACGACCTCGAAATCCATGCTGTCGATCATGCGGCCCAAAAACGCCTGCCCGTGGTCGAACTCGTGGTTTCCGAGCGTCGCCACGTCGTAGCCCAGGCGGTTCATCAGGGCGATCATCGGCATTCCGGGCGCAGCCGCCATGTCCACATAGGCGTTGCCGGTCCAGCGGTCGCCGGCATCGACCAGCACCACCAGCTGCGCCGTATCGCGGCAGGCCCCGACGGCCGCCGCCAGCCGCGGGAAATTCTGAATCTTGGCGTGCATGTCGTTCGTCGAAAGCAGCACGAGGGTCCGCTCGCGGGGAGCGCAGGCCGCAGCGACCGCCGCAGCGGCGATCAGAAGCGTCCGAAACATTCTTTTCATATGGTTGACACTGTTTTTCATTTGGACGAATATTTGTCAAAAGTACAAATAATTCCTATCTTTACATACGTTATTCCGTAAAAACTATTCTATGACCGACATCATCAAAGTCATCTGTGAAAACCTCGGCACCGAGATCGACGTACCGATGGGCACCCCGCTCTCAGAGGTCGCCAAACGCCTGACGCCCGGGCGCTATCCGTTCCTCGCGGCCTTCGTCAACAACCGCCTCAAAGAACTCAGCTACAAGATATATGCCCCCGTCACGATCCGTTTCGTCGATGTCACCTCGTTCGCCGGCATCCGGGTCTACCAGCGCACGGCGTGGTTCCTGCTGCAAAAGGCGGTCCGGGACCTCTACCCCGGGCAGACGCTCCACATCCGGCACTCGCTGGGGCACAGCGGCTTCTACTGCGAGATCGACGGCATCGACGAATTCACGGCCGACGACGCCGCACGGTTGCAGGGCCGCATGCGCGAACTCTCCGTGCGCAACCTGCCCATCACCCGCGAGCGGATGCTCACGACCGAGGTCCGGGCGCGCTATGCCGAGGAGGGCTTCACCGACAAGGTGGCCCTGCTGGACACCCGCCCGCGGCTTTACAGCCAGCTCTACACGCTCGGCGACACGGTGGGCTACTTCTACGGCTCGCTGGCCCCCTCGACGGGCTACGTCACGCTCTTCGACATCCAGCCCTACTACAACGGCTTCTACCTCGCCCTGCCGCTGCGCACGGCCCCCGATACGCTCCACAGGAACGTCCAGCAGGAGAAGATGTTCGGCATCTTCCAGGAGTACCAGTCGTGGGTGGCGCTGATGGGCGTGCCGACGATCGGCGCGGTCAACGCCCGCACCCTCGCGGGCGACGCCGGGGGCATGATCAAACTCGCCGAGGCGTTCCACGAACGCAAATTCGCCTGGGTCGCCGACACCATCTACGACGCCGTCGTCAGCCGCGGCATCCGCATGGTGCTCATCTCGGGCCCCTCGTCGAGCGGCAAGACCACCTCGGCCAAGCGGCTGGGCATCCAGCTCGGCGTGCTGGGGCTGCGCCCGGTGATGATCTCGCTCGACGACTACTTCGTCGATCGTGAGAAGACCCCGCTCGACGAGAACGGCAACTACGACTACGAGGCGCTCGAAGCCATCGACCTCGAACTGTTCAACGACCACCTGCGGCGGCTGATCCGGGGCGAGAGCGTCGATATTCCGCGCTACGACTTCATCACGGGACGCCGCATGCAGCACGACAACCCGCTGACGCTCGACGAGCGTTCGATCCTCATCATCGAGGGCATCCACGGACTGAATCCGCGGCTGACGCCCTCGATCCCCGACTCGCAGAAATTCCGCATCTACATCTCGTGCTTCACGTCGGTGGCGATGGACAACCTCTCGCGCATCGCCACGACCGACAACCGCCTGCTGCGCCGCCTGACGCGCGACTACCGCCAGCGGGGCGCCGACGCGCTCTCGACGCTCTCGCGCTGGGCCTCGGTGCGCCGCGGCGAGGAGAAACACATCTTCCCCTATCAGGAAAACGCCGACGTGATGCTCAATTCGTCGCTCTTCTACGAGATTTCGGTGCTGCGGCCCTTCGCCGAAAAGATCCTGCGCGAAGTCCCCGACACGGTCCCCGAGTACGACGAGGCGCAGCGGATGCTCAAATTCCTCGACAATTTCATCCCCATCCCGCCCGACGAAATCCCGCCCACGTCGATCCTGCGCGAGTTCATCGGCGGCAGCAGTTTTCAGTACTGACCCCCGCACGGAACGGGCCCCGGCACGATTGTTCGCCGGGGCCCGATTTTTTTACCCGGATCGCTGCACGAATTCTGATTGATTTTCCTATCTTTGCGACGTGCGGTCTGCGAGGGCCGCCGACATACGAACGATAAAAAAGCGCATCGGCTTTTTTCTTACTATTGAAAATTGGACACTTTCAAACCAGGTAAGAGATTAAGGTTGGTGCTCTCGCTGTTTTTCAGCGTGAGCATTTGTCCGTAATTCTACCTGGTGGGTCAGTCCAATACCTCAATAGTGGATTCGGAAAATTCGCTCACGCCTTTTTTTTCGTACGCCCGTGAAAGACTAACCCTTAAATCAAATGAATATGAACGGTTGTTTGAACATTCTCTGGCATTTTCCATTCTTCGGATTCCTGTTCGCGTTTTTTTACGCGTTGTTCGGTGCGATTCTGTGCTGCACGGTGGTGCTCTATCCCGTGGGGCTCGGATTTTTCCAGATCGCACGGTTTCTGCTCACGCCCTTTTCGTCGGCGCTGGTCACCCGCAAGGAACTCGACCTGGTGCGGCCCGAAGAGCGCAGCACGGCCGCCGCGGCCTTTTCGACCGTCATCACGATTCTCTATTTCCCCTTCGGACTGATCGCCGCCGCAGGAGCGCTGTTCGCCATGATCGGGGAGTTTCTGAGCATCATCGGCATTCCGTGCGGCATCGTCTGGTTCAAGGCTCTGCCCGCGATCTTCATGCCCGTTGACAGGATTTGCGTTCCGAAGGCCGTGGCCGACGAGATCGCACGCATCAAGGCCGGCGACATCGTCCGGCGCTATAAGGGCGAAACCGGAGAGCCGGAGACGCATTCGGCAGAGCGTCATTTCACGGAGGACCCCGGCGAAACGCTTCCCCCGATGCCCGAGGTGCGGCAGTACGACGACGAAAAACTGCACGAAATCGTCTCCGGCGCCGCGATGTACCGGGCCTCGCTGGTCGAAGAGTGCCGCCGGGAGCTGGAGATCCGCAGCCGGAGCGCGGAGTTCACAGCGCAGGTCCGGGCGATGGACAACGACAAACTGCACGAGGTGCTCGCCAGTCCGCAGCTCTACGCCGAGGAGCTGATCTACGCCTGCACGCTGGAACAGGCCGAACGGCGGCGCGTATGGCGTGAAGAGCAGGCGAAAGAGGAGGAGAAGCTCCGTCTCCGGCGCGAGCAGGAGGAGAAGGAGGCGGCGGAACGGCGGGCCGCCCTGTGGAAGAAAAACCGGCCGTATCTCTTTGCAGCCTTGGCCGTTCTGATTCTGGCCGGCGCCGGCATCAAGTATCATAATTACCGCAAAGAGCAGGTGCGGCTGGAACAAGAGCGCATCGCAGCCAAAGAACGGCGCATTGCCGAGGAACGGCGCGCCGAAGAGCAGCGCATCGCCGAACAGAAACGGGCCGAAGCGGAACGAATTGCTGCGGAGAAACGGCGCAAAGAGGCAGAGCGTCTGGCCGCCGAACGGCAGCAGCAGGCAGAAGCGCAGCGCAGAGCGGACCGGGAACGCCGGGAAGCGGGATATTACAAGCCCGGCGAACTTTATGAAAAAGACGGCGTAAAAGGCGTCGTTTTCACCGCGAACGGTACGCACGGCCAGTATATCCGGTTAAAACAAGGCCGCTTCATGTCGTGGTCTTCCGCGAACATAGAAGGGAAACTTCCCTCGATGGATGAAATGAAAGAGATATATCGTCTGCGCAAGACCCTGAATCTTACGCTGAAACAGGCGCACGGCGATTGCATCGAAGGAAGCTACTGGCTCAGCGGACGCAGAAACGGCATCGTGTGGTTCTGCAACATGGAGGCAACCTCCTGGGAAACCCATAACTGTACGGAATACGACGTGCGTTCAAAACCGTATGTAAAAAATGCGCTATGGATCAAGTCGTATTGATTCCCGGGCCGCTCCGGTGCAACAGTTTCCGCTGTTGACCCGCCGACGCGAAGCCCCGCATCTTTTTCCGCCGAAAAAAGTTTCGGCGGATTTTTTTGCACGTCCGCTCCGTTTGTCTTACATTTGTACAGATAAAGTCCCCGAAAGCTAAAATATCGTAACTTAATTCCTCCATATTCGTATGTTCGACAAGTTTTCCGAACGCCATATCGGCGTCAACAACGAAAAAGACCTCAAAGCCATGCTCGACGTGATCGGCGTGAAATCGACCGACGAGCTCATCGCACAGGTCATCCCGCAGTCCATCCGTCTCAAAAAACCGCTGGCGCTGTCCGCCGAGGGGATGAGCGAATACGAATTCGCCGCCCACATCCGCGAACTGGCCGACCGCAACCGCCCCCTGCGCTCGTTCATCGGCATGGGCTATTACCCTTCGGCCGTGCCGGCCGCCGTTGCGCGCAACGTCTTCGAGAACCCCGCGTGGTACACCTCCTACACCCCCTATCAGGCCGAGATTTCGCAGGGTCGCCTCGAAGCGCTGCTGAATTTCCAGACCGCCATGATCTCGCTCACGGGCATGGAGATCGGCAACTGCTCGCTGCTCGACGAGGGCACCGCCGCCGCCGAAGCGATGGCGATGATGTTCTCGCTGCGTTCGCGCGAAGCCGTCAAGGAGGGCCGCAACCAACTCTTCGTCGATCGCAACGTCTTCCCGCAGACGCTCGACGTGCTGCTGACGCGCAGCGAACCGTTCGGAATCGAACTGATCGTCGATGAATACGACGAATACGAATTCACGGGCCGCGAGTTCGGCGCCATCGTGCAGTACCCTGCCGCCGACGGATCGGTGCGCGACTATGCGGAGTTCACCGCCGCGGCGCACGCCCGGGGCGCGCTCGTCACGGCCGTCGCCGACCCGCTGTCGCTGGCCCTGCTGAAAGCCCCCGGGGAGTGGGGCGCCGACATCGCCGTGGGTTCGACGCAGCGCCTCGGCACGCCGATGGGCTTCGGAGGCCCCGCCGCGGCTTACATGACCACGCGCGAGGCGTTCAAGCGCAACATGCCGGGCCGCATCATCGGCGTCTCGGTCGATCGGATGGGCAACAAGGCCCTGCGCATGGCGCTCCAGATGCGCGAACAGCACATCAAGCGCGAGCGCGCCACGTCGAACATCTGCACCGCCTCGGCGCTGATGGCCTCGATGACGGGCTTCTACTGCGTCTACAACGGTCCCGAGGGGCTGAAGCGCGCCGCCGAGACGGCCCATTTCGCCGCCGCGACGGTCGCCCGCGCGCTGGAAGCGATGGATTACAAACTCGCATCGAAGGAGTTCTTCGACACGCTGGAGGTCGAGGCCGAGGCCGCCGTCGTGCAGTCGCTGGCGCTCGAACAGGGCATCAACTTCTACTACCCCTCCGAAGGATCGGTGCGGATGTCGTTCGACGAGGTGACCACCCCGGCGGAGATCGAGGCCGTCGCGGGAATCTTCGCCGCGGCCAAGGGCAAGAAGGCCAAGGCGGTGAAGGCCGTCGCCGAGAGCTGCATCCCGGCCGGCCTGCGGCGCGAGTCGGGCTACCTCCGGGAGCCGGTCTTCAACGCCTACCGTTCGGAAAGCGCCCTGATGCGCTATATCAAAAAGCTGGAACTGAGGGACATTTCGCTGGCCAACTCGATGATCTCGCTGGGTTCCTGCACCATGAAGCTCAACGCCGCGGCGCTCATGCAGCCGCTCTCGCTCGCGGGCTTCCAGAACATGCACCCCTTCGCCCCGGCAGACCAGACCGAAGGCTATCGGCAGCTCATCGCGGAGCTGGAAAAGGACCTGGCGACGATCACCGGCTTCGCGGCCTGCTCGCTGCAACCCAACTCGGGCGCCGCGGGCGAATACTCGGGGCTGATGGTGATCCGCGCCTACCACCAGAGCCGCGGTCAGGGCTACCGCAACGTGGTGCTGATCCCGGCGTCGGCCCACGGCACCAACCCGGCGTCGGCCGCGATGGCGGGGATGAAGATCGTGACGGTGGCGTGCGACGCCAACGGCAACATCGACGTGGCCGACCTCGAAGCCAAGGCCAAAGAGCACTCCTCGGAGCTGTGCGGACTGATGGTGACCTACCCCTCGACGCACGGCGTCTTCGAGAGCCGCATCCGCGAGATCGTGGACGCCGTTCACGACGCCGGCGGGCAGGTCTACATGGACGGCGCCAACATGAACGCGCAGGTGGGGCTCACCAACCCCGGCTACATCGGCGCCGATGTCTGCCACCTCAACCTCCACAAGACCTTCGCCATGCCTCACGGCGGCGGCGGTCCGGGCGTCGGCCCGATCTGCGTCGCCGAGCACCTCAAAGCCTTCCTGCCCTCGCATTCGGTCGTAGCCACGGGCGGCGACGAGGGTATCACGGCGGTCGCTTCGGCCCCGTGGGGTTCGGCGCTGCTCCTGCCGATCACCTACGGCTATATCAAGATGCTGGGGGCCGACGGACTGCGCAAAGCCACCGAAATGGCCATCGTCAACGCCAACTACATGTCGGCGGCGCTGGCTTCGGAGTTCCGTACCTACTATTCGGGCGAGACGGGCCGCGTGGGCCACGAGATGATCCTCGACCTGACGAATTTCAAGAAGGACTACAACATCGACTGCGGCGACATCGCCCACCGGCTGATGGACTACGGGTTCCACGCCCCGACGCTCTCGTTCCCCGTGCACGAGACGCTGATGGTCGAACCCACGGAGTCGGAGCCCAAGGAGGAGATGGACCGCTTCATCGAAGCGCTGGTGCAGATCAAGCGCGAATGCGAGGCGGCGGCCGGCGAGGCGGACAACGTGGTGGCCAACGCACCCCACACGGCCCGCGAACTGGCCGGGGAGTGGTCGCACCCCTACACGCGCGAGCAGGCGGCGTTCCCGCTCCGGTGGATCGGCGAGTCGAAATTCTTCCCCTACGTGTCGAAGATCGACAACGGCTACGGCGACCGCAACCTCTGCTGCCGCAACTGCGAGTAGCGTTTTCCGGAGAGACGAAACGGCGGCGGTAGAGACATCGCCGCCGTTTTCGGTTGTTGCGGCACAATTATTTCATGCGATTATTTGGCAACTCGCTCCGAAGTGCGTACCTTTGAGCGGCTTAAAAAGCCGCCTTTAGAAAGATGGCGGCGGAGAATCGCTTTTGAGCCGTGAATGCCGGGCAATGTCCCTGAAAAACGACGATAAAAACAACTAAACTTTATAACAATCGTATGAAAGTAGAACAAAACAAAATGGTCGGCGTAGACTACAAGCTCACCGTTGACGGACAAATCGCAGACCAGTCGCGCCCGGGCCAGCCGCTCGAATTCATCTTCGGAACGGGCATGCTGCTTCCCAAATTCGAGGAGGCGATTCTGGGCAAGGAGATCGGCGAATCGGTCGCGTTCACCCTCGAACCCAAGGACGGCTACGGCGAGATCATCGCCGAAGCCATCGTCGATCTGTCGAAAGATATATTCATGGTGGACGGCAAGCTGGCCGAAGACATCCTCTTCGTCGGCAGCCAGGTCCCGATGAGCGACGCCCAGGGCAACCGCATGATGGGCATCGTCAAGGAAGTCGGCGACACGACGGTGAAGATGGATTTCAACCACCCGATGGCGGGCAAAACGCTCAACTTCGAGGTAGACGTGGTTTCGGTGCGCGACGTGACGCCCGAGGATTTGCAGGGCGGCTGTTCGTGCGGAGAGTGCGGGGACGGCTGCGGCGAAGGCTGCGGCGACCACAGCGGACACGGACACTGCAACTGCCATTGACAGGCGCAGGCGCAGACGCCTGTTTCAGAGGCAACCGGAGGTCCGGACGCTATCGGTCCGGCTCCGTGCACCCAGGCGCAGGCGCAGGCGTAAGACGCCTGTCTGAGAGTGCGACCGCAAGCCAGGACGCTTTCGAATCAGGTGTCTGCTCCCAATCCAACAAGCACTCCCGATGACGAAGCCGGGCCCGAGGGTCCGGCTTCGTCATCGGACTTTTTCGCATCTTGCGCCGTCTCCGACAGACCGGACGACGCTTAAAACCCACCGTACGACGTGTTCACCCTTCGCCAATACCTGCTCACTCTCACCGATTCCCTCGGCCTGACACGCACGCTGGGCGAGGTGGAGTTGTGCCGGGACGGGCAGGGACGCCCCCTTTACAGCATCGGCAATTCGGCCGTCGTCTTCCGCATCCGCCGCGACGGACGCATCCGGTCGCTGCGCTGCTACCTGCGCAGGATGCGCCACCTGCGGGAGATCTACGGCGACAAACTGCTGGAAAAAGAACTTTTCCTCTACACTTCGTCGGAAACGGGCGTCTGGGTCGATGCGATTCTGGGCGACTGGATCGACGGCGCGACCCTCCACGAAGCGGTCGCCGAAGCCGCCCTCGCGCACGATACGGCGAAGCTCCGGAGCCTTGCGGAATCATTCGACTCCCTGGCCGCCGGCATGGTCGCCGACGACCGCGCCCACGGCGACCTGAAGCCCGCGAACATCATCGTCGGCCGGGACCGGCAGCTGCATCCGATCGACTTCGATGCCGCATTCCTGCCCGCCTTCGCCGGAGAGACGAGCCCCGAACTGGGCACGGCGGCCTACCAGCATCCGGCCCGCACGGCGGCGGATTTCAACGAACGGCTCGACGACTACCCCGCGGCCCTGATCTCCACGGCCCTGCACGCGCTGGCCGAGGAACCGACGCTCTGGGAGCGTTACGGCACCGCCGACGGACTGTTGTTCTCGCCCGGAAAGATTCCCGGCGACCCGGCCTACCGCGAAGTCCTCGGCCTGTTCGAACGCCGCGGCAAAGCCGTGCAATACCGCGTGGCGCAGCTGCTCTGCTCCCCGACCCTGCAACTTTTCGGACTCGCGGAGCTGCTCGGCGAAGCGGTCCGGCAGGCCGGCACAGGAGACCCCTCCTCCGACGACGAGACCTCGGAACTGTTCGTCGGAAACGGCCGCTGGGGTTACCGCACGCCGCAGCGGACGGTCGTTCCGCCGCTTTACGACAGCGGCTTCGACTTCACCGAGGGGCTGGCCGCCGTGCTGCTGGGTTCGACGTGGCACTACATCGACACGGCGGGCCGCACCCGGCTGAGCTTTCCCGGCTGCGAGGCCGTGAAACCCTTCCGCAACGGCCGGGCGCAGGTCGTGCGCAGCGGCCGCCGGATCGAAATCGACCGCAAGGGAAGGGAGTTTCCCGTGCCGGAAAACGAATTTGCCGTTTAGCCGCAAATTGCTATATTTGCATTCAAAACCCACGAAACAATGACTTCATTCCGAAATTTGACCCCCGCGGAGATCGCCGCACTCGAAACGCTCGGCAATTCGGCCGAAGATTGGACGAAAGTGACGGTCGCTCCGGACTTCGAACCCGGCCAGCTTCGCCAAAGCCATCTGGAGGGTCGCGTCGAAATCGCCCGGGGAGCCCGGATCGTCCGTTCGCGGGTCGCCGGCTACCGCATCGGCGAGGAGTCGCTCGTCGAGGGCGTCACGGCGCTCGAATGCCGCCGCCGCTCGGCGTTCGGAAACGGCACGGGCGTCGCCACGATGAACGAATGCGGCGGCCGCACGGTGAAGATATTCGACACGATGTCGGCGCAGGTCGCCTACGTGATGGCCGTCTACCGCCACCGTCCGCAGACCATCGCGGCGCTCGAAAGGATGGTCGGGGAGTACGCGGAGGCGCGTTCGTCGGAGATGGGCGAGGTGGGTCGCGGGTGCCGCATCGTCGGCGCGCGCTTCATCCGCGAGGTCCGCATCGGCAACGACGTGGAGATCGACGGCGCGTCGATCCTCGAAAACGCCACCCTCTGCGACGGCGTCCGCATCGGCGTCGATGTCAAAGCCTACGACACGATCGCGGCCGAAGGGGCCGTCATCGACAACGGCTCGATCGTCGAGCGCTGTTTCGTCGGCGAGAGCTGCCGGCTGGACAAGGGCTTCACGGCCGCCGAATCGCTCTTCTTCGCCAATTCGCACTGCGAGAACGGCGAGGCCGCCTCGATCTTCGCAGGCCCCTACACCGTCTCGCACCACAAATCGTCGCTGCTCATCGCCGGCATGTTCTCGTTCTTCAACGCCGGCAGCGGCTCGAACCAGAGCAACCACCTCTTCAAAAGCGGCGCCGTGCATCAGGCGGTGCATCTGAGGGGCTGCAAGTTCGCCTCGAGCGCCTACATCATGTCGCCGGCCCTCGAAGGGGCCTTCACGATGGTCATGGGGCACCACTCCTACCACCACGACACCTCGGCGTTCCCCTATTCGTACCTGATCGAGAAGGAGGGGCACTCCCACCTGATGCCGGGCGCCAACCTCACCAGTTTCGGCGCCGTGCGCGACATCGAGAAATGGCCGGCCCGCGACCGGCGTTCGGTCTGCCGCGACGTTATCAACTTCGAGGAGTACAACCCCTACGTCGCGGGCGCCATGATCGAGGCCGTGAACATTCTCCACGGACTCGAAGAGCGCGACCCCGACGCCCCGGTCTACACCTACAACAAAGCTATCATCCGCGCCACGGCGCTGCGCCGCGGACTGAAACTCTACAACAAGGCCATCGTGGCGGCGTTGGGGGCGATGCTCGGCAAGGGAAGCCTCGACCCGCACCGCAACGGCGGCGGCCGCTGGCTCGACCTGGCCGGACAGTACATCACGTACCGCGAGGTCGCGTCGATTCTCGACGCCGTGGACCGCGGCGAACTCACGACGACGGCCGCCGTGGACAACCGCTTCCGGGTCTTCGCCGTCCACTACGACGACTATGCCCACAGCTGGGCCGTGCAGGTCTACGCCTCGATGCTGGGCCACATGCCGACGGCCGGGGAGCTGGACGACGCCGTCACCGCAGGCCGCAACGCCCACGAAGCGATGCGCCGCACCACCGACGCCGACCGCGACCGCGACTGCTCGCTCGACATGGCCGTGAGCTACGGCCTCGACTGCGACAACGACGACGACCGGCGCGAAGACTACTACACGGTCCGCGGACTGAAATAATTCGAATATGTACACACAGAGCATCACACGCACCCACCGCACGGCCTTCATCTTCGTCATCGACGGCTCGGGGTCGATGGCCGAGAAGATCCGCTTCCGCGGACGGCTGATGACCAAGGCCGACGCCGTGGCCTCGATCACCAACGGCATGCTGTTCGAGCTGATCGAACGGGCGCGCCGCAGCGACGGCGTCCGCGACTACTACGACATCGCCGTACTGGGCTATTCGGGCGACGACGAGGTCTACTCCCTGCTGCCGGGCAGCCGTGAGGCGATCTCCGTGACGGAACTGGCCGCCGGAGAGCCGCCGCTGAAAACCGAGATCGTGGAGTACCGCCTTCCCGACGGCAGCAACGCCCTGCGCGAAATCTCGACTCCGGCGTGGGTGGAGCCCGAAGCCGTCGGACAGACCCCGATGTGCGAAGCGCTGCGCCGCGTGCGCGACATCGCCGCGAAATGGTGCGCCGATCCGGTCCATGCGGAGAGTTTTCCGCCCATCGTCTTCAACATCACCGACGGCGAGGCCACCGACTGCGACGACGAGGAGCTCTGCGCCGTGGCCGAGCAGATCAAGTCGCTGCGCACGGCCGACGGCAACGTGCTGCTCGTGAACATCCACATCGCCGCGGGCGACACCCCGCGGACGGTCTTCTTCCCCTCGACGGAGGAGGCCGACTATCCCAACCGCTATGCGGCCGTACTCTACGAGTGTTCGAGCCTCATGCCCGAGGTGTTCGACGAGGCGATCCGCGAAGCCAAGGGCCCCGGCGCCACGCCGCCGTTCCGGGGCATGAGCTACAACGCCTCGGCCGAACAGCTCATCACGATGCTCAACATCGGGTCCATCAGCGTAAAGACCGAATGACCATGACACCGACCCTGCACACCTTCATACAGGCGCTCCAAACGCCCGACATCTCGTTCACGACGCTCGCCGACGCCCGTCCCGCGACGGAAGCGGGCGGCATTCCGCAGCTGATGCGCACGACACGCTTCGCCGAAGCCGAAATCGTCTGGCGCGGCCGACAATGGCTGCTCTCGCTGCCGTTGTCCCCCGCGGCGCTGGCCGCCGTCGAACGGACCGCATCGCAGGCGGGACGCCTCAACACGGAGTGGCTGGCCGAATACCGCATCCTCCGGGGCGAGCTCCTTTGGGTGGACGCCGAGGAGCATCCGCAAACCTGCGATCTGGTGCTCCAGCACCTGCCCGCAGGCCGCAGTTTCGCCGAAGCGCTGCTGACGGAACCCGCCGAGCGGCTGCTCGCAGGGCTCGACGCACTCCAATCCGCCCTGCGCGAACTGGGCTTCTCGCACAACAACCTCCGGCCGGACAACCTGCGCTGGAGCGGCGGCCGGTTCATCCCCCTGCGCTACCACGACGCCCGTTTCGACACCTCCGACGGCGACGCCGAAGCGTTCGAGGCCCTGCGGCGACGGGTGCGCGAAGCGGGCGGCCCGATGCAGGTCTCGGACATCGAGGCCGACTACGCTCCGCTGCGCCGCCTGACCGGACACCGCTGGACCAGCCACGTGTTCGAAGGGCTCGTCTGCGTCGAGGACGACGAGGGATTCGGATTCGTGGACACGGACAACAACCCCGTCATCGCGTCGCACTTCGTCTGGGCGGGCGACTTCCGCGAAGGACGCGCCGAAGTCGAGACGCCCGGCGGCATGGGACTCATCGACCGGAACGGAAACTACGTCATCCCGCCCGAATACGAAATCGTGGACTACATCCCGGCCGAAAGCATCGCCCGGGTGCGCCGGAACGGTCGCTGGGCGGAATTCGACTACCTGGGACAGCAACTGACGGAATTCGGTACGAATCGTGAAGAAAACGCAACGTCCGCATCCCAGGCATATTCCGGTTGACATTCCGGTCGCAATGCGACAAGCCCCCGCCAAGGGCGGCTTATAGAAGCCGCTTCAGAAAAGGTGGCAGCGGAGAATTGCTTTCGGGCCGCAAAAACCGGAGATCGCCCCTAAAACTCGGCTCTTAGCCGGAGTGGGTCCAATTTGCAAACGCGGCCGCGGGCCGCGACAAGGACAACCAACAGCATAAAAAACTTACAAAAAATAACAACGATCATGGAAGAAACAGTAAAAGTACTGATCATCGGCAGCGGCCCCGCAGGGTACACCGCCGCCATCTATACCTCGCGCGCCAACCTCGCTCCGGTGCTTTACGAAGGCATCGAGCCGGGCGGGCAGCTCACGACGACGACCGATGTCGAGAATTTCCCGGGGCATCCCGACGGCGTCACGGGCCCCGACCTGATGGACCGGATGCGCAGGCAGGCCGAGCGTTTCGGCGCCGACATCCGCACGGGAACCATCACGCGCGTGGACCTCGCGTCGCGCCCGTTCCACGTCGTCGTGGACGGCACCCGGGAGATCAAGGCCGAGACGCTCATCATCGCCACGGGAGCCTCGGCCAAATACCTCGGACTCCCCTCCGAAACCAAATTCCGCGGCCAGGGCGTCAGCGCCTGCGCCACCTGCGACGGGTTCTTCTACCGCAAGAAGGACGTGGCGGTGGTCGGCGGCGGCGACACGGCCTGCGAGGAGGCGTCGTATCTGGCATCGCTCTGCCGCAAGGTCTACATGATCGTCCGCAAACCCCACCTGCGCGCCTCGAAGGCGATGCAGCAGCGGGTATTCGACACCCCCAACATTGAGGTGCTGTTCGAGCACAACACCGCCGAGGTGCTGGGCGACGAATCGGGCGTCACGGGAGCCCTGCTGCGCAGGAACGACGGCACGGAGAGGAAGATCGACATCTCGGGATTCTTCCTGGCCATCGGCCACCACCCCAATACGGAGCTTTTCAGCGAACAACTGGCGCTCGACGCCGAAGGGTATGTCAAGGTCGAGCCGGGCACGTCGAAAACCAGCGTCGAGGGGGTTTTCGCCGCCGGCGATGTCCGCGATCCCCACTACCGTCAGGCCATCACGGCAGCAGCGTCGGGGTGCATCGCGGCGCTCGACTGCGAACGGTTCCTGCTGAAGTGAGCTTCAGCGTCACCATATTAGGGTCGTCTTCGGCCAAACCCACCGCGAACCGGCATCCGTCGGCCCAGGCGGTCAACGTCCACGAACAATATTATCTCGTGGATGCGGGCGAGGGCGTGCAGCAGCAGCTGGTCCGCTACGGCATCAATCCGCTGAAAATCCGCGCCGTGTTCATCTCGCACCTCCACGGCGACCATGTTTTCGGATTGTTCCCGCTCATCTCGACGCTGGCGCTCTACGGCCGCAAGACCCCGCTGCGGGTCTTCGCCCCGGCGCCGTTCGGGGAGATTCTGGCCTGCCACCTCCGCTATTTCGACAGCGAACTGCCCTACGACGTGGCGTGGACCGAGGTAGACACCACCAAACACGCATTGCTGATGGAAAACCGCACGCTGGAGATGTGGAGCATCCCGCTGCGCCACCGCATGCCGTGCGCCGGGTTCCTCTTCCGGGAGAAGGAGCCGCCGCTGAACGTCGAGAAGTTCAAGATCGCCAAATACGGCCTCTCGATCGCGCAGATCACCGCCGCCAAGCGGGGCGAGGATGTCGTGCTGGACTCCGGCGAGACGATCCCCAACGCCGGCCTGACCTACCGTCCCTATGCGCCGCGTTCGTATGCCTACCTTTCGGACACGAACTACTCGGCCAAGGCCGCGGGGCTCTGCAAGGGGGTCGATCTGATGTACCACGAGGCGACCTACGCCGCCGCGGAGCAGCGGTCGGCCAAAGATCGGGGGCATTCGACCACCGCGGACGCCGCGAAAGCGGCCCTGAAAGCGGGCGCACGGCGGCTCGTGATCGGCCACTATTCGTCGCGTTACAAGGACGAATCGCAGCTGGTCGAAGAGGCCCGCGCACTCTTCCCCGAGAGCTACCCCGCCACCGAAGGAACCACTTACAGCATCGAAAAAGAACGATGACCAAAGCCGAAATACAACTCGTCCGCGCGCTGGCCGACAAACGCGGCCGCACCGAACACGGACTGTTCGTCGCCGAAGGGGAGAAGCTCATCGGCGAGCTGCGCGCCTCGCACCTGCGGGTGCGCAAGATATTCACCCTGGAGGGAGTTTTCGACGGCCCGGAGGTCGAGACCGTCGCCCCGCGCGACATGGAGCGGCTCTCGCTGCTGAAAACCGCCGGCAACTCGCTGGCGCTGGTCGAGATACCGCGTTACGGACTGGACACGGGGTCGCTGAAAGGGCGGCTGACGCTGGCGCTGGACGACGTGCAGAATCCCGGCAACCTGGGGACGATCATCCGGCTGGCCGACTGGTTCGGCATCACAGACATCGTCTGCTCCCCGGGTTCGGCCGACTGCTTCAACCCCAAGGTCGTGCAGGCCACGATGGGGGCCATCCTCCGCGTCAGGGTCCACTACACGGAGCTCGCCGCATGCCTCTCCGCTGCCGCCGCGCAGGGAATTCCCGTCTACGGGACCTTTCTGGAGGGGGAGAATATCTACGGCTCGGAACTCACGCCGGAGGGCATCGTGGTGATGGGCAACGAGGGCCGCGGCGTCACGGAAGCGGTGGCGCGCACCGTCACCCGGAAACTTTTCATCCCGCCCTGGCCGGCCGACCGCCGGGGTTCGGAATCGCTGAACGTCGCTATGGCGACAGGGATCGTCTGCTCGGAGTTCCGGCGACGGACGCACTCCGAGGCAAAACGGTAGGCCCGGATCATCCCGCGTCCCGCCGCAAAGGCGCCGAAAAATAGCACATGCGGGCGCAAAGCGGCCTGAAAAATCATTTTAATCGGCTTCGGAGCATTGCGTATTCTGAATATTTTATAACTTTGTAAGTTGAAACAAAATTGATTATGCCGGAACACAAACTCAGAATAGGCATCACGCAGGGCGATACGAACGGCATCGGCTGGGAGGTCATCCTCAAGGCGCTCGCCGACCCGCGCATGACGGAGCTCTTCACCCCCGTCGTCTACGGTTCGCCCAAAGCCGCCGCCTATTACCGAAATACCATCGCGGAGATCGAACCCGTCTCCTTCAACCCCGTGGCTTCGGCCGCCGAGGCGCGCCGCGGAAAGGTCAATCTCGCGGCCTGCGGCGAGGGGGCCGAGATCGTGCCGGGCAAAGCGGCCGCCGATGCGGGCCGCGCCGCCGTGGAAGCGCTGTCGGCCGCCATGCGCGACCTGAAGGAGGGGCATCTCGACGCCATCGTCACGGCCCCCTTCGACAAGGAGACCGTGCAGGCCGACGACTTCCGCTACACGGGGCACACCGAATATCTGGCCGCCGAACTCGGCGGCGAAGCGATGATGATCATGTGCAGCGACGTGCTGCGCGTGGGGCTGGTCACCAAACACATCCCCGTTTCGGAGATCGCCCGCAGCATCACCAAAGAACGCATCGTCAAAGAGCTGCACACGCTGCGCCGCTCGCTCGTCGAGGACTTCGGCATCGTCGAGCCGCGCATCGCCGTGATGGCCCTCAACCCCCACGCCGGCGACGGCGGACTGCTGGGCCGCGAGGAGCAGGAGATCATCAAACCGGCCATCGTCGAGGCGTTCGGCGAAGGCGTGCTGGCCTTCGGGCCCTTTGCGGCCGACGGGCTCTTCGCCGGCGGCGGATACGCCAAATACGACGGCATTCTGGCCATGTACCACGATCAGGGGCTCGCGCCGTTCAAGACGCTCTCGCCCGACGGGGTGAACTTCACGGCGGGGCTTTCGGCCGTGCGGACCTCGCCCGACCACGGCACGGCATTCGACATCGCCGGAAAGGACAAGGCCGACCCGCAGTCGATGCGCAACGCGATCTACGCGGCCATCGACATTGTGGAGCACCGCCGCGCATGGGCCGCATGGACGGCGAATCCGTTGCAGCGCGCCGAACGCGAAAGAGGCGGCCGCGACGTTTCGGTCAAGGATCTGCCGCAGACCGAAAAGGAAAACTGAACGAAAACACCGGGCAACCCGGAGGCGTATTCCGTCTCGTAATTGTGGAAGCGCCGAAGGACCCGAAAACTTAATTCATACAAACAAATGATCAAAATCACTTTTCCCGACGGCTCCGTCAAAGAATACGCCGAAGGGACTACTGCTTACCAGATCGCAGAGAGCATCAGCCCTCGTTTAGCTGCCGACTCGCTCGCGGCCTCGGTAAACGGCGCGACGGTGGACATGACGCGCCCGATCGAGGCCGACGCTTCGGTCAAATTCTACAAATGGGACGACGAAGAGGGCAAGCACGCCTTCTGGCACACCTCGTCGCACCTGCTGGCCGAGGCCCTCGAAGCGCTCTACCCGGGCATCAAGTTCGGCATCGGCCCGGCCATCGAAAACGGGTTCTACTACGACGTGGATTCCCCGGTGCCCATCACCGAGTCCGATCTCCCGGCCATCGAGAACAAGATGGCGGAGCTGGCCCGCAACAAGGAGGCGCTGATCCGCCGCGAGGTTCCCAAGGCCGAAGCGCTGGCGGCTTTCACCGAAAAGGGCGACCAGTACAAGGTCGAACTGATCTCCGACCTCGAAGACGGCACCATCTCGTTCTATACCAACGGCGCGTTCACGGACCTCTGCCGCGGACCGCACATTCCCAACACGGGATATATCAAGGCCCTGAAACTCACCTCCGTGGCCGGAGCCTACTGGCGCGGCAACGAGAAGAACAAGATGCTGACCCGCATCTACGGCATCTCGTTCCCCAAGAAGTCGATGCTCGACGAGTATCTGGCGATGATGGAGGAGGCCAAGAAGCGCGACCACCGCAAGCTGGGCAAGGACCTCGAACTGTTCACCTTCTCGCAGCGCGTGGGCCAGGGCCTGCCGCTGTGGCTGCCCAAAGGCGCCGCCCTGCGCGACCGTCTGGAGCAGTTTTTGCGCAACGTGCAGAAAGAATACGGTTACCAGCAGGTGATCACCCCGCATATCGGCAACAAGGAACTCTACGTCACCTCGGGCCACTACGCCAAATACGGCAAGGATTCGTTCCAGCCGATCCACACCCCGATCGAGGGCGAGGAGTACCTGCTCAAACCGATGAACTGCCCGCACCACTGCGAGATCTACCGTTCGAAGCCCCGTTCGTACAAGGAACTGCCTGTGCGTCTGGCCGAGTTCGGAACGGTCTACCGCTACGAGCAGTCGGGCGAGCTCCACGGACTGACGCGCGTACGCGGATTCACGCAGGACGACGCGCACTTGTTCGTACGGCCGGATCAGCTTCTCGAAGAGTTCGAACGCGTGATCGACATCGTGCTCTATATCTTCAAGACGCTGAAGTTCGACAACTACACGGCACAGATTTCGCTGCGCGACCCGAACAACAAGGAGAAATACATCGGTTCCGACGAGAACTGGGAGAAGGCCGAGTCGGCCATCATGCAGGCCGCCAAGGAGAAGGGCCTCACCACGGTGGTCGAGCTGGGCGAAGCCGCCTTCTACGGCCCGAAGCTCGACTTCATGGTCAAGGACGCCATCGGCCGCAAGTGGCAGCTGGGCACGATCCAGGTGGACTACAACCTGCCGGAGCGTTTCGACCTCACGTACAAGGGCGCCGACGACCGGCTCCACCGCCCGATCATGATCCACCGCGCGCCGTTCGGCTCGATGGAGCGTTTCGTGGCCGTGCTGCTGGAGCACACGGGCGGCAAATTCCCGCTGTGGCTCTCGCCCCAGCAGGTCGTGGTGCTTCCCATCTCGGAGAAGTTCAACGACTACGCCCAGAAAGTCGCCGAGTTCCTCAACGGCAGCGACATCCGCGCCGAGATCGACGACCGCAACGAGAAGATCGGCCGCAAGATCCGCGACAACGAGCTCAAACGCATCCCCTACCTGCTGATCGTCGGCGAGAAGGAGGAGGCCGAAGGTCTCGTGTCGGTCCGCGCACAGGGCGAGGGAGACAAGGGCCAGATGCCGATGGAGGCGTTCCGCGATCTGATCGCCGGACTGGTCAAGGAGGAGGTCGAGGCCAACAAACTGGAAAAGAAATAAGACAACACTATTATTCACTTAACTAATACGTACAACTATCGCAGCACCGAAACCATTCCCGCCGAGGCCGTTTACCCCCGGGAATAACAGACCGAAACCGGCAGCAGGCAACCCCCGATTCGGACGCAGACCGCCCGAGAAGGAGAACCCCCACCGCATCAACGAGCAGATCACGGCTCCCGAAGTGCGCGTGGTGGGCGACAACGTCCCCCAGCCGCAGGTGATGCCGATCCGCGACGCACTGCGCCTGGCGGACGAGATGGAACTCGACCTGATCGAAATCTCGCCCAAGGCCGAGCCGCCCGTATGCCGCATCGCCGATTACCAGAAATTCCTTTACCAGCAGAAGAAGAAGGCCAAGGAATTGAAGGCCAACCAGACGAAAGTCGTCGTGAAGGAGATCCGCTTCGGCCCCCAGACCGACGACCACGACTACAATTTCAAGCTCAAACACGCGCAGAACTTTCTCAAGGAGGGGGCCAAGGTCAAGGCCTACGTCTTCTTCCGCGGCCGTTCGATCGTCTTCAAGGAGCAGGGCGAAATCCTGCTGCTCCGCTTCGCCACCGACCTCGAAGAGTTCGCCAAAGTGGAGGCGATGCCCCGGCTCGACGGCAAGAAGATGAACATGATGCTCGCGCCGAAAACGAAGAAGTGACGCCAGGGCGGGAAGAGGGCCCGCAGGCATATACGCGAAAACAACGACGGCGAAACGGATTCATCCGGGTCGCAGGTTGTTGTTTTCGTTTTTATGAAACGGCGCTCCCGGCTTCCGGAACATCCCCGACAGCCGATTTACCTCATCGTTTACAAGGCTGCGGGCAATCCGGTTTCGGAACCGTTCGCTCTTTTCCCGATCTTTGGCTGCGGCGCCGTAACGGCGCTTTTAGAGTGTCGGGACCTTTTGCCGGGCCGTCTGCAATTCGGGTTTGGAACCATTCGTTCTTATTCCATCGCAGAGTCTTTCAGATACTCCGCCTCGGAAAAAATACAAACGAGCTTGCTTTTTTCTCTCGGCTTATTCGTACTTTGGCTATGCCGAAGATACTCTCGCTCGGCAAAAAGCAAGTAAACTTGCTTTTGCCCTCGCTTATTCG
>CDYH01003294.1_pt1 | contig 154868 bp, 120 predicted proteins | sample 557561 | NCBI WGS metagenome assembly CDYH01 (sample SAMEA3182056, study PRJEB8094) | gut metagenome | biome: human; feature: gut; material: Stool; isolation source: human stools | place: Canada | collected 2012-10-31 | reverse complement strand
GTAAACTTGCTTTTGCGCTCGGCTTGCACTATCTTTGTGCTTAAATCAAAAACACGCAGACAGATTTATGAAATTTTCCCGGTACATCGTACTTGCGCTCAAAGGGTGCGCCATGGGTATGGCCGATGTTGTTCCCGGCGTTTCGGGCGGCACGATCGCTTTTATATCAGGCATTTACGAGGAACTGCTCGATTCGATCCGCAGCGTCGATGCCACGGCTCTCAGGCTGCTGCTCCGCTTCCGTCTGGCCGAGTTCTGGCGCCATATCAACGGCCGCTTCCTGCTGCCCGTGCTGCTGGGCATCGCCGTTGCGATCTTCTCGCTGGCGCGGCTGATGACCTATCTGCTTACGAACCACCCCATTGCCATCTGGTCGTTTTTCTTCGGACTGATCGTGGCTTCGGCGCTGCTCGTTGCCAGACAGATCGGCCGCTGGGACTGGCGGACCGTGCTGGCTTTCGCCGTCGGGGCCGCCGCGGCGTGGTGGATCACCGTCGCAACGCCCGCCGAAACGCCTGACGACTGGTGGTTCGTGATGCTGTCGGGCGCCATCGCCATCTGCGCCATGATTCTCCCCGGCATTTCGGGAGCCTTCATCCTGCTGCTGCTGGGCAAATACCAGTATATCATGCACGCTGTCGGGGAGTTCGATATTCCCGTCATCGCGGTTTTCGTGATCGGAGCCGCTGCGGGCATCATCTCGTTTTCGCATCTGCTGTCGTGGCTGCTCAAACATTGGCACGACGTTACGGTGGCCGTGCTGATGGGTTTCATGGTCGGGTCGCTCAACAAGGTGTGGCCGTGGAAAGAGACCGTGGAGACCTATCTCGACAGCCACGGCGTCGCGCAGCCGCTCGTGCAGAACAACATCGCCCCCGGAACTTTCGAACAGCTCACGGGGCAACCCTCGCTGCTCGTGCAGGCCATTCTGCTCGGCATCGTGGGATTTCTGGTCATTTACGGCATCGAGCTCGTCGCCCGCATGATCGTCAAAAAACAGGAGGAATAGACCATGCGGCGTTTCGGATTGATCGGCCGTCCGTTGGGCCATTCGGCCTCGGCGGCCTACTTCACGGAAAAATTTTCCCGGGAGGGATTGGGCGATTGCGAATACGCCCTCTACGAACTGTCCTCGATCGGGGAGCTGCCCGCTCTGTTGGAGCGCCTGCCCGAGCTTTGCGGACTGAACGTCACGATTCCCTACAAACGCGAGGTGATGGCTTTTCTGGATGCCGTGTCGCCCGAGGCGCAGGCCATCGGGGCCGTCAACTGCATCCGCCGTGCGGCGGACGGAAGCCTCACGGGCTACAACACCGACATCGTCGGCCTGCGGGCCGCGCTGGACGAACTGCTGGGCGGCGAACAGCCTTCGTCGGCTCTGATTCTCGGTACGGGAGGCGCTTCGCAGGCCGTGCAGTACGCCCTCGCCGAACGCGACATTCCCTTCGCGCTGGTTTCGCGCGACGCATCGAAAGGCAATTACACCTATGACAACCTGCCGTGTGAAGTCGTGGAGGAGAGTCGGTTGATCGTCAACGCCTCGCCCGTCGGCACCTATCCCCGCGTCGATGACGCCCCGCGCATCCCCTACGGCTACGTCACGCCGGAGCACTATATGCTGGATCTGGTGTACAATCCGTCCCTGACGCAGTTCCTCGCCTACGGGCAGCAGCGCGGGGCCCATGTGCTGAACGGCCGGACGATGTTCGTCGGGCAGGCCGAAGCGGCATGGCGAATCTGGAACGAACGATGAAAATGAAACTGTTACTTGCCGCTCTGTTTGCGGCTCTCTGGACCGGGGCTTTCGCCCAGCAGGAGCTGACGCCGCCCAAATTCAACGGTGCGGACGTGGAGTATTTCATGCGCCGCCTCGTGGGCGAGTTCGAAAAGGTCGCCGTGGAGCGGCGGATTCCCGCCGCCGAGATCTCGATGCGCGTAGCGGTGGCGTTCAAAGTGGACAGCACGGGCGGCGTCAGCGAATGGCGGTTCCGCGACAACGCTTCCGAGGGGCGTGACCGCACGGATCTTCCGCCCGCCAGCGAAGCGACCCGCGGGGCGATGACCGAGGCGTTTTCGCACCTCGAAGGCTGGATGCCTGCGCTGGATGCCGCGGGCCGCAAGGTCGATTATACGCTGCGGCTGACGCTGCGCCTGCCGGTCGAGAAGATCGTCCGCATGCAGGACCCCGACCCCCTGCTTTTCCAGGGCGAGGACCCGAATACCAATTTCTTCGAGTGGGTGCGCACGCGCGTGCGTTACGACGACCGGTTCAGGAATGTCGGCGGCGTGGTTCACGTCCGCTTCTACGTCGAGTCCGACGGCAAGATCACCATCGGCGATGTCGTCGAATCGCCCGACGAGCGCCTTACGAAGGAGGTGATCCGCGTGATCCGCAACAGCCGGGGCGAATGGACGCCCCGCAAGGTTCGCGGTGTACCCCAGCGCACGGCCTACCAGTTCCGCTGCAATTACATCCCCGAAAGCCACTGACCGGCTTAGAAGCCGGTTTTAGGGGCGGCCGACGGTTCCGGCGCTATCCGATCATATAAAAAGGCTTCACCGCAAACGTGAAGCCTTTTCTTTATTCCCTTACCTGTGGCGCAGCATCGTGCGGGCCTTTTCGAAGTCTTCCTCGCGGACGACGACTTGGGCGGGCATGGTGCCGATCGGATAGATGGCCGACATGTATTCGTTGCGGATCATGGACCAGATGCCGGCGCTGTCGAGCATCGACTTGGTGATTTCGGCCTCTGTGATGGTGTTGTACTCCGCCAGTACAACCAGCGTGTCGTCTTGCATAATTTTCCGGTTTTGGTTGGATATCTAAAGTTAAGCATTTTGTTGATAAAATGCAAGAGTCCTGCCATAGAAATTACCGGAAAAAAGGCTACCTTTGCAAAAGGATAAACCTCCTGCCTGGATAGACTTATACTATCTATGTTAACAGCGACGCAACTATGACGCAATTCGTACATCTTCACGTACATACCCAATATTCGATTCTCGACGGACAGGCCAGTATCCAGCGGCTCGTGGACAAGGCCATGAACGACGGTCAGCCCGGCATCGCCGTGACGGATCACGGCGACATGTTCGGTATCAAGGAGTTCTACAACTACGTCAAGAAGGTCAAGGGCAAATTCAAGGACAAGGCCGCCGAATGCGAGGCCCGGATCGCCGCCCTCAAAGACGGTACGGAGGCTTCGGCGGACCCCGCTGCGGAGATCGCCAAGTGCGAGAGGCAGTTGGAGGAGCTGCGCCGCAAGCTGGCTTTCAAGCCCATCATCGGCTGCGAGGTCTACGTGGCGCGCCGCCGGCTGCACGACAAAGAGGGAAAGCCCGACCAGAGCGGTTACCACCTGATCCTGCTGGCCAAAAACCTCAAGGGCTATCACAACCTGATAAAGATCGTTTCGAAAGCGTGGACCGAGGGTTTCTACATGCGTCCGCGAACGGACCGCGTGGAGCTGGAGAAGTACCACGAGGGGCTGATCTGCTGTTCGGCCTGTCTGGCCGGCGAGGTGCCGCGCGCCATCACGGCGAACGACCTCGAAAAGGCCGAGGAGTCGATCTTGTGGCACAAAAAAGTCTTCGGCGACGATTACTATCTCGAATTGCAGCTGCACAAAGCCACCGTCGAGCGGGCCAACCACGAAGCCTACCCCATGCAGCTGCATGTGAACAAACACCTGCGCGAACTGGCCGCGAAGCACAACGTGCGGATGGTCTGCACCAACGACGTGCACTTCGTGGACGAGGATAACGCCGAGGCGCACGACCGTCTGATCTGCCTCTCGACGGGAAAGGACCTCGACGACCCCAAGCGCATGCTCTACTCCAAGCAGGAGTGGCTGAAAACGACGGCCGAGATGGCTGCAATCTTCGGCGAAACCGACCCCGAGGCGATGGCGACGACCGTGGACATCTGCAATCAGGTCGAGTGCTATTCGATCGACCATGCGCCGATCATGCCCAACTTCGAGATCCCCAAGGAGTTCGGCACCGAGGAGGAGTACCGCGCCCGGCTCACGGAACAGGACCTCTTCGAGGAATTCACGCGCGATGAGAACGGCAATGTGGTGATGTCGGAGGAGGAAGGCCGCAAAAAGATCGAAAAACTGGGCGGGTACGACAAGTTGTACCGCATCAAGTTCGAGGCCGACTACCTCGCCAAGCTGACGATGGAGGGCGCACACAGGCGCTACGGCGAACATCTGACCGAGGAGCAGGAAGAGCGGCTGCGGTTCGAGCTGCACATTATGAAGACGATGGGTTTCCCGGGCTACTTCCTCATCGTGCAGGACTTTATCCGCGCCGCACGCGAAGAACTGGACGTTTCGGTGGGACCGGGCCGTGGCTCGGCCGCAGGTTCGGCCGTGGCCTACTGTCTCGGCATCACGCAGATCGACCCCATCGCCTACGACCTGCTGTTCGAGCGTTTCCTGAACCCCGACCGTATTTCGCTCCCCGATATCGACGTGGACTTCGACGACGACGGCCGCGGCCGCGTGCTGAACTGGGTGACGCAGAAATACGGCAAGGAGAAGGTGGCGCACATCATCACCTACGGTACGATGGCCACCAAACTGGCCATCAAGGACGTTGCGCGCGTGCAGAAGCTCCTGCTCTCGGAGTCGGACCGCCTCTGCAAGCTGGTTCCCGACAAGATTCCGGACAAGAAGCTCAATTTGCAGAACGCCATCGACTATGTGCCCGAACTGAAAGCCGCCGAGCAGTCGGACGACCCCGTGGTGAGGGACACGATCCGCTATGCCAAGATGCTCGAAGGCAACGTCCGCAACACGGGCGTGCACGCCTGCGGTACGATCATCTGCCGCGACGACATCACCGACTGGGTGCCCGTTTCGACGGCCGACGACAAGGAGACCGGCGAAAAGATGCTCGTCACGCAGTATGAAGGTTCGGTGATCGAGGACACGGGACTTATCAAGATGGACTTCCTGGGGCTGAAGACCCTTTCGATCATCAAGGACGCCGTGGAGAACGTCCGCCTGACCAAGGGCGTGAAGATCGACATCGACGACTTCACGATCATCAACGACCCGGCGACCTACAAGCTCTACGGCGAGGGCCGCACCGTCGGAACGTTCCAGTTTGAGTCCGCGGGCATGCAGAAGTACCTGCGCGAATTGCAGCCCTCGACCTTCGAGGACCTGATTGCGATGAACGCCCTCTACCGTCCGGGCCCGATGGACTACATCCCGGACTTCATCGCCCGCAAGCACGGCCGCAGCCCCATCGAGTACGATATTCCGGTGATGGAGAAGTATTTGAAAGACACCTACGGCATCACGGTCTATCAGGAGCAGGTCATGTTGCTGTCGCGTCTGTTGGCCAACTTCACCCGCGGCGAGTCGGACACGCTGCGCAAGGCTATGGGTAAGAAGCTCAAAGACAAGCTGGACCACCTCAAACCCAAGTTCATCGAGGGCGGCAAGAAAAACGGCCACGACCCGAAGGTGCTCGAAAAGATATGGGCCGACTGGGAGAAATTCGCCTCCTATGCGTTCAACAAATCGCACGCCACGTGCTATTCGTGGGTGGCCTACCAGACCGCCTATCTCAAAGCCAACTACCCTTCGGAGTACATGGCTGCGGTGCTGAGCCGAAACCTTACGAACATCGAGCAGCTGACGCTTTACATGAACGAGTGCAAGCGCATGGGAATCAGCGTGCTGGGGCCCGACATCAACGAGTCGATGCGGCAGTTCTCGGCCAACCTGGCCGGCGATGTCCGTTTCGGACTGGCCGCCGTGAAGGGCGTCGGGGAGGCTGCCGTGGAGAGCATCATCGCCGAACGCAAGGCCAACGGTCCGTTCAAGGATGTCTACGACTTTATCGAGCGGGTGAACTACTCGCTGGTCAACCGCAAATGTCTCGAAAACCTCGCCTACGCCGGGGCGTTCGACTCGATCTCGGATTTCTCGCGCTGCAAGTTCTTCGGCGTGGATGCCCGCGACGCCAACGGCATCACTTTCATCGAACAGCTGATGCGCTACGGACAGCGGTTCCAGACCGAACAGAACAACGCTCAGCAAAGCCTGTTCGGCGGCGAGGGACATGTGGACATTCAGCGTCCGGTGCTTCCGGCCTGCGCCGAATGGAGCCAGCTGGAGAAGCTCACGAAGGAGCGCGAGATGGTGGGACTCTACCTCTCGGCGCACCCGCTGGACGACTACAAAGTCATCATCGACCACATGTGCAAGACCCAGCTCTCGGAACTGGAGAATCTAGACGCCATCAAGGGGCAGGAGATCGCCGTGGCGGGAATGGTCGTGAGCGTGCAGAACCTGATGACCAAGACCGGCAAGCCGTGGGGCAAGTTCAAGTTGGAGGATTACAACGGCGCCCACGAATTCGCCCTCTTCGGCAAGGATTACGAGAATTTCCGCAAATACCTCTTCGCGGACTACTTCCTCTTTATCCGCGGCAAGGTCCAGCCCAAGCCCTACAACGACAAGGAGCTGGAGTTCAAGATCACCTCGATGGTCCAGTTGCAGGAGATGCGCGACACGATGATCAAGGAGATGGTCGTGCTGCTGCCGGTCGAGGATGTGACGGAGATGCTGATCCGCGATCTGACAGCGAAGGTCCGCGAGTCGAAGGGCGACACGCTGCTGCGTCTGAGCGTCTACGACCGCGAAGCGCAGGTTTCGCTGCGCCTCTTCTCGAAGAGCCACAAGGTGAGCCTCACACAGTCTTTGGTCGGATATTTGGAGGACAACAACATCAACTATTCAATCGCATAGAACCGTATACCAATCTATTATAATCAACAAAAAACACAAAGCAATGGCATTGGCAATCAACAAAGAGAATTTCGAAGGGCTGCTCGCAGGCGACCAGCCGGTAGTCATCGACTTCTGGGCCGAATGGTGCGGTCCCTGCCGCACGATGTCGCCCATCGTGGACGAACTGGCCGCCGAATACGACGGCAAAGCGGTCATCGGCAAATGCGATGTCGAGGAAAACGACGATATCACGATGAAGTACGGCGTGAGGAACATCCCGACGATCATCTTCCTCAAAGGCGGCGAAGTCGTTGACAAGCAGGTGGGCGCCTGCTCGAAGGACGCCTTGAAAGCGAAGATCGAAAAACTGTTCTGAGGATGCTGCGTACCGTCGATTTCCACGGCCTGAAAGCCGTCGAATTCTCCAAGGGCGACTACACGGCCCTGCTGGTTCCCGGAATGGGCGCGAACCTTGTGCGGCTGGCCAATACGCGGTTGGGCGCGGAGATCCTGCGCACGCCCGGAGCCGACGAGATCGAGGTGTTTAGGGGCCGTCCGCAGGTGTTCGGTCTGCCGATTCTGTTTCCGCCCAACCGCATCGCCGACGGGCGTTACACCTTCGAGGGCCGCACTTACCAGTACCCCATCACCATCGAGAAAGAGCACAACTACCACCACGGGGTGCTCAAAAGCGAGGCTTTCATCGTCTCGAAGGCCAGCGAAACGGCCGAGGAGGTGATGGTCGAGTGCCGTTACTACGCCAATGCGGGTAACGACGCCGTTTTCCGCGATTTTCCGCACGAGTTCAAGTGCAAGATCACCTATTGGCTCTCGGCCGACGGGCTGGAGCAGGAGGTGATGTTCTCGAACCGCAGCAAATTGCGGATGCCCGTGGGCGTGGGATTCCACACTCCGCTGTCGATTCCCTTCGCCGGAGGCGACGCCGCGGATTACGTGATGCGCGTTGCCGTCGGCGAGCAGGTCGAACTTAACGAGCGCAACCTCCCGACGGGCCGCAAGCTGCCGCTGTCGGAGCAATTCGCCAAGCTGCGCGAGGGCGGGCTCCGGGTCACCGAGTGCGACCCTATCGAAGCGGGCTTCACGCTGAAAGAGATCGACGTGAACGGCAAGTCGTTCCGCGGGGCGCTGGTCGAGAACGTGCGCACGGGTGCGCGGATCTTCTACGAGGTGGATTCCCAGACGACCTACTGGACGATCTGGAACAACGGGGGCCGGGTGCCCTACTGCTGTCCCGAACCGCAGTCGTGGACCACGAACGCCCCGAATCTGCCGAATCCTTCGGCCGAAGGGTTCCGGACCATCGCCCCGGGCGAGTCGTGGCGCATGGTGTTCCGGCTCTACGCGAAATAGGTTGAAAAAAGGGGATCGGTTGCCGATCCCCTTTTTCGTTTCAGAAATGTTCGTGGAAAACCGTTTCGTCCAGCGGCTTGCGCTGCGTGTCGTGACGGTCGGGATCGGACGGGGTGCCGTCGCCGTAGCCGACGAGCAGGATGTTCACGGGCTCCACGTGCGGGGGCAGCGCGAACTCCTCGCGCACGGCCTCGGGCTTGAACATGCAGATCCACAGCGTGTCGAGCCCCAGCGACGCGGCGCAGAGCATCATGTGGTCGGTGACGATCGAGGCGTCGATGTCGCCGATCATCTTGTCGTCGTATTTGCGGGTCCACGCCTCGGAGGTGTCGGCGCAGACGACGATGGCCGTCGGAGCCCCGAAATCGCGCGTGCAGCGCGCCAGTTTCTCCATTCCCTCTTTCGACTGCACGACCACCAGCCGCTGGGGCTGCCGGTTGGCGCCCGTGGGAGCCACGCGCCCCGCTTCGAGGATTCGGGCCAGCTTCTCTGGCTCCACCTGTCTGTCCGAGTATTTGCGGCAGGCATACCGCTTTTTCGCCAGTTTCAGAAAATCGAATGTTTCCATTGTCGATGAATTTACGGGTTCCCGCCGGATGCGCGGACCGGGTTCCGAAACCCGGGACCGTCCTGCGCTGAAACCGGCGTCTTATGTCGGCAAAGGTACAAAAAAATCGTGCCGCCGAACAGGTTTTGTCAGACCCGGCTGACAGAATGGCAGAAAAAATTCGCTGGCACACCGTTTGTTGATCAATGCTGCGGAAATCAATACAACAACAACGATAAGACTATGAAAAACGGAAAAATCGGAGTTACGACGGAGAATATCTTCCCCGTCATCAAGAAATTCCTCTATTCGGAACATGAAATCTTCCTGCGCGAGCTGATCTCGAACGCCGTGGATGCCACCCAGAAGCTGAAAACCCTCTCGTCGATCGGCGAGGCCAAAGGCGAGCTGGGCGACTTGACGATCCGTGTGGCCGTGGACAAGGAGAAGAAGACGCTGACCGTGACGGACCGCGGCGTGGGCATGACGGCCGAGGAGGTAGACAAGTACATCAACCAGATCGCCTTCTCGGGTGCCGAGGAGTTCATGGAGAAGTACAAGAACCAGGCGATCATCGGCCACTTCGGACTGGGATTCTACTCGGCATTCATGGTCTCGGACAAGGTGGAGATCTTCACCCGGTCGTTCCGCGAGGGGGCGAAGAGCGTGCATTGGAGCTGCACCGGGACCCCCGAATTCGAAATGGAGGAGACCGACGAGGCCCGCGACCGCGGTACGAGCATCGTGCTGCACCTCTCGGAAGATGCGCTGGAGTATGCCGAGGAGTCGAAGATCGAAGGTCTGCTGAAAAAATACTGCCGTTTCCTGCCCGTGCCCATCGCTTTCGGCAAGGTCAAGGAGTGGAAGGACGGCAAGTACGTCGATACGGACAAGGACAACATCATCAACAATGTCGAGCCGCTGTGGACCCGCAAGCCCGCCGAAATCACCGAGGAGCAGTACAAGGAGTTCTACCACGAGCTCTACCCCATGAGCGACGAGCCGCTGTTCTCGATTCACCTGAACATCGACTATCCGTTCCACCTGACGGGCATCCTCTATTTTCCGAAAATCCACAACAATTTCGAGATTCAGAAGAACAGGATTCAGCTCTATTCGAACCAGGTGTATGTCACGGATCAAGTCGAGGGCATCGTGCCGGAGTATCTGACGCTGCTGCACGGCGTGATCGACTCGCCGGACATCCCGCTGAACGTGTCGCGCAGCTACCTGCAAAGCGACTCCAACGTGAAGAAGATTTCGAGCTACATCACCCGCAAGGTCGCAGACCGTTTGCAGGAGCTGTTCAATACCATGCGTGCGGACTACGAGTCGAAGTGGGACGATCTGAAGGTATTCATCCAGTACGGCATTCTGACCGACGAGAAGTTCGCCGAGAAAGCCTCGGATTTCATGCTCTGGAAGAATACCGAGGGCAAGTATTTTACCCCCAAGGAGTACACCGAGAAGGTGAAGGAGAACCAGACCGACAAGAACAAGACCGTGGTGTTCCTCTACGTGGACGATCCCGTGGCGAAATACACCTCGCTGGAGGCGGCCAAGGCCAAGGGCTACGACGTGCTGGTGATGGACGGCCAGCTGGACAGCCACTACATCAACTGGTATGAATCGAAAGAGAAGGAGACGCGGTTCGTGCGCGTGGACAGCGATGTCATCGACAAGCTCATCCAGAAGGAGGAGAACGTCAAGATGTCGCTTACCGAGGCGCAGCAGGAGTTGTTGGAACCGGTGTTCGAGAGCCAGATGCCCAAGGACGACAAGATACACTACAACATCTCGTTCGAGGCCATGTCGCCCGACGAAGCTCCGGTGGTCATCACCCAGAACGAGTTCATGCGCCGCATGAAGGAGATGGCTGCGATGGGCGGCGGAGGCATGAGCCAGTTCTACGGCCAGATGCCCGACAACTTCACCATTGCGGTAAACGGCAACCACCCCATCGTCATCGACATTCTCGCCGACGTGGAGAAAGCCTATGGCGACAAGCTCCGGACCGTCACCAAGAAGATCGACGCTGCCGTGGCCGAGGAGAAGCGTTTCGACGAGGTCGTGAAGGGCAAGAAGGAAGAGGAGCTGACTCCCGAGGAGAAATCCACCCGCGAGGAGCTGTCGAAGAAGGTCGTCACCCTGCGCGACGAGCGCAACCAGCGTCTGCGCGAGATCGGCGGCGGGAACCGCCTCGTCAAACAGATCATCGATCTGGCCCTGCTCACGAACGGCATGCTGAAAGGCAAGAATCTCACGGATTTCATCCAGCGGTCGATTTCGCTGATCGAGAAATAACCCGGCCGAGCCGAATGACGGAGCCGTGTCCCGACGGGGACACGGCTCTTTTTGAGTCTATAAGACGAAACGGACCTTTCCATCGCGGAAGGTCCGTTTTTTCAACATAGCCGGGGCGTTTACTCCTCGGTCCACTCTTTCCGGAGCAGATCGAGAAACCACTCGGGACAGCGGCAGGGACGACGCGAATCGCTGTGGATGAATCCCAGCTGGGTCATGCCCGTATTCAGCAGGTCGCCCCGCTCGTTGTAGATTTCGTAGAAGAAATTGATGCGTGTCGAGGGCATTTCCCGGAGGATGATGCGCACCGTGAGCAACTCATCGAAATAGGCCGGCTTGCGGTATTTGGACTGCACTTCGAGAATCGGCATCATGATGCCCCGCCGTTCGACCTCGGCGAACGACATGCCCAGCGCACGCAGAAATTCGCTGCGGGCTGCTTCGTAGTAACAGATGTAGTTCGAATGGTGGCAAATGGCCATCTGATCGGTGTGTTTGTACCACACCCGTATCTGACAATCGTGGCTTAACATATTTTTCCTTATTTTTTTGCTTTCAGTTTGGCAGCGCAGGTCAAAGCAATCCCCTAACTTTTTAAGCGGGCGCCTCTTAGGCGGGCGGCTTCCTCGGTCTTGCCCTCTTCCAGCAACCGGCGGATCAGCGTCGAACTGACACGTACGCCATTAACCGTACACGGCCCCACTTTCACGACCCGCAGTCGTCCCGTCGCCGCGAGGGCGTCGCAGTCGAGCCGGTCGTGGCCGAAGCGGTGGTTGTAGCCCGCGACGAGCGTTTCGGCGCCGACCTTTCCGATCAGGTATTCCTCGACGAACTCCGCACCCGTCAGGGCGCTGAAAGCCCGGTCGAAAGGGATGACGATTACATTGTCCACGCCCAGTTCTCCGAGCAGGGCGATCTTTTCGTCGAGGGTCGTCAGCAGCCGCAGCCCCTCGTCCCTGCCGAGTGTGATGCGCGGATGCGGCTCGAAAGTCAGCACGATGCTCTCTCCCCCTGCGGCGCGGGCTTCGGCGATAAGTCGCTCGATCAGCGCCCGGTGCCCCCGGTGCACGCCGTCGTAAGACCCGACAGTCACGACCGGATGGACGAAGCGCGGAAGCGCGTCGAAACCGTGGAATACCCGTATGCCGCCCTGCTGTTCCCTCTCAGGCATTGCTGTTCTCCTCGTTCTCTTTGACGAAATAGGCGACTTTCTCCAGCAGCGTCGTGATGTCGTAGTTCTCGACGATGATTCCCTGCGGGAAGTTCAGCGGCGTGGAGGTGAAGTTCAACACGCCCTTGATGCCGGCGTTGATGATCGGCAGCACGAGCGTCGGGGCGACCTTCGTCGGCGACGAGACGATGACGATCGAGATGTCCCGGTCTTCGACCACCTCCTCGAAAGTATCCATGTGGTAGCACGGAATGCCGTCGATGGTCTTGCCGACCTTCTCAGGATCGACATCGAACGCCGCGGTGATCTTCAGTTTGAGGCCCTTGCCGTTGAAATATTTGGTGATGGCCTGCCCCAGGTGGCCCATGCCCAGCACCGCGATGTTCATCGGCGAGGGGCTGTCGAGAATCCGGCTGATGTATTCGATCAGCACCTGCACGTCGTAGCCCTTCTTCGTATCGCTCGAAAATCCGATCAGCATCAGGTCGCGGCGCACCTGCACGGCCGTGATGCCGTGGATGCCGGCCAGCACGTGCGAAAAAATGTGCGTGATGCCCTGCTTGTGGCTGGCGAGCAGCGTGCGGCGGTATTCGCTCAGGCGCTCGATGGTCTTCTCGGGGATCGTATTGTTGGTCAAAGTTGCCATGATTCTGCTATTCGATGGTTATCGTGAAGTCGCTGTTGTAGTTCACACGCATCCAGTTGCGGTTGACGTGGTTTTCGCGCCCCTCGCCCTGTCCGAACAGATAGGTCGTCTGCAACGGCGTATAGCGGCGGTCTTCGAGGTCGTACTCAATGTCGCCGTACATGGCCGGGGCGAAGATCACGGCGGTGTCGTAACCCCGGTAGGAATAGAGCGTCGGCAGCGCGCCGAACGCACGGATGTAGGCGCTGTCGAAGGTCCTCACCACCTCGGAGTCGCGTTTGGCATGATAGGTCGAGAAGAATACCACGCGGTCCTTGAAATAGATGGCGCGGTCGATTCCCCCGAAACGGTTCCAGCGCGGGTTGCCCAGCACCGAGAAACGGGGCGTCGTGCGTCCGCGACTCGTGATGCTCGTATCGGCCGACGCCAGGGCCGCGAGGATGCGCTCCACATCGACGCTGTTGTCCGACAGAATCACAAAAAGGTTGTCCTGCCCGTTCTCCAACAGCGGCGTGAGGTCGCTCGGGCTGTTGGCCGAACGCGCCGACGGATGCTCGTATTTATAGGTGTAGCGGGAGTATTCCGAGTCGCCCAGCAGCGCCAGTATCTCGCGCTCGAACTCCTTGTCGGTCGAGGCGGTGTAGATCAGCGTCACGTGCTTGTCACCGCCCACCAGATCTCCCGCTTTCTCGTACTTATGAGCCGGATCGGGCGCCAGTTGGAACAGCACGTCGCTGTTATGGTTGACGATATGCGCCAGCGGCGACACCACGGGCACCTTTTTCTCCTCGGCGAAGCGGATTATCGGAGTGAGCCCCTCTTCGTAGACCGGTCCGACGATCAGATCCGATTTGCGGAACGCCTCGTCCCGCTCGACGATCTCGCGGATGCGGGCCGTGTCGCGGGCCGTGTTGTAGAGATGAACCTCTGCCGAAATGCCCTGCCGGATTTTAACGCTGTCGAGCCCCAGCAGGAATCCCTGATAGAATTCCAGGTAGTTGCCGTTGGCCTCGCCGCCCGTGGCGATGGGCAGCAGCAGCGCCACATGAAGCGGTTCGCTGCGGCGCAGAGCGCGGAATTCGACGGGAACGACCTGCCGTTCCGAGGCGGCCACGCTGTCCCGGCGCAGGCTGTCGGCAGTTTCCGCCGTCACGGCGCCCTCCGGCTGCGGGATTTTGATCATCGCCCCGGCTTTGAGGTCCGCGGGTTTTAGTCCGTCGTTGAGCGCGCTGAGCTCGGTCTCCGTGATTCCGAAGCGGCGCGACAGCGAGTAGAACGTTTCGCCCGGATGGACGATGTGATAGGCCGTACCCTCGTCGGCCACGCTGTTCAGCGACTGGCGGTACTCCTCCCACTGCTCCTTCGTGCCGGCTTCGTCCTCCGAACCGATCTGCTTCTTGCGGATCAGGATGCGTTCCCCGAGGCGCATGTGCAGCGGATCGAGGTTGGGGTTGTCCTCCAGAAGGGTTTTCACGGGAATTTCATACTGCCGCGAAATGGCGTAAAGCGTTTCGCCCTTCGACACGAAATGGAAATCGAAGGTCTTGCGCAGTTTCCTGTCCGACTTCGGCTCGGGAACGTCGCTCACGAAAGGTATCTTGATGTTTTCGGCCGTTTTCAGCCCGCGGGCGATCGAAGGGTTGTTTTCGAGGATCACCTTCTCGCCCACGCCGTAGGTTTTCGAAAGTCCGTAGAGCGTTTCCCCCGGCTGGACGGTGTGGATGTAGTACTTCGAGCCGTTGATGTAGACGATCGTTCCGGACTTTTCCGCCGCAAGGGCGCAGAGAGCCCACGCGATCGTCAGGGCTGTGGCACAGAGTCGTTTCATCGTCATTTCAGTTTATCGCGCATCCGGATTTCGGTGATGACCTTCTTGGTGTAGAGCGGGAAATCGCCGTTCATCATCCACGCATAGTAACTGGGTTCGATGCGGAACACCTCGGCCACCGAACGTCCCTTGTACTTGCCGAATCCGAAGACCTCCTCGCCTTTTTCGTTGAAGAGGATGCGCCCGGCGTAGTCCGCCGCTTCGGCGCGGCACGAGTATTCGGCCAGCTTGTCGATGTCGTTTTCCAGGTCGTCGTAACGGTCCAGCTGGGCCATCAGCACCTCGTAGGTGGCTTTCGTGTCGGCCTCGGCCGAGTGGGCGTCTTCGAGGTTCTTGTCGCAGTAGAACTTGTAGGCCGCGACCAGCGTCCGCTGCTCCTTCTTGTGGAAGATGTTCTGTACGTCAACGAACTTGCGGCGTTTGAAATCCACATCGACACCCGCCCGCAGGAACTCCTCGACCAGCACCGGGAGGTCGAAGCGGTTCGAGTTGAAACCGCCGAAGTCGCAGCCCCGGATGAACTGTTCGAGCGACTTGGCGACCTGCGCGAACGTCGGGCACTCCTTCACGTCCTCGTCCGTGATGCCGTGTACGGCCGTAGCCTCCTCGGGAATGTGCATTCCGGGATTTATCCGGCGGGTTTTGGTGATCTCCTCGCCGTCGGGCATGACCTTGACCATCGAAATTTCGACGATGCGGTCCTTTGCGGTGTCTATGCCGGTGGTTTCGAGGTCGAAGAAGATGATCGGTCGTTTGAGGTTCAGCTTCATCTGGCCGCCGTTATGCGTTGATCATCATCGGCATCAGCAGCATGAGCGTCGCGCTCGACTGCTTGTCGTCGTATACGGGCTTGAAGACGCCGGCACGGGTCGAATCGGCCAGCTCCACCACCACCGTCGGGGTCTCCATGTTCGAGAGTATCTCGACGAGGAACGTCGATTTGAAGCCGATCGAAATGGGCTGACCGTCGTAGCTGCACGAAATCGTCTCGTTGGCCGACACCGAGAAGTCGATGTCCTGGGCCGTGAGGTTGATCTTGTTGTCGGCGATGTCCATGCGGATGAGGTTCGTCGTGGGATTCGAGCAGACGGCCACGCGCTTGATACCGTTGACCAGTTCGATGCGGTCCACCAGCACCTTGTTGGGGTTGTTGGCCGGGATCACAGCGTTGTAGTTCGGGTAGTTGCCCTCGATCAGGCGGCATACGAGCGTATGGCTCTTGAGCTTGAACAGGGCATTCTTCGAATCGAACGCCATCTCGATCGCGTCGTCCTCCTTCAGCAGCACCGATTTCAGCAGGTTGGCGGGCTTCTTGGGCAGAATGAACGAGGCAGTCACCTCGTTGGGGGTCTCGGACTCGTATTTCACCAGCTTGTGGGCGTCGGTGCCCACGAACGTCAGCGCATTGGGCGCCAGATTGATATAGATACCGTTCATCACGGGGCGCAGTTCGTCGTCGGCCGTGGCGAAGATGGTTTTGTTGATGCCGTTGACGAGCGTGTCCACGTCCATCGAAAGCTCCTTCTTTTCGGCGCTCAGCTGCGGCACGGCGGGATAGCTCACGGCGCTGGCTCCGGGGATCGAGAGCGAACCGCTCTTCCAGTTGATCTTGATCTCCCAGTTCTTGTCGTTAACGTCGATCACGAGCGGCAGCTCGGGAAACTCTTTCAGCGAGTCGAGCATCAGTTTGGCCGGCGCGGCGATCGTGCCCTCGCTCTCCATGCTGTCCACCTCGATCGAGCCGATCAGGGTCGTTTCGAGGTCCGAAGTCGTGACTTTCAGGGTGTTGCCGCTGAGCTCCATCAGGAAGTAGTCCAGAATGGGAAGCGTGTTCTTATTGCTGATAACCTTGCCGGTGGTGGCCAGGAGCGAAAGCAGTGCCGAGCTTGATACGGAAAATTTCATACGTTTTTCTCTGTTTTTTCTGTTTATGGTTTCTTACTCTAAAATAGCCAGTTTGTCGAGGGCCGTCCGGATCATCTCCTTCACGAACGGTTTGTAGTCCGTGTTCACGTCCTGCGCGATGCGCTGGGCGATGATCGTGCAGATCGTGGCGGCGCGGTGGCCCATCAGCGCCGCGAGCCCGGCCAGCGCCGAACCCTCCATCTCGAAGTTGGTGATGCGGCGGCCTTCGTAGCCGAACGACTCGATCTTCTCGTTCAGATGCGCGTCGTGCGGTTCGAGACGCACCCAGCGGCCCTGCGGGGCGTAGAAGCCCGGGGCGGCGATGGTGATGCCCTCGCGCGTAACGTCGCTGAAATGCTCGAAAAGCGTCTTGTCGGCATCGACGAAATAGGGACGCGGCATCTTCTCGTACCAGCCCGTGTGCTTCACGAAAGCCTCTTCGAGCGCCAGATCGCAGACAGTGTCGCGGCCCTTGTAGTAGCTCAGCAGACCGTCGAAACCGCACGAGGTGCGCGAAAAGACGAATTCGCCGACCTTGATGTCGGGCTGAATGGCCCCCGAGGTGCCGAGGCGGACCAGCGTAAGCTGTTTTTTCACGGCCTTCTCCTGCCGCGTGGCGAAATCGACATTGGCCAGCGCATCGAGCTCCGTGACGCAGATGTCGATATTGCCGATGCCGATGCCGGTCGAAAGGACCGTCATGCGCTTGCCTTTGTAGGTCCCCGTCACGGTCTTGAATTCGCGGTTCGCCACTTCGCACTCCTTCGTGTCGAAAAATCCGGCCACGAGGGCCACGCGGCCGGGATCGCCGACCAATATCACGGTGTCGGCCAGCTGCCCGGGAAGCAGGTGGAGATGGAATATCGAACCGTCGTCGTTGATTATCAATTCGGAAGCGGGAATCGTCCTCATAATTGTCGTTTTTTAATTTCCATAATTGGCATAAAAGTAATATATTTACCTCGAATATCAAAACTTCGACGCTAATTTTTCATAAATATAAAGTATATCCAAAACCGAATAAAACATGACTCTTATCAAATCCATTTCGGGCATCCGGGGCACCATCGGAGGCCCCGCGGGGGAGAATCTGACGCCGCCCGATGTCGTGAAATTCACCACGGCCTACGTGCGTCTGATCGCCCGCCGCACACCGGGCAAAAAACTTACCATAGTCGTAGGACGCGACGCCCGGATTTCGGGCGAAATGGTCTCGAATCTCGTCGAAGGAACCCTTCTGGCCTGCGGCGCCGATGTCATCAACGTCGGGTTGTGCACCACCCCGGGAACCGAAATGGCCGTCATCACGAAAAAGGCCGACGGCGGCATCATCATCACCGCCTCGCACAACCCCCGCCAGTGGAACGCCCTGAAACTGCTGAACTCCGACGGCGAATTCCTGAACGACGCCGAGGGCAAGCAGGTGCTGGCCATGTCCGAGGAGGAGGATTACGACTACCCCGCGATCGACGCTATCGGACATGTCCTTTCGCGCGAGGATTTCAACGACGAGCATATCCGCCGCGTGCTGGCGCTGCCGCTGGTCGATGCTGAAGCCGTGCGCAAACGCCGTTTCAAGGTGGTCGTCGATGCCGTGAACTCGGTGGGCGGAGTCGTCATGCCGAAGCTGCTGCGCGAGCTGGGCTGCGAGGTCGTGGAGCTGAACTGCGAGCCGACGGGCGAATTCGCCCACAACCCCGAGCCGCTGCCGCAGAACCTCACGGAGATTTCGGAGGTGATCGTGCGCGAAAAGGCCGATGTGGGCATCGTGGTCGATCCCGACGTGGACCGGCTGGCATTCGTTTCGGAGGACGGTTCGATGTTCGTCGAGGAGTACACGCTGGTGGCCGTCGCCGACTACATCCTCTCCGAAAAGCCCGGCAACACGGTCTCGAACCTCTCCTCGTCGCGGGCCCTGCGCGACGTTACGGAACGTTACGGAGGTAAATACTACGCTTCGGCCGTCGGCGAAGTCAACGTCGTGACGAAAATGAAGGAGGTCGGCGCCGTGATCGGTGGCGAGGGCAACGGCGGAGTCATCTACCCCGAGCTGCACTACGGACGCGATGCGCTGGTTGGCACGGCACTCTTTTTGACGTGGCTGGCGAAGAAGGGAATGACCATGACCCAGCTGCGTGCGACCTACCCTTCGTACTACGCTTCGAAGAACAAGATCGAATTGACGCCTGCTATCGACGTGGATAAAGTGTTGCGTGAAGTGAAGGCCCGTTATGCTGGTGAAAACGTGAACGATATAGATGGCGTAAAAATCGACTTCCCGGAGAACTGGGTTCACCTGCGCAAATCGAACACCGAGCCGATCATCCGCGTCTACACCGAAGCCAAGTCGATGGACGAGGCCGACGCGCTGGCGCAGCGGTTCATTGCTGAAATCAAAGAAATCTGTCATATCTAATATCTAAGACCATGAAAAAGAACGTATTGATCCTTGCCGCAGCCCTCGCGCTGGTCGCCTGCGGCGGAAACGCCCCGAAAAAGAAAGCTGCCGCCGAAACGCAGACTACAACCGCGGCGGCGCCCGACATGCACACCGCCGAAACGTCGCTCGACTATCTGGGCACCTACGAAGGCACCCTGCCGGCGGCAGACTGCCCGGGAATCCAAACGACGCTGACGCTCAATCCCGACGGGACATACGAGTTGCACATGAAATACATAGACCGCGACGCTGAGTTCGACGAAAAAGGCGTTTTCAGCGTCAAGGAAAATCTGCTGACCCTGACTCAGCTCGACGACGGATCGGAAGAGTATTACAAGGTGGAGGAAAACCGGCTGCGCATGCTCGACGCCGAAAAACAACCCGTCACAGGAGCGTTGGCGGAGAATTACGTATTGCAAAAAATCAAGTAAGCGAATGGATAAAGCAAAAGTTTATATAAAGGAGAATAAGGAACGGTTTATTAGCGAGTTGTTCGATCTTCTGCGTATTCCGTCGATCAGCGCGCAGAGCGAACACAAACCCGACATGCAGCGTTGTGCGGAGTTCCTCGCCGCGGCGCTTGCCAAGGCCGGCGCCGACCGTGCCGACGTACTGCCCACGGAGGGCAATCCGGTGGTTTATGCCGAAAAGATCGTCGATCCGAAAGCCAAAACGGTGCTGGTCTACGGCCACTACGACGTGATGCCCGTGGACCCGCGCGGCGAGTGGCGCACGGAGCCGTTCGAACCCGTCATCAAGGAGGGCCGCATCTGGGGCCGCGGAGCGGACGACGACAAGGGCCAGTTGTGGATGCACGCCAAGGCTTTCGAGGCGATGTGCGCCACGGACTCGCTGCCCTGCAACGTCAAATTCATGCTGGAAGGCGAGGAGGAGATCGGTTCGCCGAGCCTTTACGGCTTCTGCGAGCAGAACAAGGAGATGCTCGCAGCCGATATTATATTGGTGTCGGACACCTCGATGATCTCGATGCAAACTCCCTCTATCACATGCGGTTTGCGCGGGTTGGCTTACATGGAGGTTGAAGTGACGGGGCCGAACAAGGACCTCCACTCGGGGCTCTTCGGCGGTGCTGTGGCCAATCCGGCCAACGTGCTGACGCGGCTGATGGCCGGTCTGATAGACGATAGCGGCCGTGTAACGATCCCCGGCTTCTACGACGATGTGCGCGAACTGACGCCCGGGGAGCGCGAGGCGTTCAACAAGGCGCCGTTCGACATGGAAAACTATAAAAAATCGCTGGAAATCGGCGATGTGGAGGGCGAAGCGGGCTACACGACGCTGGAACGCACGGGTGTGCGTCCGTCGCTCGATGTCAACGGCATCTGGGGCGGCTACACGGACGAAGGCACCAAGACGGTGATCCCCGCGAAAGCCTCGGCCAAGATTTCGATGCGCCTGGTCCCGAATCAGGACTACCGCAAGATTTCGGAGCTCTTCGAAAAGCATTTCAACGCCATTGCGCCCAAGAGCGTGAAAGTGACGGTGAAGGCGCTTCACGGCGGCATGCCCTACGTCTCCCCGACCGATATGCCGGCCTACAAGGCGGCTGAAAAGGCCGTCGAGGCGACCTTCGGCAAGAAGCCCCTGCCCTTCTATTCGGGCGGTTCGATTCCGATCATCAGCGGGTTCGAGTCGATTCTGGGCATCAAGTCGATCCTGATCGGATTCGGGCTGGCCGAGGACGCCATCCACTCGCCGAACGAGAGTTACGGACTCGAACAGTTCGACAAGGGCGTGGAGACCATTCCGCTGTTTTACAAGTATTTCGCCGAAAGCTGACAGCCGATGTACGACGAACTGCTGGAATTTGCCGTGGGGATGGCCCGGGAAGCCGGGAAGATACAGCTCGCCTATTTCCGGGGCGACGAACTTGCCGTGCGGACCAAATCCAATGTCTACGACGTGGTGACGCGCGCCGATAAGGAGAGCGAAGAACTGATCGCCGGGATGATCGCGGAGCGCTATCCCGACCACGCCATTCTGGGCGAGGAGGGTGGCAGCCGCGGCTGTGCGGAGAGCGACTGGCGCTGGGTGGTCGATCCGTTGGACGGTACGACCAATTACAGTCAGGGACTGCCCGTTTTCGCGGTCTCGATCGCCCTGCAACACAAGGGCGAAACGGTTGTGGGTGTGGTCTATGCCCCGTATTTGGGAGAGTTGTTCACCGCCGTAAAGGGCGGCGGAGCGCATCTGCAATACGCTTCGCGGAAGCCCGAACGCATTCGCGTCGGGGAGAAACGGACGCTCGCCACATCGGTGATCGCCACGGGGTTTCCCTACGACAAGGACGTGAATCCGGACAACAACAGCGACAACGTCGCCCGGATCATCCCCTACGTGCGGGATGTCCGGCGGCTGGGAGCGGCGGCCTACGACATCAGCTGCGTCGCCGCGGGACTGCTGGACGGCTATTGGGAGCTGGCGCTCCACGAATGGGACATCTGCGCCGCCGAACTGATTCTGCGGGAGGCCGGAGGCGTCGTCTGCGAACTCCGCCGCGACCGCGGCATCTCGATCGTTGCGGGCAATGCCGCAATCGTGGAGGAGATTCGGAAATACGTCAGGTAACCGACTGAAAAACAGTTTCGTTTCCAAAAAATCGACAGGGCGGGTGTAAATTCCCGCCCTCTTTTTGCCGGTATTCGTAAAATATTTTACTATTTTTATCCCGGACAAAACGAAAAAAACAGATGTGCGGAATTGTAGGATATGTCGGCCGGCGTGACGCCTGCCCGATTCTGGTGAAGGGTCTGCACCGCCTCGAATACCGGGGTTACGACAGCGCGGGCATCGCGCTGGTCAATGCGACGGGGGCCCTTCACGTTTTCAAATGCAAAGGCAAGGTCTCGGACCTGGAACACTTCCTCGAAGGCAAGGACCTCGGCGGAACCATCGGCATCGCCCACACGCGCTGGGCCACGCACGGGGTTCCGAACGACGCCAACGCCCATCCCCACTACTCCGAATCGGAGCAGATCGCCCTGATACACAACGGCATCATCGAAAACTACCGCGTACTGAAAGACGCGCTCGTCGAGAACGGCTACACGTTTCGCAGCAGCACCGATTCGGAAGTGCTGGTGAATCTGATCGAATACGTCCGCCGGACGAACGGCTGCACGCTGTTCGAAGCCGTGCAGCAGGCGCTCCGTCAGGTGGTCGGAGCCTATGCCATCGCCGTCGTCGAGAAGGGAAACACCGACCGGATCATCGCCGCACGGCAGAGCAGTCCGATGGTCGTGGGCATCGGCGAGGGCGAGTATTTCCTCTCGTCCGACGCCGCGTCGATCATCGAATACACGCAGGATTTCGTCTATGTGGGCGACGGGGAGATCGCCGTGATCGAACGCGACAAACCCCTGAAAGTCGTGACGCTGGACAACCACGAGGGGAAGATCGACATCCGCAAGCTCCAGCTCTCCATCTCGCAGCTCGAAAAGGGCGGCTATCCCCATTTCATGCTCAAGGAGATTTACGAACAGCCCTCGACGCTCGTGGACTGCATCCGCGGGCGCATCAACCCCGACACGTGCGAGGTGAAGCTCTCGGGAGTGATCGACCACCGCGACAAATTCCTCGCCGCCCGGCGCATCATCTTCGTGGCGTGCGGCACCTCGTGGCACGCCTCGTTAATCGGCGAGCACCTCATCGAGTCGATCTGCCGCATCCCGGTCGAGGTGGAATACGCCTCGGAGTTCCGCTACCGCAACCCCATCATCCGCGAGGACGACATCGTGATCGCCGTGTCGCAGTCGGGAGAGACGGCCGACACGCTGGCCGCCGTGGAGCTGGCTCGCAAGGCCGGGGCTTTCGTCTTCGGCATCTGCAATGTCGTGGGATCGTCCATCGCCCGGGCGACGGATTCGGGGGCCTATATTCATGTAGGTCCCGAAATCGGCGTCGCCTCGACGAAGGCTTTCACCGGGCAGGTGACTGTGATGGCGATGCTGGCGCTGGCCGTGGGTCGCGAAAAGGGAACTGTTTCGGACGCATATTACCACGAAGTTTCGAGCGCCCTGCTCCACCTGCCCGAAACGTTGGAGGAGGTGTTGAAGGTCGCGCCGCAGGTCGCCGACCTGGCGAAGATATTCACCTACGCCCACAATTTCATCTACCTGGGCCGCGGATACAACTACCCTACGGCATTGGAGGGCGCCTTGAAACTCAAAGAAATCTCCTACATTCACGCCGAGGGCTACCCCGCCGCCGAGATGAAGCACGGCCCCATCGCGCTGATCGACGCCGAAATGCCTACCGTAGCCATCGCCACGCCGGATCACACCTACGAAAAAACCGCGTCGAACATCGAGGAGATTCGGGCCCGGGGCGGCAAGATCATCGCCGTCGTCGCCCGCGACGACCAGCAGGTGCGCCGTTCGGCGGATTACGTGATCGAGGTTCCGGTCATCGCCGAATGTCTCATGCCGGTCGTGGTGTCGGTGCCGTTGCAACTGCTGGCCTACTACATTGCGGTTTACAAGGGCCGCAACGTCGATCAGCCCCGCAACCTCGCCAAATCGGTGACCGTGGAGTAAATCTCCGTCCGTGCGACGAAAAAATCCGCAGCCTTCGGAAAGAGGACTGCGGATTTTTCATGCGCCGGGAGGCGCTTTAATGGCCGTAGTTGGCGTCGATGTAGTCGGTGATCTTGAAGTCTTTCGGCTTCCGGGGAGTGTCGAGCGGCCTTATGCGGGTTTCGACCGCCTGCCGCTGTCCGCCGAAGACCAGTTTTTCGAGGAATGCGTCGATCTCCGCATGGTTTTCCCGCATCGGCCGCCACGCCATCGAATGATCGGTGTCGGACACGGAATGGAACCAATACGGAATTCCGCGGCGCGCGAGGTCTTCGGCGATGCTTTCCGATCCGAAGAGCCACACCCCGTCGAAGCCGATCGTGCCGTAGGGAACGTTGCGGTCGGCGTCGCCGTGGAAAAGCATCATCGGTGCAGGATCGCGGTCCCAGCGCAGCGTATCCCGGCGATCGCAAACAGCTCCCGCGAAGGCGATGACCCCGGCGTAGCCGAAGTCCCGACCGAACCGACCGAACTTGCCGCGGGTCAGCGGATGGCCGTTGCACAGTCCGTATTCGCCCATCAGGACCGTGATGGCCCCGGCGCTCGATCCGCACGTTACGATTCGGGCGGGATCGACATCGGACATGCGTTCGCAGACATAGGCCGTGGCGTCGTAGAGGTCCTCCATCGCCATCGAGAGCGTCGAATCCAGCGCCTGCGCGAAATGAGCCTCATCGAGCAGGCCGGCCGCTTTCGCCCGCTTCATCCCCAGCCGGTAGTCGATCGAAACGACGACGAAACCCTTGCGGGCGTAGTAGTCGAAGAAGGGCCGGAAACGGCGGTTATCCCGCGTTCCGGTCATAAAACCGCCGCCGAAGAGAAACATCAGGCAGGGTCTTTTCCGACTGTCGGGCGTGAGGGCGGCATAGCGGTCCAGCCTCAGCGTATCCGACTCGCGGACGGCATAGGCGAAGGTCTCCTTTCGGATCTCCTGTGCGCCGGCCGTCGCCGCAATCCACAGCGCGGCAAGTAAAATCAACCGTTTCATGCTACATCATTTCGTCGTAGGCGTACTGCACGGCGCGGTTCAGAATGGCGATGAACGGCTGCGTATGGCGGAACTCCTCGACGGTGCGCTCCAGCAGGTCCGGAGCGAGCAGGTACTCTTCGGTGATCGGCCGTTCGAGGTAAAAATCCTTCAATTTCAACATCTCGGCGTATTCGCTGTCGGCGGGAAATCCCGTCGGTATGCGTTTGAGCTTGTTGCCTTCGTAGAGCCGGAATCCCCGGGCCTTGCCGACGGCCGCCCCGATCTCCGCACCATTATCGAGAATCTCCTCCCGCACCGATCGCAGCACCGTCGGTTCGGGGCAGTAAAGACCCGCCGAAAGCAGGTTGCACCCCACCAGTGAATCGGCGCAGGGCTCGATGTGGAAATAGTATCCCGCGAAGCCCGATTTCTTGCCCTTCGGGGCGATGTAGGCTCCGATATGGGTCTTGTAGGGCGACTTGTCGTTCGAAAAGCGCGTGTCGCGGGCGATCCGGTAGGTGCAGTCCTGCGGACGCAGGCCCCGCACCGTAGGATCGAACGACGAGATGCCCTCGATCAACTGTCCGGTGAAATCCGCGAACCGCCCCTTCACCCGGGTCCATTCGGCGCGGTGGGCGTCGAACCACTCCCGGGTGTTGTCGTCGTGCAGGCGGCGGAAGAAGTCGATGACCTCTTTCATCTTACCACGCGAAAAGCGGATAGTCGGCCATCAGGGCGTTCACATCCTTGCGGACGGCGGCGATATTCGCCTCGTTCTCCGGATCGTGCAGCACGCGGTCGATCAGCTCGACGATATAGTCCATCTTGTCCTCCTTCAGACCGCGGGTCGTGATGGCCGGGGTGCCGAAGCGCAGACCCGAGGTCTGGAACGGCGAGCGGCTGTCGAACGGCACCATGTTCTTGTTGGTGGTGATGTCGGCGGCCACGAGGCATTTCTCGGCCAGCTTGCCCGTCAGTTCGGGGAATTTCGTCCGCAGATCGACCAGCATCAGGTGGTTGTCCGTACCGCCCGATACGATCTTGTAACCGCGCTTCACGAAAGCGGCGGCCATCGCGGCGGCGTTCTTCTGCACCTGAGTCTGATACTCCTTGTAGGCAGGCTCCAGCGCCTCGCCGAAAGCCACGGCCTTGGCGGCGATGACGTGCTCCAGCGGACCGCCCTGGATGCCCGGGAATACGGCCGAATTGAGGATCTGCGACATCATCTTCACGGCGCCCTTCGGCGTGGTCTGCCCCCATGGATTCTCGAAATCCTTGCCCATCAGGATAATGCCGCCGCGGGGTCCGCGCAGGGTCTTGTGGGTCGTCGAGGTGACGATATGCGCGTATTTCACGGGGTTGTCCAGCAGTCCGGCGGCGATCAGTCCGGCCGTGTGCGCCATGTCCACCATCAGCAGGGCCCCCACCTTGTCGGCGATCTCGCGCATGCGCTTGTAGTCCCATTCGCGCGAATAGGCCGAGGCGCCGCCGACGATCAGTTTGGGTTTGCACTCCAGGGCTTTACGCTCCATAGCGTCGTAGTCGATCGTGCCGGTCTTCTCGTCGAGCTGGTAGCCTACCGCCCGGAAGTATTTACCCGACATGTTGACCGGCGAACCGTGCGAGAGGTGTCCTCCGTGTGCGAGGTCCAGCCCCATGAAGGTGTCGCCCGGCTGCATGCAGGCGAAGAAAACGGCCATGTTGGCCTGCGCACCCGAGTGGGGCTGCACGTTGGCGTATTCCGCACCGTAGAGCTTGCAGATGCGCTCGATGGCCAGCGACTCGACCTTGTCCACGACCTCGCAGCCTCCGTAGTAGCGGGCGCCGGGATAGCCTTCGGCGTATTTGTTGGTCAAAACCGAGCCCATGGCCTCCATCACCTGGTCGCTGACGAAGTTCTCCGAGGCGATCAGCTCGATGCCGTGCATCTGGCGGCTGCGCTCGGCGGCAATCAAATCGAAAATCTGGGAATCTCTTTTCATTATCGTTAGGGATTTTGTGAAATGCTTTTACAGCGGGTAAAGATAAGCAAAAATGCCGAAAATGGGTTCGTCGAAAAACGGTTTAAGATATTTTTCCTATATTTGACCGGGCAAAACCCGGTCTTGGATAGGCTGCGCCTCGGCAAAACCGCAAACGAAGTTTGCATTTGCCCTCGGCTTGTGCTATCTTTGGCTTCGCCTTAGATAGGCTGCGGCTCGGAAATGCTCAAATAAATTTGGCATTCCTCTCGCCTTGCACTATCTTTGTGCCGCAAAATTGGCAGATATTACCTTAAAAAGTATAACATTATGAAATTACTGGATGGAAAAGTGGCCGTTGTGACCGGCGCCGCACGCGGCATCGGCAAGGCCATCGCACTCGAATTCGCCAAAGAGGGTGCCGACGTGGCGTTCACCGACCTCGTGATCGACGAGAACGGCAAAGCCACCGAGGCCGAGATCGCCGCACTGGGCGTAAAGGCCAAGGGATACGCCTCGAACGCCGCGAATTTCGAAGAGACGCATCAGGTCATCGACCAGATCGTGAAGGATTTCGGACGCATCGACATCCTCGTCAACAACGCCGGAATCACGAAGGACGGCCTGATGATGCGCATGTCCGAGGCTCAGTGGGATGCCGTGCTGACCGTGAACCTCAAATCGGCGTTCAACTTCATTCACGCCGTAACGCCCGTCATGGCGCGGCAGAAAGGCGGCTCGATCATCAACATGTCGTCGGTGGTGGGTGTCAGCGGCAATGCCGGCCAGTGCAACTACTCGGCGTCGAAGGCCGGCATGATCGGATTGGCTAAATCCATTGCGAAGGAGATGGGCCCGCGAGGTATCCGTGCCAACGCCATCGCCCCCGGCTTCATCATGACCGAAATGACCGCCAAGCTGCCCGACGAGGTGAAAGAGGGCTGGTACAAGCAGATTCCGCTGCGCCGCGGCGGCACGCCCGAGGACGTTGCCAAGGTGGCGTTGTTCCTTGCTTCGGATCTTTCGTCGTATGTCAGCGGTCAGGTCATCCACTGCTGCGGCGCGATGAACTGCTAAGAAGCTGAGAGAAGCGAAAAGAGAGGATGCCGCAAGGCATCTTCTGAAAACAAAAGTGTCCGTTCAAGTAAACTTGTCGGGCACTTTTGTTTATTCCGCAGGAAGCCTTCTTTTCGCGTCCGAAGCGCCGCCGACAATCACGGCACGAAAACGGAGCGTGTGCCGTAATTGTCGCAACTTGCATTTTTTTGTTATCTTTGACGCCGTAACGACGCTTTTTGCAGTTGGATGGTTCTGTCGGACCGGATGCAATTCATTTTGCATTTTACTATATTTGTAATTATGAAACGACTCGTAACCTTGATCGCGGCCCTGGCCGTATTCCAGACATACGCCCAAAGAATTGAGGCGACGCTCCCCAGCCCCGACGCCAAGGCGATCGGCATGGGCGGCTTGATGATGACCACCCTTTCGGGCTCGCACGCCATCTACAACAACTCGGCGATGGCGGTTTTTTCGCGCATGCCGTCGCAGATTTCGTCGTCCTACTATGGGCAAGAAGATATAGACTATTACGCCGTGTCGGGCTTCTGCCGCTTCGACAACGTCAACCTCGCGCAGATCGGCTGGCGCCAGTATCTCCGCGAACACGGCAATAACGACATGGCCGTCGATCTGGGCTATTCGCGCCGCATGGGCGACAACTGGGCTCTGGGCATCGTGGCGCGTTACATGCACCTGAAACGCCCGGAGATTTCGGCCGACGCCTTGGCCGTGGATCTCAGCGCCGCCTACCAGCTGCCGCTGGAGAACGTCGGCAGCTACTCGACGCTGCGCGCAGGTGCCAAGCTGGGCAATCTGGGCGGATACGTCCACGATACGGACTACACGCTGCCGATGGATTTCACCGTCGGGGCGGCCCTCGACACGTTCCTCACCGATGCGCACGAAATCACCGTCGGCACCGACCTGGGATACTATTTCTCGCCGTCGTCGGTCCGCGGATTCCAAATGTCGGTGGGTGCCGAATACAACCTGATGCAACTGGTCCAACTGCGCACGGGTTACCACTACGGCGAGCGGCGCGACTACTATCCGAGCTACTGGACCGTCGGCGCAGGCGTGCGCATCCTCCACTTGCGGCTGGACTTCGCCTATCTCTTCGCCAAGAAGCACACGCTCCTGCGCAATACGTACAGCATCAGTTTCGGACTGGATTTCTAAGATATTCCAGAATCCCTTCGCAGCCGTCCTCCAGCATGTCGAGCACCAGCTCGAAACCCTCGTGTCCCTCGTAATAGGGGTCGGGAACATAGGTGCGGTCGGGATGGCGGCGGCAGAACTCCGTCATGCGGAATATCTTGCGGGCGGCCTCGGGGGAGGGCGCCATGCGATACAGCGTTTCGTAATTCATGTCGTCCATTCCGACGATCATGTCAAAGCGGTCAAAATCCGCTTCGCTCACCTGCCGCGCACGGTGCGTCAGCGCATAGCCGCGGCGTGAAGCCGCGCTCCGCATGCGCGGATCGGGCAGTTCGCCCCGGTGGCCTCCGTAGGTGCCCGCCGAGTCGATCGTGAAACGGTCGGCGACACCCCGCTTCTCCACGAGGTCGTGCATGATGCCGTCGGCGGCCGGAGAGCGGCAGATATTGCCCAAACAGACGAATAAGATTCTTGTTTTCGGTTCCATGCCGTAAAGATAGCGAATTTTTCGGAACGCGAATTGCAGGACCCGGGGATATGGAGAAGAAAATGACAGAACGGATCGGAGAATACCGCCGCATGGACTGGGCCGTGTTCTACATGCGGTTGTTCACGGGCGCCATGACGCTGTTTCACAACATCGGCAAAATACAGAACTACAACGAAATAATCGGATCATATCCGGCATTGCTTCACATCGAGCCCGCCGCCGTGTTCGTCATCGTGACGGTCGTCGAAGTGCTGCTGGCCGTGCTTATTATCATGGGGCTGTGGGTGCGTCCTGCGGCATTCCTGATGGCGGCGGGCATTCTCCTGATGTTCGTCTGGGGCGGATTCGGAGCCGGGGAACAGGAGTTCGTATGGCTCGGCGTCTATGTGTTCCTGATCATCTCGGGAGGCGGATTTTACGGATTCGACACCGCCATAGCCGCTGCCGGTAGAAAAAAGTGACCAATCGGACAATAAATAGGAGGGCCGACATTCCCGATGTTCGGAGAAATGTCGTATCTTTGACACGATTTGTTTTCGTTAGAAACCGCAAAAACAGAACGTAATGAAGATGAAAGTGATCGTGATGCTGGCGGCTTTCGCGCTGACCGCATCGGCCGCCGCGGCGCAGGAACTGCCCCGCAAGGTGCAGAACGTCGAGGTGCTCGACCTGGACGGAAAACCGGCCAAACTGCCCCATTTCGGAGAAAAGAACCTGATGATATTCTACGTGGACCCCGACCGCCACAAACAGAACGAGGATTTCACCATCGAACTGGAAAAGAACGGACGCGCGTCGGGCGAAAACATCTACGGCTTCGGGGTGATGAACCTCAAGGACGCCCCGATGGTACCCAACGGCATGGCCCGCAGCATGGCCAAGAAACGCACGGCCTCGAACGGCGCCACGGTGCTGGCTGACCAGGACCGCATCCTGAGCAAGGCTTGGGGGCTGGGCGACTGCAACAACCAGTTCGTGCTGATGATCGTATCGAAGGAGGGCGAACTGGTGTTCGTGCGCAAGGGCATCCTCTCCGACGCGGACAAGGAGGCTTTCTACCAGACCGTCGAGAAGTACAAATAGATCTCGATGGTGCGCAGAATCGTTGTCCTGATCCTCGTGCTCTCAGGTTCGCTCCTCACGGGGCGGGCCCAGGAGGGCACCCGTGTTGCAGACGGCGACACGCTGCACTACACCTACACCCCGCTGCCGCAGGAGGCTCCCCGAAAGAAACCTTTCCTGCGCCGCGTAGTCGATTACTTCGGAGAATCGACCACGGACAAGACCTTCGAAAAGAAGATCGACTTCACCTTCGCCGGAGGCCCCAGTTATTCGAAGAACACGAGCTTCGGCATCGGCCTGCTGGCGGCGGGACTGTTCCGCCTCGACCGTACGGATTCGATCACGGCGCCGTCGGACATCTCGATCTTCGCCAACGTTTCGGTGTCGGGGTTCTATGCGCTGGGCGTGACGGGAAACACCATTTTCTCGCACAACAAACGCCGTCTGAACTATACGGTGATGTTCGCCTCGGCGCCCCGCAGTTTCTGGGGCATCGGCTATGATGCGGGGCGCCACAATCCCGAAAGCACCTATTCCGAAAAACGCTATCTGGTCGAAGGGCGCTATCTGCACGAGTTCCTGCCCCATACCTATGTCGGTGGATTGGTGAGTTTCGAACACACGCGGGGTCTGAAATTCTCCAAGCAGGAGTATCTGCACGGAGAAAAGCTGCACTATACGGCGACGGGCATCGGAGCGATCCTCGAATACGATTCGCGCGACTTTATTCCCAATCCGTTCCGGGGTCTCTACGTGAGTTTTCAGGAGACGCTTTTCCCGAAGGGGCTCGGAAACTGCGGCAAAACGCTGTGGCGCACGACTTTCACGGCCGATGCCTACCAGCGGGTGTGGAAAGACGGCATCCTCGCCGCCGACCTCTACGCGGTGTTCAACACCGACGGCACGCCGTGGCCGATGCTCGCCCGGCTGGGCGGCAGCCAGCGGATGCGCGGCTATTACCAGGGCCGCTATACGGACAACGACATGATCACCTTGCAGATCGAACTGCGCCAGCGGATCTGGCGGCGGATCGGATGCGCGGTCTGGGGCGGTGCGGGCAACGTGTTTCCGTCGCTCGGCGAATTCGACTGGTCGCAGACGCTCCCCAACTACGGAATCGGCTTCCGGTGGGAGCTCAAAAAAAGAGTTAACGTTCGCCTCGATTATGGATTCGGCAAGAAGACAAGCGGATTCCTGCTGAGCATCAACGAGGCTTTTTAGAGCTATTTGGCTTATGAGTGCTGATACGAACCGGAAAAACAGACGGCAAACGGTCAAGACCCGCAGCCGCTTCACGACGCTGCTGACCGTCTATTTCTTCGTGGCGCTGATCATTCCCAACTGCGTGCTGGCCAACACCGAACCCTATTCGGTGTGGACCGTCGAGGCGCTGATCCTCATGCCGCTGGGATTCTACATGATATGGAGCGTGGCCCTGCGCCGTTCGGGCGTGATGATCTGGCTGGCGTTCCCGTTCATCTTCTTCTGCGCCTTCCAGATCGTGCTGTTATACCTCTTCGGCAACTCGATCATCGCCACCGACATGTTCACCAACCTCCTGACGACCAATCCGGGCGAGGCGGGCGAACTGCTGGGCAACATCTACCCTTCGGTGGTGCTGGTATGCGTCATCTACTTGCCGCTGCTGTGGCTCGCGGCGCGCGAGATCGGCCACAAACGCTACATCACACGCACGGCGCGCATGAACATCGGACTGACCGGTGCGGCGCTCTTCGCGCTGGGACTGCTGGCCCTGTGGCCCGCCTACCATGTGAGCGAGGACCGGCACGTGCTGCGCGACGAAATCTTCCCCCTGAACGTTCTCTACAACCTCGGACTGAGCGGCTCGGAATTCCGCAAGTCGTTCAACTACGAAAAGACCTCCGCCGGATTCAGCTACGAAGCCGAGCGCACGGCCGAAGTCCCCGGACGCGAGGTCTATGTATATATTATAGGTGAAGCCTCGCGGGCCATGAACTGGCAGCTCTACGGCTACGGGCGCGAGACCAATCCCCTGCTGTCGCAGGAAGAGGGGCTGGTGGTGTTCCGCGACGTGCTGACCCAGAGCAACACCACGCACAAGAGCGTGCCGCTGATCCTTTCGTCGGTGGCCACCGACGAACACGACGAACTGTATCGCCGCAAGGGACTTCCGGCGCTGTTCAACGAGGCGGGCTTCGACACGTGGTTCATCTCCAACCAGTCGCGGCAGGGCGCCATGATCGACCACCTGGCCCACGACGCCAAGCACCTGATTTACATCCGTTCGCCGCGCCACGACACGCAGCTGCTCGACGAGATGCGCAAGGCAATCGAAAAAAGCACCTCCCGGAAACTTTTCTTCATCCTCCACTGCTACGGGTCGCATTTCAGCTATCACCAGCGTTATCCGCGGGAGTTCGCATATTTCCAGCCCGACAACGACGTGGCGATCGCCAAACAGCACCGGCCGATGCTGGTCAACGCCTATGACAATTCGGTCCGCTATACGGATTACGTGCTGTCGAAGATCATCGACTACCTCGGGTCGCTCGAAAACACCTCCTCGGCGCTGCTCTACTGCGCCGACCACGGCGAAGACCTGATCGACGACCACCGGGAGCGCTTCCTTCACGCCTCGCCCACCACTACGGCCTATCAGCTCTACGTGGCGTCGCTGGCGTGGTTCTCGGAGAGCTACCGGGAACGCTTCCCCGAAAAGGTCGCCGCCGCCGAGGCCAATGCGACGGCTCCGGCCACGACGCACGCATTGTTTCACACCATGGCCGACATGGCTTCGATCCGGGGGCGGTTCCTCACGACGAAGGTGTCGCTCGTGAGTCCCGATTTCGACCGCACGGCCCCGCGCCGCTATCTGAACGACCACAACGAAGCGGTACCCTACCGCAAGACGGGACTCCGGCCCGAAGATATGGAGGTGTTCCGGCGTTACGGAATCGAACTGAACTGAAAACAATAAAGGCTGTCCGCAAGGACAGCCTTTATTGCGAAATTCGGGTTCGAATTATTTCGCAGCCTCTACGGAAACCTTGCGGAACTCCTTCATCAGCTTCGAAAGCTCCAGGGCCGATTTGCGTGCGCGGGTGCCGGCAGCCTTGTTGTTCTTCTCGACCTGAGCAGCTGCGTTGGCTGCAAATACCTCGAACTCTGCGTTGATTTTTGCTACTAATTCTTTCATGGTTTTATTTGTTAATTGGGTTTGTTATCAACGCAAAGATATAAAAATATTCTAAACTCCATCTCCCGGGACACGAAAAAACAGCGTTTTTTCATTAAAAAAGTCCGTTTTACGGGGGTGACGGTACGTTTTTTGCCCTCGTCCGGGGGTAAAACATCCCCTTCTATGGATAAATTCTACCTTACAGCCGGCCTCTTTGCAGCGCTCCTCGCGGGCTGCGGAAAACATGCTTCCCGGCAGGAGATGCCTCCCCTGCGGATCGAGGTGGCCGAGGCCGTCGTGGACTCCGTTCCCAACCGGATGAGTTTCATCGGCTACCTTGCGAGCAATTTCGACGCCGTGATCCAGCCGCGCGTGAACGGCTACCTGTCGTCGAAGCGTTACAGCAACGGCATGCCCGTCAAACGGGGGCAGCTGCTGTTCACCATCGACCCCGACCAGCTTTCGACCTCGATGCTGGCGGCCGAAGCCCAGCTGGAATCGGCCCGGGCGCAGGCCATCGAAGCGCGCAACAACTACGACCGTGCGGTGCCGCTGGCAAAGATCAATGCCATCAGCCAGGCGCAGCTGGACCAGTACACCGCGCAATGGAAGGCCGCCGAAGCCTCGGTACGCGCCGCCGAGCAGACGCTCAGCAGCGCCCGGATGAACGTCGGCTATGCCGAACTGCGCTCCCCGATCGACGGCATCGTCGAACATACGGCGGCGCACGTGGGCGACTACGTGGGCCCCGGCACGCAGTTCAGCGTGCTGACGACCGTGTCGAACATCGACACGGTGACCGTGGACGTGGCGATCCCGATGTCGCAATACCTGCGCTATGCCGGCAACCGGACCTCGATCTATGACAACGAGGGGCTGCTCTCGGACATCCGCCTCGTGCTGGCCGACGGCACGCAGTATCCCCACGAGGGACGCTACGATTATACGCGCAAGGACGTGTCGAGCACCACGGGGACGCTGGTGCTGGTGGTGATGTTCCCCAATCCCGACGAGGCGCTGAAGCCCGGGCAGTTCGCCCGCGTGGAGGCCAACGTGGGCCCCGTGCGGCCGCGTGTCGTCGTACCTCAGCAGGGCGTGAGCCAGGCCCAGGACCTCAGTTCGGTGTGGGTAGTCGCGGCCGACAGTACGGCGCACTACCGCCGCGTCATCCCGGGCGACACCTACGGCGCGCTGTGGTGCATCGACGAGGGGCTGGAACCGGGCGAACGGATCGTGGTCGCCGGGCAGCAGAAGCTGCGCAACGGCGCGAAAGTGATTCCCGAAAAGAGATAGCCCTATGGAGAAATTTTTCATCTCGCGTCCGATCTTCGCCATTTCGCTGGCCATCGTCATCGTGCTCGTGGGGCTGATCTCGATCACGCAGCTGCCGATCGAACAGTATCCCGACATCACGCCCCCGGTCGTGGAGGTCTCGGCGACCTACGACGGCGCCGATGCCGAGACGGTGAACAACGCCGTGGCGACGCCCGTGGCCCAGGCCGTGATGGGCGTCAGCGACATGCTCTACATGCAGGCCACCTCGGCCAACGACGGGTCGATGACCTTGCAGGTCACGTTCGACATCGGTTCCGATCCCGATCTGGACGCCATCTTCACTCAGAACAACGTCTCGTCGGCCACGGCCGAACTCCCGGCGACGGTCACCCGGCAGGGCGTCACCACGCGCAAGACCATGACGGGATTCCTGATGGTCTACTCGCTCCACAGCGACGGCCGCTACGACGGGGAGTTCCTCTCGAACTACGCCTACATCAACCTGCAAAACGAACTGCTGAAGATCGACGGCGTGGGTAAGGTCTCGATCATGGGCGCCGGAGAGTACGCCATGCGCATCTGGCTGCGGCCCGACGTGCTGAAATACTACGGCATCGCCGTGGACGAGGTGACGGCGGCCATCGAACAGCAGGGAGGCATCTACCCCGCCGGGCAGTTCGGGGCCGAACCGGCTCCCGACGGTGTGGCCTACACCTATACGGTGACCATGCCGCCGCAGATCTCCACCGCCGAAGAGTTCGCCGACATCGTCGTGCGCACGACCTCCTCGGGCGAGCAGATCCATCTGGGCGACATCGCCGAGGTGTCGCTCGGAAGCCAGACCTACGGCGTCAGTTCGTCCTACGAGAGCGATCCGACGGCCATGATCGTCATCTACCAGCAGCCGGGCAGCAACGCTGTGGCCGTCGGCGGCAAGATCAAAGCCGCGATGGAACGGCTCGCGGAGCGTTTTCCCGACGGCATCGAAGCAGCCACGATCGTCGATACCACGACGAGCATCGACGCCGGCGTGAGGGACATCTTCCGCACGCTCATCATCGCACTCCTGCTCGTCATCTTCATCATCTATCTCTTCTTGCAGGACTGGCGGGCGACCGTGATTCCGCTGGTGGCGATACCCGTGTCGCTCGTCGGCGCCTTCGCGCTGTTTCCCCTGCTCGGATTCTCGATCAACATCATCTCGCTGCTGGGGCTCGTGCTGGCCATCGGACTGGTCGTGGACGACGCCATCGTGGTCGTCGAGGCTGCGCAGGTGAATATCGAACGGGGCATGAAACCCCGTGCGGCGGCGCTGGAAGCCATGCGCAACGTGGCTTCGCCGATCGTCGCCACGACCGTCGTGCTGCTGGCCGTCTTCGTCCCCGTGTCGTTCACGGGCGGCATCACGGGACGGCTGTTCCAGCAATTTTCGGTCACCATCGCCGTGTCGGTGGTCATCTCGGCGTTCAACGCCCTGACCCTCTCTCCGGCGCTCTGCGCCCTGCTCCTCCGCCACCGGGAACCGTCGCAGAAAGGCTTTTTCGCGGCTTTCAACCGCTGGTTCGCCCGGCAGATGGACCGCTATACGGCCTTCACTCCGACGCTGATGCGCCACGTCGCCCGCACGGGGCTGTTCGTGGCCGTAGTCCTGGGGGCGATCTTCGTGGTGTGGCGCAAACTGCCCGCGGGATTCCTCCCCGAAGAGGATCAGGGTTATGTGATGGTGATGGTCTCGACGCCCGAAGCCTCGTCGCTGCAAGTGACCCGAAAGGCCATGACCGACGCCGATGCTGTGATCCGCACGCTTCCCGAGGTCGCCTCCACGTCGTTCGCCGCAGGGTTCAACATGATGGCCGGCATCGCCTCGACCTCGAGCGGCATCATCTTCGTCAAACTCGTCGATTACTCCGACCGCAAGCTCTCGGCCATGCAGATCGCACAAAAGCTCACCGACGAACTTTACGTGGCGGTCGCCGGGGCCGAATGCTATGCCTTCATCCCGCCTTCGATTCCGGGATTGGGCGTCACGTCGGGCGTTTCGGTCGAGGTGCAGGACCTCGAAGGGCGCGGCACGGCCTACCTGCTGGAAAACGCCGAACGGCTGATGGACTCGCTGCGCAAAAGCCCCTCCGTCGCCTCGGTCACCACGCAGTTCGACGCCGGGGTGCCCCAGCGGCGGCTGCGCATCGACAAACAGCAGGCGCTGGCCGCGGGCGTGGACCTCGGAACGTTGTACGGCGAGCTGACCACCCTCTTGGGCGGTACCTACATCAACAATTTCACGCGCTTCGGCAAGCTCTATCAGACCTACGTGCAGGCCGCGCCCGACTACCGCCTCGACCGGCGTTCGCTGGACAGCTACTATGTCACCTCGGCATCGGGCGAAAGCGTCCCCGTGGCGTCACTCGTCGAGGTGGCCGACACCGTGGGCGTGGAGTACGTCTCGCAGTTCAACCTCTACCGCTCCGTATCGCTCACCATCACCCCCGCCGCACGGGCTTCGACGACGACCGTCATGCAGGAGATCACGGCGACGGCCGCTGCCGTGCTGCCCGACGACATCGGCACGGCATGGAGCGGCACCTCGTATCAGGAGGCCAACGCCTCGAAGACCGGCGGACTGGTCTATGTGCTGGCGCTCGTGTTCGTGTTCCTCGCGCTGGCGGCCCTGTACGAATCGTGGGGACTGCCGCTGGCGATTCTGATGAGCGTTCCGGTGGCGGTGCTCGGCGCCGTGCTGTTCGTCGGCGGCACGCACCTGATGAATGCGCTCTATGTCAACGACATCTACATGCAAATTTCGCTCGTCATGCTGATCGGACTGGCGGCCAAAAACGCCATTCTGGTCGTCGAATACGCCGACCGGCTGTTCCGCGAGCAGGGCGCGTCGCTGATGGATGCGGCCATCGGGGCCGCGAAACTCCGCGTGAGGCCGATCATCATGACCGCCTTCGCCTTCATCCTGGGCGTCATGCCGCTCGTCTTCGCCAGCGGCGTCTACGCCACGGCCCGCAACATCATGGGCGTGGCCCTCGTGGGCGGCATGCTGTTCGCCACCCTGCTGGGCATCTTCGTCTACCCTGCGTTGTACTATTTCGTCGGGAAGATCGGCCGCTTCGAACAGCGCCGCGAACGTCAAAAAACGGAGGAAGCACAATGAAAACGAAACTTACGATCACCGCCGCCGTCGTGATGCTGGCCGCCTGCACCCCGAAATTCTACCCGCCGCAGGTCGCCACGCCCGAAAACTATCTCTACGGCGAGGGGTTCTCGCAGGACACGACGGGCGTGGACGAACGCTGGTGGGAACTCTTCGGCGACACGACGCTCAACGCCTTCGTCGAACGGGCGCTGGCCAACAACCGCGACGTGGCCGCGGCCGCCGCACGGGTCGAAGAGGCCCGGGCCAACCTCCGGACCGTGCGGGCGCAATACCTGCCGCAGATCGGCATCGGTGCCTCGGCCGAGGGCGAATACACCCCCGAAACCAAGATCGTGCAGTCGTATGCCGTCGAGCCGACCCTCTCGTGGGAGTTGTCGCTTTTCGGAGCCCTGCGCAACGCCAAACGCGCCGCAAAGGCCGAGATCGCCTCGACCGAATGGGCGCTGGCGGGCGTCCGCCTTTCGCTGGCCGCCGAGGTCGCCACGACCTATTTCACGCTGTTGGAATACGAGCGCGACCTTTCGATCGCCCGTCAGACCCTCCGGCTGCGGCGCGAATCGGCTGCGCTGATCGACTCGATGTTCCGCTACGGCATGTCCGACGGCGTGGCGCTGGAGCAGGCCCGGAGTCTGGTCTACACCGCCGAGGCCGACATTCCGCAATACAGCCGCGCCGTAGAGCAGACGTGGCTTTCGATGGGCATACTGTTAGGCGAAACGCCCTCGCGGGTGCAGCTCTCCGGAGCGGGTCAGCGCCTGCTGACCGACTACCTGCCCGCGGAGATTCCCGTGGGCCTGCCGTCGGAGCTTCTGAAACGGCGTCCCGACATCCGCGAAGCGCATTTCAACATGCTGCGAGCCGCTGCGCAGGCCGGGCAGGCGCGGAGTGCCCGTTTCCCGTCCATCTCGCTGACAGCCAAAGGCGGAGTGGCATCCAACTCGATCAAAGGTTTAACAGCTGCGAATCCCTGGGCATGGGATGCGCTGGGGTCCGTGGCCGAACCGATCTTCGGTTTCGGAAAACTCCGCAATGCCGAACGGGCCGCGATGGCGGCCTATACGCAGTCGGCGAAGAGTTACGAGCAGACCGTGCTGACGGCCTTCGCCGATGTCGAAAAGGCGCTGGTGGCCATCACGACCTACCGCGACCAGACCGGGCGCACGGGCGAACTGCTGCTCTCGAACGACCGTGTCGCCACGATGACCCGCGCGCTCTACCGCAGCGGACTGTCGGACTACCTCGATGTGATCGACGCCGAGCGCAGTCTCTACCAGACGCAAATGGAGCTGGTGAACCTCGTGGCGCAGCAGTATATCAACTACGTCACGCTCTGCAAGGCGCTGGGCGGCGGCTGGAACGACACAATTGAGAATCAGGAATGAAAATTTTACGTTGACAGTATGCGGTCAGAATAGTGGAACTATACCTATTTGTAGGGATTGTGTATTTCGCGGTAAAATAGTACCTTTGGGACGCAAAATAGAAGAAAATGCGTCTATCCGAACTTAAAACCGGCGAATCGGGGACGATCGTCAAGGTGATGGGCCACGGAGGCTTCCGCCGCCGCATCATGGAGATGGGATTCGTCCGCGGACAGCGGGTCGAAGTGCTTCTGAATGCGCCCCTGAAAGACCCGATCGAATACAAGATCATGGGCTACGACATTTCGCTGCGCCGCAGCGAAGCCGACATGGTCGAGGTGCTCACCGACAGCGAGGCCACCGAATACCTCGAAGGCGGACATCGCCGCCATCATCACGAGCATCACCATCATCACGGCCCCGGCGGGGAACCGGAACGGAACGACGCATTCGGAGCTGCGGAGTCCGGTGCAGAATGTTGCACGAGCATCGACGAAGTGGTGACACGCCGCACGCGGACCATCACGGTGGCGCTGGTAGGCAACCCCAACAGCGGCAAAACCTCGCTGTTCAACGCCATCTCGGGCGGTCACGAGCACGTGGGCAATTACAGCGGCGTGACCGTCGGCGCCAAGATCGGCAGCTGCGTCTACCGCGGCTACCGCTTCGAGGTCACCGACCTGCCCGGCACCTACGCTCTCTCGGCCTACACGCCCGAGGAGCGTTACGTGCGTCATCATTTGGCTGCGAGCATCCCCGATGTGGTGATAAACTCCGTGGTCGCCTCGAATCTGGAACGCAATCTTTACCTGACTACCGAACTGATCGACATAAACCCGCGTATGGTCGTGGCGCTCAACATGTACGACGAGCTGCAAGCCAGCGGAGCCACCCTCGACTACGAGAATCTGGGCCGCATGCTGGGCGTGCCGATGGTGCCCGTCGAGGCGCGCAACCACCGCGGCATCGACACCCTGTTGGACACCGTGATCAATGTCTATGAGAACCGCGACGAGCGCGTGCGCCATATCCATATCAACATGGGTCCCGTGATCGAAGAGGGGCTGCGCAGGCTCAACGGCGACATGAGCGACCACCGCGACGAACTGCCCAAGGCTTTCCCGCCCCGCTACTATGCGATGAAGATGCTCGAAGGCGACGCCGAGGCCGAAAAGAGCCTCCGCGAATGCAGGAGCTACCCCGAGTGGGCCGAAATCCGCGACCGCGAGGCCCGGCGCATCACCGAAGCGCTGGGCGAGGATGTCGAAACGGCCTTCGCCAACCAGAAATACGGATTCATCCAGGGAGCCCTGAAGGAGACTTTCACCCCCGGGCGGCGCGAGGAGGTCACGACGACGGCCGTGATCGACACCTTCGTGACGCACAAGCTGTGGGGATTCCCGATCTTCTTCGCGCTGATGTGGTTCATGTTCTGGTGCACGTTCAGCCTCGGAGCCTATCCGCAGGAGTGGATCGACGCGCTGGTGGGATGGATCGGCGGCGGCGTGGACGCCCTGCTGCCCGCCGGACCGCTGCGCGACCTGCTGGTGGACGGCATCATCGGCGGCGTGGGCGCCGTCATCGTCTTCCTCCCGAACATCATGATTCTCTACCTCTTCATCTCGTTCATGGAGGATTCGGGTTATCTGGCCCGTGCGGCGTTCATCATGGACCGCGTGATGCACCGCATCGGCCTGCACGGAAAGTCGTTCATCCCGCTCATCATGGGATTCGGCTGCAACGTCCCCGCGATCATGGCGTCGCGGACCATCGAAAGCCGAAGCAGTCGCCTGATAACCATACTCATTACGCCGTTCATGTCATGCAGCGCTCGAATTCCGATCTACCTGCTGCTGACGGGGACGTTCTTTGCCGCGAACGCCGGGTCGGTGATGCTGGGGCTCTACGTGCTGGGCATCGTGTTGGCCGTCGTCACGGCGCGGCTGATGCGGCGGTTCCTCTTCCCGGTGGACGAAACGCCGTTCGTGATGGAACTTCCGCCCTACCGTCTCCCGACGTGGAAAACGACCCTCACGCACATGTGGGACAAGTGCGCGCAATACCTTAAAAAGATGGGCGGCATGATCCTGATCGCCTCGGTGATCGTCTGGTTTCTGAGCTACTACCCCCGCACGGACGAGACTGCCGGAACCGAGACCCACTACGCAAACTCCTATCTGGGACGTTTGGGCAAGGGGTGCGAACCGGTGTTCAGCCCGCTGGGGTTCAACTGGAAGGCCAGCGTGGCGCTGTTGTCGGGGCTTCCGGCCAAGGAGATCGTGGTCTCGACGCTGGGCGTGCTCTACTCCGAAGGCGCCGTGACGACGCCCGCAGAGGGAGAAATCATCGGCGGTGCGGACGGCACGACCGAGATCGTCGCCGCGGAATCCGCGGCGAAAGAGCCCTCCGAGCCCGCCGGGGACGAAGAGACGGCCTCGCTGTCGCAGCGGCTGCTGGCGAGCGGCGACTTCTCGACCGCTTCGGCGCTGGCGTTCCTCGTCTTCATCCTGCTCTACGTTCCCTGTATCGCCACAGTGGTCGCCATCGGCTCCGAAGCCGGATGGAAATGGGCCGCGGCGTCGGTCGTCTACAACACGGCGATGGCCTGGCTCGTAGCATGGATCGTCTACCGCATCGTCCTGTTATTCTGAACGATGGGATGGCAGGATTATATCGTGGGGGCTATCGGGATCGCCGCGGTGGCGGCAGCGGCCCTGCGGCTGTGGAGGCTCGCGTGCGGGAAACGCCGGGGAGGCTGTGCGTCGTGCGCCTCGGAACAATGTCCGCTGAAAAAGCACAACCGAAAGAATTAAATCTTATCTTTGCGGCCGCAAACAAAAACGAACGTGGTCGGACTTTTCTACATCCTGCTTTTCTGGCTCATCGGCAATGCGCTGAGCCTCGTGACCGGAGGATATGTCTCGGGGAACATCATCGGCATGATCCTGCTCTTCGCGGCGCTGTGCATGCGCTGGGTGCGGGCCGAAACGGTGCGTCCCGCGGCGCGCTTCCTGCTGGGGGCCATGGCGCTGTTTTTCGTGCCTTACGGCGTGGGGCTGATGGACTCCTACCGCGTGATCCTCGAAAACCTCGGGGCCATCGTCGTCTCGGGAATCGTCTCCACGATCGTCGTGCTGCTCATCACGGGCAAGACCTTCCAGAGCCTGAACCGCCGCGCCCGCCTGCGGCACATCAAACATCTCCGCCACGATGCCTGACGCCTCTTTCCTCTCCTCGGACCTCTTTCTGCTGACCCTCACCGTGGGGCTTTATTGTCTGGGCGGCGCGATCTACCGCCGCACGCGGCTGCCGCTGCTGCACCCCGTGCTGCTGACTTTTGTCGCCGTGATCGTCTTTCTGCGTTGCGCGGGAATCGGCTACGCGCGCTATCAGGAGGCGACGGGCGTGCTCAACTTCGCCCTCGGGATGTCGGTCGTGGCGCTGGGATACCTCCTCTACGAACAATTGGAACGCCTGCGCGGAAGCCTGCTGCCCGTGGGCATCGCCACCCTCGTCGGATGCGTCGCAGGGGTGCTGAGCGTGGTTTACATCGCCATGATGTTCGGCACCGAACGCCAGATACTGACCTCCATAGCCCCCAAATCGGTCACGGTGCCGATCGCCGTGTCGGTCTCGGGACCACTGGGCGGTAACGTGTCGGTGACATCGGTGGTGGTTTTCTGCGTGGGAATTTTCGGCAGCATCTTCGGCGAATGGATACTGCGCCGCTGCGGCGTCCGCGATCCCGAGGCGCGGGGATTCGCGCTCGGAGCCGCCGCACACGGCATCGGGACGGCCCGGGCCATCGAAATGGGGGCTGCCGAAGGGGCTCTGAGCGGCCTGGCGATGGCCCTGATGGGGCTTGCGACAGCGCTGCTGATGCCGCTGATGGAGAAGTATCTGTATTGAGGAAAATTCTTTTCCCGAAAAGTTTTTTATTTCTGCGATATGTAGTAATTTTGCGCCCGACTCGACAAAAGGCACAAAATTAGGTTGATATGGAGTGGTTGTATACCCTGTTTTTCGGCAACGGCATCGCCCATGCCGTACTTATTTTCGCGTTGGTAATCACCATCGGCATTCTGTTGGGAAAAGTTAAAATCGGAGGCATCTCGCTGGGTGTCACGTGGATACTGTTCGTCGGCATCCTGTTCAGCCATTTCGGGATGACCGTCAACGGCGAAGTGAGGCACTTCGTGCAGGAATTCGGACTGATCCTTTTCGTCTTTTCGATCGGACTGCAAGTCGGCCCGGGATTCTTCGCGTCGTTCAAGCACGGCGGAATCACCCTCGTGGGATGCGCCACGGCGATCGTCCTGCTGGGCGTCGCAACGGCCTATGTCATCCACGTCGTGACCGGAACGCCCATTCCGACGATGGTCGGCATCCTCTCGGGCGCCGTGACCAACACCCCCGGACTGGGCGCCGCACAGCAGGCTTATGCCGACGCCTCGGGATTCAGCGATCCCAGCGTCGCGCTGGGCTACGCCGTGGCCTATCCGCTGGGCGTCGTGGGCATCATCTTCACGATGATCTTCATCCGCTATGCCCTGCGTGTGAAATTCGAAAAAGAGGACGAGGCGCTGGCCGCACTCTCCAAGGAGCAGAAATTCGCCGAGAAAGTCTCCGTGGAGTTCACCAACTCGATGCTCGACGGACGCACGGTGGGATACATGCGCGATCTGGTCAACCGTCAGTTCGTGATTTCGCGCATCAGGCACACCGACGGGGAGATCACGATGGCCGACGCCGACAGCGTGCTCCGTCTGGGCGACAAGCTGTGGATCATCTGTCAGGCCGAGGATGTCGAAGCCGTCGTGGCTTTCTTCGGGCATCGCGTGGAGCTCACCGACGAGGACTGGGGCAACAACACGCCCAATGCCGAGCTGATCTCGCGGCGCATCCTGATCACCAAATCGTCGATCAACGGCAAGAAATTCTCCGATCTCCGCCTGCGGACCAAATACGGAATCACGATCACCCGCGTCAATCGCGCCGGTGTGGATCTGATCCCCTATCAGGGGCTCGAATTGCAGGTCGGCGACCGCGTGATGGTCGTGGGACCCGAGAAGGCCGTGACACAGGTGGCCGACGTGCTGGGCAACTCGCTCAAAAAGCTCAACCAGCCCAATCTGGTGACGATCTTCGTGGGCATCGCCCTCGGAGTGCTGCTGGGATCGATTCCCCTGATGAACGTTCCGCAGCCCGTGAAACTGGGTCTGGCGGGCGGTCCGCTGATCGTGGCGATCCTGATCGGACGCTTCGGAACCCACTTCCACCTGGTGACCTATACCACCATGAGCGCCAACCTCATGCTGCGCGAAATCGGCATCGCGCTGTTCCTCGCAGCCGTGGGAATCGGCGCCGGGGACGGATTCATCGACGCCATTGCGGGAGGCGGTTACCGCTGGATCGGCTACGGCGTGATCATCACGGTCGTACCCCTGCTGATCGTCTCGCTCTTCGCGCGGCTGAAGCTGAAAATGAACTACTATACGCTCATGGGAATGATCGCCGGCGCGATGACCGATCCCCCGGCGCTGGCCTATGCCAACGCCACGGCCGGAAACGACATGCCCGCCGTGGGCTATTCGACGGTCTATCCCGTGGTGATGTTCCTGCGGGTCCTGACAGCGCAAATATTCATACTGTTCGCATTGTAACAAAAAGCGGCCCGGGCCGCTTTTTTTGTTCCTATAATTTTTTAATATTTCCATTATTTCCTATCTTTGTCCGGAAAGCATAATCCCAAACATAATTCAAGCTATGGCAAAAGCAGTCAACATCGCCCGTTCGCACCGGCTGGACGGCATCGGAGAGTACTATTTTTCGCGCCGTCTGCGCGAGATCGCCGAGATCGAAGCGGCAACGGGCCGCCAGATCGTAAAACTGGCCATGGGCAGCCCCGACCTGCCGCCCCACCACTCCGTGATCGACCGCCTTGCGAAAGAGGCGCAGCGTCCCGACGTGCACAAATACATGTCCTATCAGGGCGAACCCATCCTGCGAAAGGCTTTTGCCGACTGGTATAAGAAATGGTACCGCACGGAGCTCGATTTCAAATCGGAGGTGCTGCCCCTGATCGGTTCGAAGGAGGGTATCATGCATATCTGCATGACGTTCCTCAATAAGGGCGACAAGGTTCTCGTCCCGAACCCCGGCTACCCCACCTATTCGGCTGCCGTGCGTCTGGCAGGCGGCGAGATGCTGCCCTATGCGCTGAACAAGCAGACCAATTTCTATCCCGATTTCGACGCGATCGAAAAGGCCGGGCTCGACGGCGTGAAGATGATGCTCGTCAACTATCCCAACATGCCGACGGGACAGACGCCCTCGATGGAGCTGTTCCAGAAGATCGTCGATTTCGGCGCCAAGCACAATATCCTGATCGTGCACGACAATCCTTACAGCTTCATCCGCAACGCCGAACACCCGATCTCGATCATGGAGGCCGAGGGTGCGAAGGACGTGGCGCTGGAGATGAACTCGCTGTCGAAAGGCCACTCGATGGCCGGCTGGCGCGTGGGCGTCGTGGTGGGCAAAAAGGAGTGGATCGACTCGATCCTGACCTTCAAGTCGAACATGGACTCGGGTATGTTCTACCCCATTCAGGCCGCTGCCGCCACGGCGCTGTCGCTGGGCGAGGAGTGGTTCAAGGAGCTGAACGACATCTACTACGGTCGCGAGAAGCAGGCATACGAACTGCTCGACGCGCTGGGATGCCGCTACCGCAAGGGTCAGGCCGGCCTGTTCGTGTGGGCCGAGCTGCCCGAGGGCTACGAGGGCGACAGCTTCGCATTCTCGGACGAGGTGATGGAGAAGACCGACGTGTTCCTGACCCCCGGCGGAATCTTCGGATCGGAGGGCAAGCACTACATCCGCATCACCCTCTGCTGCCCCGAGGAGCTGTTGAAAAAGGCCACCGACAAGATCAAGGTCGCTTTCGGCAAATAAACGCCGCGACATACGAGAACAGAGAGCCGCCCCTTTTCGGGGGCGGCTCTCTGTTTTGTTATGTTCGACGGCGGAAGCGCAGAACAAGCTGGATAGCGTTATAACGGCCCATCGCCTCTAAGCCCTGCCTTTTAGGCGGGGGCGGGTGAGCCACTCGCGGACGGGCAGGTCGTAGAGTTTCAGGCAAGCCCAGGCCAGTCCGACAGACATGATGAATACCGAGACGCTGACGAAGATATGCGTGCTGAGCGGCGCATCGGGATTGTCCGCAGCCCATGCCATCTGCATATAGACCAGCGGATAATGCGTAATATAAAGCGGATAGGATATTTCGCCAAGGAATTTGCAGACGGCGATGGATTTGGCATCCGTGACGCGGCTTCCGGCACCCATCGAGACGATCAGCGGGAAGACGAACAGGATCACCAGCGCCTGATAGACGCCGTTGAACCACGGTGTCGAGGGATCGCCCACATGAGGCATGACCAACGCCGCCGCAATGAGCAGCGAACACCACCAGAATCCGCCCCGCACCCGGATCAGCGCCCCGAGGCGCGAGAGCAACAATCCCGCGAAGAAGGGGTACAGCAGGCGCGAGAAGCCGATGTAAATCTGCTCCGGAGTGACGCTCCATCCGCCGATGACGGTCCATGCCACGGAACGGTCGGCCGAAAGCAGGCCGAATAGATTGAGGTTCAGCGTGAGATCGAGGGTCAGCACCGCGGCTGCGGCCACGAAGAAACCGAGCAGGAGCTTCGAAAAACGGCGGATGACGAGCGCATAAAGAATGTTGGCTATGTACTCGTAGAGCAGCGACCACGCGGGACCGTTCAACGGACTGGTTTCGCCCCACCCGCGGATGTCCCACGCCGGAGGCGCGGGGAGAATCGTGCAGGCGAGCAGGCAGATCAGCAGCACTTTCCACCACGCCACGTCGGCGATCATCGGGAACGCTGCGGCCTGGAAATAGAAGAAGAGCGCCCCGATGACCGACCCCATGACGACCATCGGATGCAGGCGGATGAGCCGCCGCTTGAAGAAATCTCTGAGCGACATGCGGTTCCAGCGGTCGTCGTAAGCATAGCCGATGACAAAGCCCGAAAGCACGAAGAAGAAATCGACGGCCAGATAGCCGTGGTTGAGAATCTGGAAAGCCTGTCCCCCGGAGTAGGTCTCGAAGAGGTGGAAGGCCACCACGATCAGCGCCGCCACGCCGCGAAGTCCGTCGAGGATCTCGTAGCGGGGTTTGGAGGCCAGATAACCGGCAGAGGTTGCAGTCATAGGCTTACTCTTCGACGATTCGGATGGATAGAATCTTGTCGCCGGGACGGATGTCGTCGATCACGTCCAATCCTTCGACCACTTGTCCGAAGCAGGTATGGCGGCCGTCGAGATGTCGGGTGTTTTCGCGGTTGTGGCAGATGAAGAACTGCGAACCTCCCGTGTCGCGCCCGGCGTGGGCCATCGAGAGCACACCGCGGTCGTGACGCTGGCGCGGAGCCGAAGTCTCGCACTTGATGGTGTAGCCCGGACCTCCCGTACCGTCGCCCTTGGGGCATCCGCCCTGGATCACGAAGTCGGGAATCACGCGGTGGAACGTCAGTCCGTCGTAGAAATTGTGTTCGGCCAGCTCGACGAAGTTGGCCACGGTTCCGGGAGTTTCGGCGGCGTAAAGCTCGGCTTTCATCACCCCTTTTTCGGTCGAAATGATTGCGTATTTTTTCATATCGTCGCTTGATTGATGAGTATCACTGTTTTTCGGTCCGCAACAGGTGCTTCGACAGGAAGCGGCGGACGGGTTCGTCGTAGAGTTTCAGACACAGCCATGCCAGCAGAACCGAGCCCGCGACCAGCGCCGCAGCGCCGGGCAGGGATTCGGCAAAAGTCAGTTCTTCGTTCTTGACCCACGCATAATAAAGGTATATGAAGGGATAGTGGACCATATAGAGCGGATAGGAGATGTCGCCCAGGAATTTGCAGACCCGCGTGGTTATCCGGTCGGTGGTCCTGCCCGAAGCCGCCAGCCAGACGATCGCCGGAAAGAGGACGATGGCGCAGACGGCATCGTAAATTCCGTTCATCCACAGGTGCTCGCTGCCTCCGATGCGCGGCACGGAGGAGATGGCGACGATGGCGATACCACCGATCCAGAATGCACCTTTAACCTTTACGGGTCTGAATATCCGTGCCAGCAGCAGACCTGCCGGGAATGCGAACAGCAGACGCAGGGAACCGCCGAGGATGTTCTCCTCCGTCAGCGCGAACCCCACGCACAAATCGCCGAGCGGTCCCCAGACGGCGAATGCCGCCAGTCCGCAGGCGGTCAGCAGGACCAGAACGGCGAGCGCACGGGTCGGAAGCAGCCGGATGAAGAAGGCATAAAGGATGCTGCCGATGTATTCGAAGAACAGCGACCAGCTGGGGCCGTTCAGCGGGTACATCTCCCCTACGCCCCGGATTTCGGCCCCGGGGGTCGCCGGAATCAGCAGAGCGTTCATCAGCGTGGCGAGGAGTAGCGCCCCGACCGACACCGTAGATACGTCCCAGACGGAGCATCCCTGGAAATAGAACATCACGGCGCCGATCAGGGCTCCGATGACGACCATCGGGTGCAGGCGGATGAAACGCCGTTTGAGGAACTCCCCGACCGTCATCTTCGTCCAACGGTCGTCGTAGGCGTAGCCGATAACGAAACCCGAGAGGATGAAGAAGAAATCGACGGCCAGGTAGCCGTGGTTGATCCGCTGGTCGAGGTGGCTGGTCGCATAAGCCTCGAACAGATGAAAGCACACGACCGTCAACGCAGCCACGCCGCGCAGTCCGTCGAGAATGTTGTAATGCGGTTTGGTATCCGCAAATGCGGCTGCCGAAACGTCTGACATCTTATCTGTTTTTGGGGTCGTTCTTGTCTCTCCTCGCGCCGGGACGCCCGGTCGCTACTCCGTCACTTTCACCTTCGCGGCGGCGGCCTTTACGCGGTCGCGCAGGGCATCGAGATCGCTGCCCAGCGGCTCGTAGCCCACGACGACGCCCATGCGGCGGTTCACGCGCGCCACGGGCTTCCCGAAGATGCGGATGTCGGTGCGGGGATCGTCGGCCACGGCCTCCTCCACGCCTTCGTAATGCGGCGTCTGCGTCGCCACGGGCGAGAGGATCACGGCGCTGGCGCCCAGCCGCTCGAACGTAATGGCCGGGATCGGAATCCCCAGCACGGCCCGCAGGTGGAGTTCGAACTCGTTGAGATTCTGCGTTCCGGCCAGCGTCACCATGCCCGTATCGTGCGGACGGGGCGACAGTTCGGAGAAATAGACCCCGTTATCGTGGCTCAGGAAAAATTCCACGCCCCACAGCCCGGCGCCGGTGAGCGCTTCGGTGACGGCCGCAGCCATGCGCTGCGCTTCGGCGAGGTGTTCGGGAGCGATCTCGGGAGACTGGAAGCTCTCGCGGTAATCACCGCCCTTCTGCACATGGCCGATCGGCGGACAGAACAGCGTCGGGCCGTTCTTCTGGGTGACGGTCAGCAGCGTGATTTCGCTGTCGAAACGGATGAACTCCTCGACGATCAGTTCGCGGATGTCGCCGCGCGAACCTTCGCAGCCGTAGCGCCATGCCTGTTCCAGCTCTTCGGGAGCCTTCACCACCGACTGACCTTTGCCCGAGGAGGACATCAGCGGTTTCACCACGCAGGGGAAGCCGATCTTTCCGGCGGCCTGCTGCAACTCCTCGAACGACGTGGCATAGAAATAACGGGCGGTTTTCAGTCCCAGTTCCTTGGCCGCCAAATCGCGGATGGCCTTGCGGTTCATCGTGAAATTCACGGCCCGGGCGCTCGGCGTCACCTGCACCCCGGCCCGTTCGAAATCGTAGAGACGTTCGGTGCGGATAGCCTCGATTTCGGGAACGATGACATCGGGACGGTGTTTGGCGACTGCCGCCGCCAGTGCGTCGCCGTCGAGCATGTCGAAGACCTCGAAGGCGTCGGCCACCTGCATCGCGGGAGCTCCCGCATATTTGTCGCATGCCACGACGGTCTGGCCCAGCCGCTGAGCCGCAATCACGAACTCCTTGCCCAGTTCGCCCGAGCCCAGAAGCAGTATCTTTTTCATAAAGGTATGTAATTAAAAACGGTATCGAATCCATTTCGCCTGCGGAATCGGCATCCCGCCGGGCGTTTCGCAACGCAAAGATAAACTTTTCGGCCGAATTTTCCGTCTCTTTTCCCCATTTCTTCGACGGCGGCTTCCGTGCGACGGACCGGAGAACCTTCGCACCGGCCGGAGCGTCCATCGGCTCCGCAAAAAAAAGACGAGCGGTATCGCTCGTCTTTTCGTGGAGGTGGCGGGAGTCGAACCCGCGTCCAAACAGGGAACCCGAAAGCTTTCTACACGTTTAGCCGCCATTTGATCCTTCTCCCCGTGCCTGGCAGGCAGCGACCGAACACAGGGCCCAGTTCCTAAAATTTCGCACGACGGCCGGAACACTCCGCCGTACTATCTCTAAATGAATGATACCCCGTATGAAGAGCCGTTAAAGAGCGGAACGTCCCTTCGGGATACTCGTCGCCAAAGCGCCTGGGCTCCGGCGATTAAGCTAATTTTCCTTGAAAATTAGGCAGCGAGTGCAAGGCTGTTATTGCCATTTGTAGTTCGAGCATCGGGATTAACGAGCCGCCGCACAGCGCTCGACGTGCTTACAATCAAACTCTGCCTGCTGTCAAAACCGGGCACCCCCGGGTTTTTCCGGCGCAAAGCCAATCGGAAACCGATGCAAAGATAGTGCTTTTTTCCGAAATATCGGTCGCGGCGGAAATATTTCCGCTCTCCGGCCGCTTATTCTCCCGCCAGCAGTCTGTGCAGCGTCTGCCGCAGCGTATCGCCCGTGAGGGGTTTGGCGAGGTATTCGTCGCATCCCGCTTCGAGGGCTTTCTGACGGTCGCGGTCGTAGGCGTAGGCCGTCACGGCGATGATCGGCACCCGGCTCCCGCTCCGGCGAATCTGCTGCGTGGCTTTCAGACCGTCCATCACGGGCATCTGAATATCCATCAGCACGGCGTCGGGCTGAATCTGTTCGCACAGCCGCACGACCTCCTCGCCGTCGCCGGCGCGGATCACTTCATACTCCTTTCTGAGCATCAGCGACAACAGCAGGTAGTTGCTGTCGGTATCCTCGGCGATCAGCAGCACGGGGCGGCGTCCGCTGCGGGATGCCGGCTGCGCAGTCATCCGGGGCGGACAGGCCGTGTCGGAATCCGGAAGCGCCTCGGGAGTCCCCATCGGCACCGTAAACCAGAAACAGGCTCCCTTGCCCGGTTCCGACTCGACGCCGATCTGTCCGCCCATCTGTTCGACGATCGACTTCGAGATCGACAGACCGAGACCCGTGCCCTGCACGAAGCTGTTCAGTTTGACGAAGCGTTCGAAGATATTGTCCAGATGCTCTTTGTCGATGCCCGAACCGGTATCCTCGACCGCAAAGCGTATGCTGGTCCCTTCGACCGCATAGCTCAGCGTGATGCTGCCCTCGGCGGTGAATTTGACGGCGTTGTTGATGAAGTTGGTGATGACCTGCGTCAAGCGGCCCTTGTCGCCCAGGATGAAGCAGGGGCTTCCGGGACCGACGAAGCGCAGTTCGACGGGGCGACCCTGCACTTTGAGGCTCAGCGAGCGCACCACCTCCTCGCACATCTGGTTCACATCGACCGGTCCGTAGTTGAACTCGAACGTTCCGGCCTCGATCTTCGAAAGGTCGAGAATGTCGGATATCAGCGTGAGCAGCAGGTCGTTGTTCTCCTCGACCACGCGCAGGTAGTCGCGCCGCTCTTCGGGATCGTCCGTTTCGGTCAGCAGATTCGAGAATCCCACGATGGCGTTCAGCGGCGTGCGTATTTCATGGCTCATATTGGCCAGAAAGGCCGATTTGAGCCGGTCGCTGACCTCGGCCTTGTTCTTGGCCTCGATCAGGTTCCGTTCGGTCATTTTCAGCTCCGTGATGTCGTAGTTGACGCAGACCATCTCGATCTTCGATGGATCGTTGTTCATCGGATTGCGCACCACATTGATGCGTGTCCATTTCTCCGTGCCGTCGTCGTTCAGGATATGCAGGTCGAGGTTGAAGCTGTCCGATGTCCCGGCCTTGACGCGGGCGATATTTTCGAGGATCGACGCCCTATCGACGGGATCGACGTGGTCGTAGACGCCGATGATCCGGTCGAGCGGCGTATCGGGCCGCTCCCCGAGGTTCCGGTACCATTGGGGCACCCCGCTGCCGGCCCGCGTCAACAGGTCGAAGCGGCAGAAGCCCATCTTGCCCAGTTTGCTCACCAGCGCGAACGAACTCTCGAACTCCGCCAGCCGCGTGTGGGCGCGGTTGATCTCGGTGTTGTCGATGTTTATCAGCATGAAGTTGGAGATGTTCCCTTCGATGTCGTAGAGCATGTTGACCGTGGTGTAGATCTCCAAAAAGCCGGTCTTGGACGAGGTGTAATAACCGTTGAGCCGTTCGAAGGGATAGTTGACATAGAAGGCTTGTTCGAGTCCGGCGCGCACCCCCTCGCGCGCATCCTGCGGCACGAGCGGATTCTCGAAGAAGTTGAGCCCGAGAGCCTCTTCGCGGGTCACGCCGAAGATCTCCATGTCCTTGTTGTTGATGTCGATCAGCGTGCCGTCCGGGGCATAAAGCTCCACCCCGACCTGAATGTTGTCGAAAATATTGCGCAGGAAACGTTCGTTGCGGTAGAGCACCTCGTGGGCCTTGTGCACCTCGGTCAGGTCCGAGAAGAAGGCCACGACCTCCTCGGCGCACGGAGAGTAGAGGATGTAATTGAGGTAAAGTTTTTCGTCCCGCTCCAAACCGATGTGCCCCTCGACGTATCGTCCTGTCCGGAGCACCTCCGAGGCGTCTTCCAGCACCGGAGCCAGCTCGCCGCCGAGTTCCGAGGCCAGGTGACCGACGTAGAATTCGCGCGGAAGGTTCAGCATCTTGTCCGCGGCATCGTTCGTATCTATCACCCGGTAGTCGCGCGGCCGGCCCGCTTCGTCGCCGATCATCTTCATCCGGAGATACCCCATCGGCATATGCCGATAGAGGTTTTGCATATAGAGCCGGTCGGCCTGCGCCGCCTGTTCGGAACGCTGCAAATCGAGGCACAGCCCGATGATGTTGGCCAGCGATGCGAACCACTGGCAGTCTTCGTCGATCCACTCGCGGCGTCTGTCAACGATGTCGATGCCGGCATAGCCCCAAACCTTGTCCCGCGAGGCCAGCGGCATGATAAGCAGCGATTTGATCTTCTGCGCCGCCAGCAGGCCGTGTTCGCCCGCCGCCTCGGGAGGCAGATCGCGGATGTCGGAAAGAATGATGGAATTGCCCTTGGTGACTCGCTCCGTCCACCACGGGAAATCCTCCATCGAAAGCGAACTGAGCCGCTCCTGCTCGCAGGAAACGCCCGCGGCCGTCACTTCGTAGGTGCAGTTGTGGGTGCGCTGCTCCCAGTCGAACTCGATGATGTAGGCCCTGTCGCCGCGGAACATCGTAAGCACCTCGTAGAGGATTTTGTTGACCGTGTCCCGGGTCCTGCCGCTGTGCAGCAGCGCGAGCAGCGTATGCGAAATACTGTTGAGCCGGTAGAGCAGGTTGTCGATCCGGACGCGGTCGCGCCCGTTCTCCGAAGGCGGTTCAAATTCGATCTGCTGTACATAGCCGGTCATAACGTCACGGCCGTCGGGAGTCGTCTCCCGGCCGAGCACCTTCCATTGCAGCCACAGCCGGCGCCCGTCGGACGCGATCAGGGGAATGGCGCGTTTGGGCGTGTGCGCATCCTGCAACAGGCAATTCCCCGGTCCGAATATTTCGGCATAAGCCTCCGGGATCAGACTTTTCATTTCGTCGAATCCTACCTCCGGGGTGGAATACCGAAGCAGCCTCTGCAAAAAATCGGACATGTGAAATATCCGCCTCGTCATATCCGCCTCCCACCAGCCGGTCCCGGTATCTTTCAATACCGCTCGCAGTATCTCGTTTTCTTTCATCTATGATTCCCTCAGATATTTAGACAAAAATAGGTATCCGCCGTCGGAATTGCAAAATAAAAACGCGCGGTTTTGTAGACAAAAACGCCCGTTAACAACAGCATTCGGCCCTTTTCCCCGGACCGAATGCGTACAGAAGTTCCGATGGTGCTTTTTTTGCCCCGGGGTGCTTCGCGGGGACGATTTTTTGCTTATCTTTGATGTCGCAACGACACTTTTATCAGCATGCAGACAGATAACAAATATGTTGTCCGACTCCGTGACGCGGCGATTTACCACGCCGACGATCCTTTCGGCAGCCGTCCGGAAAAGAAACTCCTGCGACGCGGGGAGATGGTTCTTTCGGAGATAAACCTCTCGGTCGCCCCGGGCGAGTTCGTATACCTGATCGGCCGGGTCGGAAGCGGGAAAAGCTCCCTGCTCAAAACCCTCTATGCCGAAATGCAGTTGCTCACGGGCGAGGGATACGTCGCCGGTTTCGACCTCCGCAAACTGCGCCGCCGGGACATCCCCTACCTGCGCCGCCGCATCGGGATCGTCTTCCAGGACTACCAGCTGCTCACCGACCGCAATGTCTTCATGAATCTCTATTACGTGATGAAGGCCACGGGCTGGAAGCGCGAGCAGGAGATCCGCGAACGCATCGACCAGGTGCTGGGGCTGGTGGAACTCGGCGCCAAGAGCTACAAGATGCCCTTCGAACTCTCGGGCGGCGAGCAGCAGCGGCTGGTGATCGCCCGCGCCCTGCTGAACGACCCGCAGGTGCTGCTGGCCGACGAGCCCACGGGCAACCTCGACCCGGTGACGGCCGACGGCATCATGCAGCTGTTCCAGAAGATCGCCGAACGGGGCTGCGCCGTGGTGATGTCAACGCACAACACGTCGCTGATCGAGAACTACCCCGCCCGGGCCGTCCTCTTCGCGCAGGGCAAAATCCGCGAGGTGGACCTCAAAGCCGAACTGGCGTAGCATCCGCAAAACGGACAAACAGACGAAAAAATAGAATGCAAAGGCTTTTCCGGACGCTTGTTTTATCCGGAAACATTTCGTATATTTGTACGATATTTTACAGACTACGATGAGTACCGAATTAGAAAACGTAAAAAAACAAGAAGAAGAATACTCCGCGTCGAACATCCAGGTCCTCGAGGGCCTCGAAGCGGTGCGCAAGCGTCCTGCCATGTACATCGGCGACATCGGCGAAAAGGGTCTTCACCACCTGGTTTACGAGGTCGTGGACAACTCGATCGACGAGGCGCTGGCAGGCTACTGCACCGACATCGACGTGACGATCAACGAGGACAACTCGATCACCGTCAAGGACAACGGCCGAGGCATTCCGACCGACTACCACGAGAAGGAGGGCAAATCGGCGCTCGAAGTGGTGCTGACGGTGCTCCACGCCGGCGGTAAGTTCGACAAGGGCAGCTACAAGGTTTCGGGCGGCCTTCACGGCGTGGGCGTATCCTGCGTGAACGCGCTTTCGACGCTGCTGATCGCCGAGATTCACAGCCGCGACGGCAAAATCTACCGCCAGACGTACAGCAAGGGCGCCCCGACCTCGCAGGTCGAGGTGGTCGGCGAATGTACGGACCGCGGTACGATCATCACCTTCAAGCCCGACGGCTCGATCTTCACCCATACCACCGAATACAAATACGAGATTCTGGCCAACCGTCTGCGCGAACTGGCGTTCCTGAACAAGGGCATCAGTCTGAACCTCTACGACAAACGTCCCGACGAGGAGGGCAAGACGCGCGAGGATCATTTCTATTCGGAAGAGGGTCTGAAAGAGTTCGTGAAGTACCTCGACGCCACGCGCGGCACCCCGATCATCGACCAGATCATCTACCTCGACACCGAGAAGAACGGCGTTCCGGTGGAAGTGGCCATGCAGTACAACGATTCGTTCTCGGAGAACGTCCACTCCTATGTAAATAACATCAACACCATCGAGGGCGGTACGCACCTGACAGGATTCCGCCGTGCGCTGACCCGCACGCTCAAAAAATACGCCGAGGATTCGGGCATGCTCGCCAAACTGAAGTTCGACATCAACGGCGATGACTTCCGCGAGGGACTTACGGCCGTCGTATCGGTGAAGGTGCAGGAGCCGCAGTTCGAGGGACAGACCAAGACCAAGCTGGGCAACGACGAAGTTTCGGCCGCCGTCGATCAGGCCATGGCCTCGGCGCTGGGACAGTATCTCGAAGAGAACCCCAAAGACGCCAAAGCCATCGTGCAGAAAGTGATTCTGGCCGCCACGGCGCGCCATGCCGCACGCCACGCCCGCGAACTGGTGCAGCGCAAGACCGTGCTGTCGGGGGCGGGACTTCCGGGCAAGCTGGCCGACTGTTCGAGCCGCGACCGCTCGATCGCCGAGATCTTCTTCGTCGAGGGTGACTCGGCAGGCGGTACGGCCAAATCGGGCCGCGACCGCAACTTCCAGGCTATCATGCCGCTGCGCGGTAAGATTCTGAACATCGAGAAGGCCCAGGAGCACCGCATGTGGGAGAACGAGGAGATCAAGAACATGTTCACGGCCCTCGGCGTGACGATCGGCACCGAGGAGGATTCGAAAGCCCTGAACCTCGAAAAGCTGCGCTACAACAAGATCATCATCATGACCGATGCCGACGTTGACGGAAGCCACATCGCCACGCTGATGCTGACGTTCTTCTTCCGCAAGATGAAGGAGCTGATCGAGAACGGCCACGTCTATATCGCCACCCCGCCGCTCTACCTCGTGAAGAAGGGCAAGCAGGAGCGTTACTGCTGGACCGAGAAGGAGCGCGACGACATCACGGCCGAATTCGGCAAGGGATCGCACGTACAGCGTTACAAAGGTCTCGGCGAGATGAACGCCCACCAGCTGTGGGAGACGACGATGAATCCCGATACGCGCATCCTGCGTCAGGTGAACATCGAGAATGCCGCCGAAGCCGACCGCATCTTCTCGATGCTGATGGGCGACGAGGTTCCGCCCCGCCGCGAATTCATCGAGAAAAACGCGCACTACGCGAACATCGACGCATAACCCGCTTAAGAAGCGGGGTTTAAGGGCGACGGGCGGACGCAGCGAATCGATTCGGATTTTGCGCCTCCGCCCGTCTGAGCAAGAGGACTGAACAACAGCAAAATCTACTGATAACCATGGACGTAACGATAATCGGAGTCGCCGGTGGCACAGGCTCAGGAAAGTCAACGCTCGTCAAACGGTTGCAAGAGGCATTCGTGGGTGATGACGTTGTGACGCTCTGCCACGACTACTATTACAAGGCGCACCCGGAACTCACCTACGAGGAGCGCACGAAGCTCAACTACGACCATCCGCAGGCTTTCGACACGGAGATGCTGGTGGAGCATATCAAGGCGCTGAAAAACAACGTGCCCATCGAACATCCGGTCTACTCGTTCGTGGACCACGACCGCACCGGCGAAACCGTCTGCGTGAAACCCTCGAAGGTGATCATCGTTGACGGCATTCTGATTTTCGAGAACCGCGAGCTGCGCGAACTGATGGACATCAAGGTTTATGTGGACACCGATGCCGACATCCGGCTGGCGCGGCGTATTCTGCGCGATGTCTGCGAACGCGGACGGACGATGCAGTCGGTCATCACGCAGTACACCTCGACCGTGAAGCCGATGCACGACGAATTCGTCGAGCCGTCGAAGAAGTACGCCGATGTCATCATTCCCGAAGGCGGCTTCAATTCGGTGGCCGTCACGATGCTGATACAGAACATCCGTTCGCTGATCGAGCGTAGCCGATAATCAAGTTCAGCTGAAACGCCAAGCCCCGGACTTCTCGAAAAGAGGCCCGGGGCTCGTGTATATCCTATTTCAAGCATTGCTTCGTCAGATGCCGGTTATCTTCTTGATTTCGTTGAGTTTGTTCAATGCCTCGATCGGCGTCAGCGAATTGATGTCGAGGCCCTTGATCTGATCGCGGATCTGCACCAGCACAGGGTCGTCCAGCTGGAACATCGACAACTGCATGTTCTGAGGTCCGGTGCTCTCGGCTGCCTCCTTCACGGCCTGCGCCGCCGATTTGCGTCCCCGCTCCTTCAGACTGCGGCTCGGCACGATCTCGTTGTTGCCGTAGACCAGTTCGAGGTTGCGCAGAATCTCGTCAGCTCTCGAAACGACCGACATCGGCATACCGGCCATGCGGGCCACGTGAATACCGAACGAATGTTCCGTGCCGCCGCGTTCCAGCTTGCGCAGGAAGACGATCTGGTTGCCGATCTCCTTGACCGAAACGTGGTAGTTCTTCACCCGCGGGCACATCTGCTCCATTTCGTTCAGCTCGTGGTAGTGCGTGGCGAAGAGGGTCTTGGCGTGCGCCGTCGGATGGTTGTGCAGATACTCGACCATCGCCCAGGCGATCGAAATGCCGTCGTAAGTCGAGGTTCCGCGCCCGATCTCGTCCAGCAGCACGATACTGCGGTCGGAGATGTTGTTCAGGATGCTGGCCGATTCGAGCATCTCGACCATGAAGGTCGATTCGCCCTGCGAGATGTTGTCCGAAGCCCCGACGCGGGTGAAAATCTTGTCCACGACGCCGATATGGGCCGATTTCGCGGGTACGTAACAACCCATCTGGGCCATCAGGATAATGAGCGCCGTCTGACGCAGCAACGCCGACTTACCCGACATGTTGGGACCGGTTATCATCATGATCTGCTGCTGCTTGTCGTCGAGCATCACGTCGTTGGGAATGTACTCCTCCCCCACGGGCATCAGGGTCTCGATCACCGGGTGGCGGCCCTGCCGGATGTCGATGCGCTTGCCGTCGTCAAGCACCGGACGCACGTAGCGCCGCTCGCAGGCCAGCCGAGCGAAGGACTGCAAACAGTCGATGCGCGCCACCACGGCCGCGTCGCGCAGCATCGGCGTCAGCGAACCGCAGATAAATGCCATGATCTCGGCATAGATGCGCTGCTCCAGCACGAGCATCTTCTCTTCGGCGCCGAGGATCTTCTCCTCGTACTCCTTGAGCTCCTCGGTGATGTAACGTTCGGCATTGGCGAGGGTCTGCTTGCGAATCCACGTCGCAGGGACTTTCTCCTTGTGGGCGTTGCGGACCTCGATATAGTAGCCGAAGACGTTGTTATAGCTGATTTTGAGCGACGGAATACCCGTCGCCTCGCTTTCGCGCTGCTGAATGCGCGAAAGGTAATCCTTGCCGTGGAGCGCGATGCGCCGCAGATCGTCCAGCTCGGGATCGACCCCGTCGGCAATCACGCCGCCCTTCTGTATCTGGTTGTTCTGCGGATCGGGATAGATCTCGCGGGCAATGCGTTCGCGGACCTCCGCCAGCGGGTCGATCTGCCCCGCCAGCGCGTGCAGACGGTCGTCGTCGGTGGATTCCAGAGCGGCTTTAAGGGTGTCGATGGCTCCCAGCGAGTTTTTGAGCTGCACCAGTTCGCGCGGCGTGACCCGCTGGGCCGCGATACGGCCCGCAATGCGTTCGAGGTCGCCCACCAGCGCCACCTGCTCGCGGATAACGTCCGCGAGGTCGGCATCCTTGATGAAGCGTTCCACCACGTCCAGCCGTTCGTTGATCCGCACCGGGTCCTTGATCGGCATGGCGATCCAGCGTTTCAGCAGGCGTCCGCCCATCGGCGTCAGCGTGCGGTCGATCACTTCGGCGAAACTGCATTTCTCGCGTGCGCCGTTCGACGAAAAAAGCTCCAGGTTGCGGATCGTGAACTTATCGACCCACACGTAGTCGTCCTGGTCGATGCGGGCGATGGAGGCGATGTGCCCCGTCTCGCGGTGCTCGGTGAATTCGAGGTAGTAGAGAATGGCCCCGGCGGCCGAAATGCCGCTGGTGAACTGCTCCACGCCGAAGCCTTTCAGCGATTTGGTCCCGAACTGCTTGCAGAGTTTCTCGCGGTTGACCTCCTCCGAAAAGACCCATTCGTCGAGGCGGTAGGTGTAGAGTTTCGAGCCGAACGAACCGGAGAAACGGTCCTCGTAGCCGCGCTGATAGACCACCTCTTTGGGCTGGAGATTCGAAATCAGCTTATCGACGTAGCTGTCCGAGCCTTCGGCCACGTAGAATTCGCCCGTGGAGATGTCCAGAAAAGCCACGCCCGTGATCTGCCGGCCGAAGTAGACCGACGCGATGAAGTTGTTCTCCTTGTTGGCCAAGATGTTGTCCCCCAGCACGATGCCCGGGGTCACCAGCTCGATGACGCCGCGCTTGACGAGCCCTTTCACCAGCTTGGGGTCCTCCAACTGCTCGCAGATGGCCACGCGCTCGCCGGCCCGCACCAGCTTGGGCAGATAGGTGTCGATGGCATGGTAGGGAAATCCCGCCAGCTCGACGTACGTCGCCGATCCGTTGGCGCGGCGCGTGAGCGTGATGCCCAGTATGCCGCTGGCCTTGATCGCATCGTCGCCGAAGGTCTCGTAAAAGTCGCCTACGCGGAACAGCAGTATGGCGTCGGGATGCACCGCCTTGATGGCATAATACTGCTTCATCAGGGGCGTCTCGACATATTTTTTGTCGATTTTCTTATCTGAGGCCAAAATAAAAAATTGTATAAATTATACGGCAAAGATACAAAAAAATCGGACCTTTGCAATAGCCGATTGCCAGCGGAGCCGTAAAACCGCCCGGCATATAAAAGCATCGTTACGCCATCAAAGATAGCCCTTTTTTGGATGCCGTGCAAAGCCGGAACTCAATTTTTTTTCACCTTTTCCGGCTGTTTTTCCGGCAGCAGCGTCAGATGATCCCGCTTTCGGCGAAGACTTTCCGGTAAAACCCGGCTTTCCACTCCACCGGCCGCGGATAAGCCCGCGACGAGGAGGGCATGCGCCACAGTTTCAGGTCGCGTCCGGCAAAGTGCATGGACACCCACCCGCCCACTGCGGGCTCGTCGCAGCCCGTGACGGCGCGCAGCGTGTCGGTGGCTTTCTGCCCCGTGGTGACGATGTTCCCGCAGGCGGGAATACGGGCCAGCAGGGCCGCGAGATCCACTTCGCGCACCACTTGAAGAAAATTATCCGAAGCGTTGTCTTTCAGTCGGATAACCTCCACTGCCGTATCGTAGAGCGCAATACCCCGCTCGCGGCAGAACGCCTCGATGCGCTCCTTGTCGAAACGCCGTCCGCCGGGCTCCAGGAAGTGCGTCTTGTCGCCCGCGGCCAGGTAGCCCACGATGCGCCACATGTCGTTTTGCAGATTGGGATAGAAGAACTCCATCGACCAGCGGATGCGCTTGGGCGGGAAGCTGCCCAGCATCAGCAGGCGGGCATTTTCGGGCAGGAAAGGTTCGAGGGGATGCTGTTCGCTATTCATAGAATTGGTCGTCGAAATTTACAAGATATAATTTATCGGTGGCGCGCGTCAGCGCCGTGTAGAGCCAGCGGAGCATGTCGCGCGTCATCGGTTCGTCGCCGAACAGGCAGCGGTCGATGAAGACCGCCCGCCATTGGCCGCCCTGCGCCTTGTGGCACGTGACGGCGTAGGAGAACTTCACCTGAACGGCGTTGAAATGCGGATTCTCACGGATTTCCTTGAAGCGCTTGAGCTTGCTCTTGATGTCGAGGTAGTCCTTCTCGACCTCGTAGAAAAGGCGCGTGGACTCTTCGCGCGTGAGTGACGGGGATTCCGAAGCGATCGTGTCCAGAAGTATCTTGCACTCGATCTCCGCGCCGTCGTAGTCGGGAAATTCGAGCACGGCGTTGGCGAAGCGGAAGCCATAGAAATCCTCGAAGCGGCGCAGGCGCTTCAGCCGCGCGATGTCGCCGTTGGCGATGAAGTTCATCGGACAATCCTCCGTATGTTCGGGAAAATAGTAGTTGTTCTTGACGACCATCAGCATATCGCCGCTCTCGATCTCCTCCTCGGCGCAGAGCACGTTGCGCCGGATACCCTCGTTGTAGCGGTTGGCGCGCTTGTTCGACCGCGTGACGACGATCGTTTCGTCGCGGCCGTAAAGGGCGTAGCAGTCCTGCAATTTTTCGAGGAACTCGCCGCCCTCGATCCGCTCGACATCCGGGAAGCCGAGCCGGAAGCGGGGAATCTCGTAAAGGCCGTTTTCGAGCATGCAACGCACCACCGTGGCGTTGAACAGGATGCCCGACTGCGCCTCCTGCCGCACCACTTCGTCCATCGTGCCGTAAATGATGTCGCCGTAGGCGTCCATCGACGCGGGATCGAGCGCCGGACTGAAATCGGCCCCCACGGGCGGCAGCTGGGCGCTGTCGCCGACCAGCACCAGCCGGCACCCGCGGCCGCTGCGGACATACTCCACCAGGTCCGAAAGCAGCGATCCGCTGCCGAAAACCGCCCCGCCGCCCGACGCATCGGAGAGCATCGAAGCCTCGTCAACGATGAACACCGCCCCGCACTCCCGGTTGAAATCGAGCGAGAATTTCGATTCGTAATCAGCGTTCGTGCGCTGGCGGTAGATGCGTTTGTGGATGGTAAAAGCCTTTTCCTGAGCGTATTGGGCCAGCACTTTGGCTGCCCGCCCCGTGGGCGCCAGCAGCACGGGTTTGATTCCCAAATCTTTAAGCGCCCCGACCAAAGCCCCGATGAGCGTCGTTTTTCCGGTGCCCGCATAACCGTTCAGCACGAAAATCCTCGAAAAATCGTCGTCTGCAAGATATTCGGACAACTTTTCTATGATTTTTTTTTGCCCGGGAGTTGTTTCGAAACAAATTTTAGCGTAAATTTGGGTCGCGATACGTGTGCTGAGCATGCGTCGATTTTTAATTTAGTGCAAAATTAATAACAAATATCTATTAAAATGAAAAAACTCGTTCAAATCATTCTTGCCGTAGCTATCGTGGGCCTGATCTACGTTATCTACGTCCAGATCTCCACCCCGATTCGTTTCGATCAGGAAATGAAGACGAAGAAGGCACAGGTTATCGACCGTATCAAGGACATCCGTACCGCACAGCGCGCATTCAAGTCGAAATACCAGCACTTCACCGGCAGCTTCGACTCGCTGACCGCTTTCGTACTCACCGACACGCTCGAAATGGAGCGCAAGATCGTGGACGAGGACGACTCGGTGGCAATGGCCATGCTGAAGAAATCGGGCAAGAAGAACATCGAGAAGTTCAAGGTAGCCGTGATCGACACCATTTTCGCTCCCAAGAAGGTGAGCCGCGAGGATGTCGAGAATTTCCGCTACATCCCCGGAACCGACAAGAAGGCGGAGTTCATCATGGAAGCCGGCGTCATCACGACCGAGTCCAAGGTCGTAGTCCCGGTCGTGGAGTGCCGCGCCCCCTACAAGATGTTCCTCGACACGGTCACCTACCGTCAGGAGGTCATCAACCTGATCGACGACGAGGAGAACAACTTCAACCGCTATGCCGGTGTCAAGTTCGGCTCGATGGATTCCGGAAACAATGAGGCCGGTAACTGGGAGTAACACGCCGCAGGCAGGCTATACGGTGTCCATTCAGCGCTCGTTGGATGGACACTCTTTTTCGGTCCCTGCGCTGTCGGACATCCCTGCGGACCACACGGCCGTGCAGGTCGAACTGCTGCTTCCCCGCACGATGCTCGTCCCCGCAGAGTTGTTCGACGAAAAACACGCCGCCGAGCTGCTCGCGGCGAACGGAATGCCCCCGGCAGCGGACGAATGCGCCGTATGCTGCGGCCGGGAAGAGGAATATGCGGCTGTCGCGGCGATTAACCGCGAAATCCTGCGGCAGATCGAGGAAAAACTCGGCGACCGGGCCCGGTTCACCACCCCGCTGCTCCATACGCCGCACGATGCGACCAAAACCGTATGGATGTGCCGCCGCGCGGAACTGTTATATATAAAGGTATACGACGACGGGGCCCTGCAACTGGCCGAGGTGATTCCCGCAGGGTCGGATGCCGACCTCGTCTACTTCTTCGAGCGGCTGAACGGCTGTTTCCCGCTTGCGGGGTTCGAACTGCGCATCGCGGGCGACTCCCCCAAGGCGGCCCGCAGACTGCTGGGAAAACGTTTCAAACAAGCGACATGCGAATAGTAAGCGGAAAATACAAGGGCCGGGCGATCAATCCGCCCCGAAACCTGCGGGCGCGGCCGACGACCGATTTCGCCAAGGAGAACCTCTTCAACGTATTGGGCAATCTGGTGGATTTCGAGGAGTGCGACGTGCTCGACCTTTTCGCCGGCACCGGGTCGATCAGCTACGAATTCGCATCGCGCGGGGCACGGAGCGTCACCTCGGTGGAGATCAACGCCGTCCACTACAATTTCATCCGGCAAACCGCCGCACAGTTGGGAATCGGGAATTTCTACCCGGTGAAAGCCAATGTGTTCCTCTACCTGAAAAGCTGTCCGAAGCAGTTCGACATCATTTTTTCGGACGCCCCCTATGATCTGGAAGGCAGCGAACAGGTCGTGAAACTGGTCCTCGAAGGCGATCTGCTGCGTCCGGGCAGCATCCTCATTTTCGAGCACTCGAAAAAAATGGATTTTTCGGCTTATCCTGAGTTCTGGCAATTAAGGAGTTACGGAAGCGTGCAATTTTCTTTCTTCAAAAAGCCGTAAAAGCATTTGCCGATTCAAAAAATTCCATTATCTTTGCACTCGCAATAACCGGAATGGTGCGTTAGTTCAGCTGGTTAGAATACGTGCCTGTCACGCACGGGGTCAGGGGTTCGAGTCCCCTACGCACCGCAAGGAAGATTGAAAATCAATCTTTTATCCTATCAACACCCAATTTTACATTTTCAGATGTAAAATTGGGTGTTGGTTTTGTATTTTTCATATCTGAATACATACACAAAGCAAAGATCGCAGATTTATATGTAGTTTGCGTTCGTCAGATCGGATGTTTGCTGTCGGCTTCCTTCAATATTTCATTTCACAATGAACACCTTGTCATGGGTCCGGGTAAGCCCTAATATATATTATTATCAAAAAGATAGGATTTTATTCATCCTTATCCATCCGTGGCCAGAGTCTCTTGTAATAATATCGTCCGGTCTGCATACGATGAACAATATCGATTGCAGGTATTACACCTCCCACCTCAAGATATTTTTCATTCTTAAATAGTGGGCTATGGACATGAAGGTCATAACCGTCGTATGAAAAGGCTTCATTTTCAACATACGAAAAGTCAGCATCTCCAATACGCCAAATACGCCATCTTTTTTGCGGCGAAATATGTAAACGGATTGGGATATTAGTCATATCATCACTACACCAATTCATAAACCAGACATCAATAACTGGTTCTTCAAAGGGAACTTTACCTACTTTTGTCCATTTCTCCAAGCGAATACCCCAACTCAGTACCGTATGCGCATAGAATTCAACCTCCCCCTGCACCACATCGGTCAGTTTGGGCTCTTGATCAGTCGGATAAGTGCGTTCGAAAACTCTTATAACGCTGCTGTTCAATTGTAACATATCATTGGCAATGTATTGGAAATATTTCTTTTCCTGCGGGCTGATCTGCACACAGAACACATTCCCGATCTTGGTGACAATACGTTTCGGTTTTTCCATAAAACAACTAATTTTAGCATTCTCTAAAGGAAGCAACACTTTCGGCGTCCCATACCTGGTACAAAATTAACCTGATCCCGATTTGACGGGGCAATCGAGTGAACTTTATTCAATTTCAATTCCGGCCGCATAAGGCTTTTTGCTGTACAGACAGGCCTTCGGCAGCTGCGGATTGCGGGGCGTGACATAGAAACGGTCGCCGTCGATGGTCAGCCCGGCCGTAATCCGGTTGGACGGGTTCACAGCACAAGTCAGGCGGAACTGCGGCGGCATGATCTCCATCGACCATCTCTTATCGAAACGATGCCGATAGACCAGCATCGGGAATACGGGCCACGGCGAGGTCGTGTTGATCAGTCCGATCATCCCGATGCCGAACGACGAAGCCTCGGTCATGGCCGAAACGCCTCCGGACAACTCTTGCGCACAGAGGGCGGGCGGACCGGCGCATATCAAGACAAGGCATAAGGTCCCTATACTCCGTTTCATCATACGCATTCGATTATTCCGACCATAAAGATAGTGTAAAAATCAGATAAACGTGATTGGATATAAAGAATCATCCAACATAACAAAGGAAACGACCTCTTTTCAGCGGATCGGCACACATTAGCTTCGCGCCCCCAAAAAAGAGATTTATGCAGAGCTTGTTCGCATCATCATGGAATCGGCATTAGTTCTGGCATCCCCGCCGGATGTGCAGACGGCCAACAACGCGTTCCACGGCAACAGCATGTCGTAGGAGCGGCGAAAGGAAAATCGGCTTCTCTTCGCCGCGGGCATAGTCGCGCAGGCACTCCACGAACAGACGCCGATAGCCAGGACCGAGCCCCATCGAAAAGTCGTCGAACACCAGCAGGCCGGCGTTCCGGGACAAAGTAAGCACCCTGAATGTCGATAGTTGTGATCTCGCCCATGCTGTCCCTACCCAAAAGTTCGAGGCCCCGCACAGGTGGGACCTCGAAACTCGGGTTTTCATAAATCAGCCGTTCGCCGTAACGGTGAGTCAGCTTCCGGCATTCGATGACAGGATCGGGCCTGATCAGCGGAAGAGTTTTCTCAACGCCGACTGCCCGCTTTCGGGAATCGACTCGTATTCCTTGCCGTTACCCTTGTAGATCAACTGTTTGACCGAGCCGCCGGCCCGATGGCCTTCGAAGAGTTTTTCGGCCGAGGTGTTGTCCGACACGTCGTAGACAAACACCGAGGCTTTCATCTCGCCCGCCTCGCCGAGATTATCCGCGGCGATATAGACCGTGTTGGCATCGAAGGGGTTGAAAACGATCTGCTTCACGTCGAAATCGCCGCCCAGCGAGATATAGGGCGAAGCATCGAAATTGCCGCCGTCGTAGTTGAGCCGGTAGATGTCGCCCCCGCGCGAGTAATAGAGCATCGGTTTGACGGGGTTGACACCCGTGGCCGAGGTCGGCAGGATATGCCCCGTGGCATCTATCTCGCTGAGTTTCTCCTCGGTATCGGCAATACCGACCGATGTCGCAAAACGGAACACCTTCACACTGCTGCCGTTCGAGCCCACCAGCATCACATGTCCCGGATCGTAACGCTGATTGTAATACATGCCGTCGCAGGCCATCAGGTTCATCGGTTCTACATCGCAAACCGTGCTGCCCTCCTCCACTTCGAGACCGAACACGGCCGATACATAGAGCAGCTTTTTGGTGCTGTTGTTGAAATAGACGCGCACGCGGTCGTCGTATTCGGTTATCAGCGAGCAGGTATGATCGGCGATCTGCGCCCCGTCGGGCAGTTTTTCGTCCTCTTCGGGCAGTACGAACGTTTTCTCTCCGGTCATGATGTAATCGCGCCCTCCGCCGACGAAGTAGAGCGCTCCCTGCCACAAGACCTCCTGCACGCCCAGCGGACAAAGAATGCGGTTGGGATGGAATTCGCCCGCTCCGTCGTAAACGATCGTATTTTTGACCTCCAGTGTGTTCGAATCGAGCGTATAGACCGTAGTCGGGTCGCCCGTGCCGATCACCACTTCGTAATCTTCGTCGGTCAGCGACGCCGCATTCGGCGAGGTGATGCCTTCGCCCTTCCAGCAGAGCGCCAGCGGAGTCTTTCCCAACGAGAGCGTGGGATTGTTATCCTTGAACGCCGAGGGGCTGACCGGGGTTTCCATCACGTCGAGACGCTTGAACGAGAGCATCGAACCCTCGGAGGTCTCGCTTAGCAGCAGCAGTCCCCGGTCGTAGGGCGAGGAGACGCGGAGCGTGAATTCGACGATCTTGGCGCCCGTCGAGCTGGAGGCTTTGAAATAGCCCTTGAAATCGCCCAGCTCGCTGCACTTGTACGATAGAGCCTTTTCGGTTCCGACAATTTTGTAATCAATGTTCCACTCGTAGGTCACGCCCTGTTCGTTGTCGTTCGAAAGCGACACGTCGGGCGTTATTTCGAGGTATTCGTGCTGGCCCTTGGCATAGCTCGGCTCGATGCCCGCCACGGATTCGACATCAGGCGGAACGACCTTTTCTTCGGGATCGTCGCTGCAAGATACGGAGACAAAGCCCGCAAAGGCTGCGATCAGAAACAGGAGAGAGATTTTTTTCATGGTGCAAATTATTTGAGTTAGACATTCGGTTCGATATGATCAGACGGGCCATGCGACATCGGGAAAGAGGACCCCGTATTCGGGATTCTCGTCGAAATACGCCTTCACCTGCCTGAAAACGCGCAGGATGCCGTACCGGTTCTCCGCAATGTCCTTGTCGGTGATCGGCCGGCCGTAGAGTTCTATGAATTTCTGGTATTTGCGGACATTGTACTCTCCGAGCCACTTGGAGAGTTCGTTCCACCAGCCGGGACAGTCGAGCCGGTTGGTGAAGCAGACCTTGACGGCCCGGTTTTCAGCCACGCCCAACCGGAAATCCCCGGTCTCGGCCAGTTGCAGCCGCACGGCATAGACCGTTTCGTCGTCGAGATTCAGGCGGTGGACATGCACCGGAACGCCCGCAGAAGAGGCGTTCGCCGGCAGCGTATACAGCTCCCGGAGGGCGTCGTAATGATCGCCCTGGCGAGCCGTCGTATGCTCCGCATCGAGCGCAATGCGGTACTCCCGGTCGTATTCGCGCGGAGAGCCGACGATCTCGACCCCGACGATCAAGGTGGTGTCGGTCACCGAAAAGGGCTCCGCACCGAAAGAGAAGTAGAGCGAATCGGCGGTAAAATTGATCCTGTCGTCGCCCGAATAGGGAAAACTCTCCTTGTAGCCGCAGGCCGCCGCAAGCAGCGCCGCGGCAGCGAAAAAGAGTCGGATCGTGCTGGTTGTCTTCATCGTCGTCAGTTTATGCCTTCCGAATTTTCGCTTTCCGGCAGCGGCAGCACATAGGTCTCGTCGCTGGCCGCGTGACGCTTGCCGTTCACGCCCTCCATCGCCAGCCAGAAGCGCTTGTTGGTGAAAAAGATCTGCCCCTCGCCCCAGTACTCCTTGGTGATCTCGTTGATCAGTTCGTCGCGGAACTTCCCGGGGGTGTCGATATCCCCGGCTTCGAGCGGCAGCAGGCCGCGGGCCGTGACGACCCGGTTCAGGTAGTCCAGCGCCGCCGCAGGATCGCGGTCGTAGACCGATTCGGCGAGGATGTAAAAGAGTTCCGGCAGACGCACGAGATTGATGCCCGGCGTGCGGCCGCTCGGCACGGTCTGCTCTTCGTCGTAGTTCTTGTCGTAGAGTTTGGTCAGCGTGACGACCGAATGCTCCCACTTGGTGCGGGTGAAATAGGCTTGGTAACGGTAGTCGTTGTTGACCGAGGTGAACGAGGAGACCCGGAAAATCGTCTGGTAGTTGTCGCGCACCATGTTGAAGGTCTCGGTCAGCCGGGTCGGATAGAGGCGGCTGCGGATGTCGAGGTACATTTTGGGGGCGTGCAGGCCCCAGATGCACTCCGTCCGGGCGGTGTAGCCCATGAAGAGGTTTTTCACCTGCTCCTCGCGGATGAAGGAGAAGCCGCCTTTCAGCGCTTCGAGGGCATAGCGTTCGGCCGTCTCGCGGTCGCCGCCCCAGTTCGAAACGCGGGCCAGCAGGGCCGCGGCGGCATACTGCGTCACGTAGAGCTCTTCGGGCGTGCGCCCTGCGACGGGCCCGGCCTGCCGCAGCAGCTCGTGGGCCTCGGTCAGGTCGCCGACGATGTGTGCATAGACCTCGCGCACGGTTCCCCGCCGAACGGGGTTGATCGAAAAGTGCTCGACATAGGGAATCGCTTTTTCATCGCCGCGCCCGATGTTCGGAGCGAAGAGCCGCAGCAGGTCGAAATGCACGAAGGCCCGGATGGCCAGCGCCTCGCCGCGGATGCGGGGCAGAATCGCGTAGTCCCGCCCTGCGGCATTGTCGAGCACGCTGTTCACCGAGGCGATGACGTTGTAGCCCCGCGACCAGACGGCATCGACTTTCGCACGCACGTCCTCGTCGCGGTATTTGAGGTCGTACGTGCGGTTGAGCACCGTTTCGCTGGCCTCGTAGTCGTTGTAGTAAAGCTGTGCGATCTCATCGACGAAGCCGAACGAGAGCTGTTCGCCGTAGAGATCACCGTCGGCCAACGAGGCGTAGACGCCGTTCATGGCGTCGATGAATCCCTGCTCGTTCTCGAACATTTTGTCCTTATTCACGATGCCCGGGGTGTCGATGTCGAGAAAATCGCACGACACGAGGCCCGAGGAGAGGAGAAGCGCGGAAAGGAGTACGAGTACGGTGCGTTTTTTCATCGGTCAGAGGTTTACGGTCAGCGACGCCTGGAAGACGCGCGCAAAGGGATAGTCCAGACCGCGTTCGCGGCGAATGGTCGAGATATTGAACAAATCGCCCGTCGAGGCCGCCACGCGGATGCGCCGCAAGTGAAGACGGCGGCAGAAGCTGTCCGGCAGCGAATAGGAGAGTTTGAGCGACGAACCTTCAAGGGCATACTCCGCAGCGACGAACCGGTCGGTCGGAGGCGTGGTCTCCCGGCTGGCGATGTTCTTGTAGAGCGCCCGGTCGCCGGGAGCCTTCCAGCGGTCGTAGAACACCCGGCGGTCGGCGTTGGCCGTGGGGTCCGTTCCCTCGACCTTCGTGGCGAGGGTCTGGTTGTAAACCGTGGCCCCGAGGCGGTAGGCGAACGTCACCGAGAGGTCGAACGCCCGCCAGCCGAACGAAAATCCGAACGAGCCCTGCACTTTGGGCGTCGTATCGCCCACGACCTGCTTTTCGCGGTAGTCGTATTCGTAGGTCAGCTGACCGTCCCTGCGGATGAAAACCTCGCGCCCGTTCGCCGGATTGATTCCCGCCGAACGCATCACCTTGAGCGCCGTCATCGACTCGCCCTCCTCGTAAAAAGCCGCCGGAAGCGACGAAACGGCACTCTCCTCGTTCTCCCTGTTCTTGTTTTTCAGGTAGTCGCTGATCTCCACGATCCGGTTCCGGTTGTGGCTCATGTTGAGATAGAGATTCAGGTTCGAACGGCTGCGCCGAAGCACATTGCCGCGCAGCGACAGTTCCACGCCGCTGTTGCGGATCTTGCCCAGGTTCTCCTTGGCGTTCGAGAAACCGATGTGATCGGGCTTGGCGATGGTCATCACCAGATCGTTGGTCGTGTCGTAATAGATGTCCGCGCTGCCGTTCACACGGTCGTTCCAAAACCCGAAATCGACGCCGAAATTCCGTTTGAGACTGCGTTCCCACTTCAGGCGGGGATTGACCATCGACACCGGCACGGCGCCGATGCTGCCGTTATAGAGCAGATCCGAACTGTACTGGTAGGCCAGCTGCGCCTGATAGGGGCTGAATCCGGCATTGCCGACATAGCCGATGCTGGCGCGCAGTTTGAGCAGGGAGACCGCGGTGCCCCGCATGAAACGCTCCTTGTGGAGGTTCCAGCCGAGGCCCAGCGCACCGAACGGGGCGTATTTGTTGTCGTCGCCGAATTTCGAAGAGCCTTCGTAACGGAACGAGAGATCGACGAAATAGCGGTTGCCCCAGATGTAGTTGGCATTGACGTAGCAGCCCAGCATGCGCGAACGGTCTTCGCTGCCGCCGGGATGGCTGCTCTCGGCGAATCCCGTGGCCATAGAGGGGTGTTCGAGCTTGTCCGAGAGCACGCCCAGCGCACTGAACGAATGACTTTCGGACTGCGCAGACTCGACGTTGACGCCCGCCGTAAGACTCAGCAGGTTCGCGTTGTCGCGGCCCCAGCCCTTGTTGAAGACCACGAAGGCATTGCCCGAAAGCGTGACGGCCGTGCCGTTCGACACGTCGAAACTGCCCCGCTTGGCCGCATCCTTGTCGTAGAAGCGTTTCGAAAGCGGAGAGTAGAAGGTTTCGCCCTCGCTTTTGGTCTGCGTGTAGGAGAAGGAGGCTTCGACGCGCAGCGAGGAGAGGATCGTCCAGCGGATGCGGAACGTGTCGATGAAACTGCCCGAACGGCTTCTGATGTAACTGCTCAGGTTCTTTTCGTAAAGTGGATTGGCGGCGTAGAACGCCAAGTCGTTATTCAGCGATCCGTCGGCATTGTAGGGGCTGTCGTAAGGGTTGAGCCGAACATAGTCCGAGAAGTTCCCGTAAGGTACGTCGTCCGAGGCGTTGCGGCTCAGCGAAGCGATGTTCTGGAAAAAGAGCCTGTTCATGTCGCCGTAGGTAAGGTTAATGCGCAGCGACGCCACCTCCTTGTCCGACTTCTCCATGACACCCGTCGTGGAGTTGCAGCTGCCCGAAACGTTGTAGCGGAAATCCTGGCTGCCGCCCGAAAGCATCAGGTTGTGGATGTGGTTGAATCCCGTGCGCAGGGCCATCCGCTTCCAGTCGGTGTTGACTCCGGCATTGGCCCGTGCGAGCCGCTCGTAATACTGCTTCTGCCGCTCGACATCGCTGCTGCTGCTCCCCGAGAAATCGCCGTAGACGCCCGCCTGCCGTTCGTATTCGAGCTTCTCGTGCGCATCGAGCAGGCGGTAGTCCGACAAATCGGGAACGCTGACCTGGAAGTTCCCGGTGTAACTGACTTGCAGCCGCCCGGCCTGCGTCGGGCGCGTGGTGATGACCACCACCCCGTTGGCGGCTTTCGAGCCGTAGAACGAAGTCGCCGCGGCATCTTTCAGCACCGAGATCGACTCGATGTCGTCCGAAGGCATATCGAAAACATAGGAGATGTCCACCTCCGTCCCGTCGAGGATGAAAAGCGGAACATTGGTCCGGTCGCCCTCGATGAAACTGCTGCGGCCGCGCAGCACCATATCGGGAACCTTATTGGGGTCGGAGCCGTTGGCGATGTCGTCGAAAATTTCGAATCCCGGCGTGCACAGCTGAATGATGTTCAGCACGTTGGTGTGCACCATAGCTTCAATCTCCTCCCGGCGTATGGCATGCGTGGCGCCCGTATAGCTCTCCTTTTTCTTGTCCACATAGCCGGTGACCACGACATCGGCGACGTTCTCGGAACTCTCCGTCAGGCGAACGTCGTAGGAACTCTTTCCGGCGACGATCTTCACCACCCGCTCGCGGTAGCCCAGCATGCGGACACGGAACTCCGAAGCCCCGGCCGGACAGTCGAAGACGAAGCGGCCCGCGGCGTCGGCCACCGTGCCGTGCGGCTTGCGCCCGGCGTCGTAGGCGACGATGTTGGCTCCGACCACGGGCCGCCCCTGCTCGTCGGTCACCGAACCGCCGAGCCGCACCGCGGCAGCGCGCTGCTGTCCCGCGACACGGCCCGTAACCGTCAGCATGCACAACAGAATACAAACACCTTTATAGATATGCGTCATATCGGAATCACACGAAAGGATAACGGCGCAAAAATAGAACAAGAAACCGCGCACTCCTATCGGTATGATTCGGTATTTCGCAAATGCAATATACCGACAAATGGGGAGTGTGCGAAAAGGCGGAAGAGCTTAATTTTGAGGCTTCAAAATCAAACGCTATGCACTGGTCAAAAACGGCTCTCTGCGCGGCGGCGCTGCTTTCCGCCTGCACCTCGGAGCAACTCCGGGAGACATCCGACGGCGTGGAGCCGTCCGTTCCGCAATTCGAAACGACCGCCGTATGCGGCGGCCGCATACGCCTCAAATTCCGGGAGGGCGAGGAGCCCCCAGCCGTCGCCGAAACCCGCAGCGGCATCCGCACCGGACTTGCGAAATTCGACCGGGCTGCCGCCGGCCTCGGTGTCACTCGCATGCAGCGCGTATTCCCGCCTGCGGGACGCTTCGAGGAGCGCACGCGCCGCGAAGGGCTTCACCGCTGGTACGATGTCTGGTTCGACTCGGTGACGCCCGTGACACGGGCGGCCGGCGACTTTTCGCAGCTGCCGGGCGTCGAACGGGTGGAACCGGTCTATACGACCCGCCCGATCGGTTTCTCCGGCACGGCCGTTCCGGCGGCTCCCCCGGCCTCCCGCGCGGCAGCCGCTCCGTTCGACGATCCCGGACTGGCCCTGCAATGGCACTACGACAACGACGGCACCCTGACCGACGCCGTGGCCGGAGCGGACATCAATCTGTTCCGGGCCTGGGAGGTGACCTCCGGAACCCCGGAGGTGATCGTGGCGGTGGTGGACGGGGGCATCGACTTCCGGCACGAAGACCTGTCGGGCAATGTCGGCAACCGGGCCGAACTCTACGGACAGGAGGGTGTGGACGACGACGGCAACGGCTATGTGGACGACATCTACGGCTGGAACTTCATCTATTCATCGGCCTACCCTTACGGTTCGAACAAGATCACCCCGGTGGAGCACGGCACGCACGTCGCCGGAACGATCGGCGCGGAGAACAACAACGGCAAGGGGGTCTGCGGCGTGGCCGGAGGCCGCGGAGGCCATACGGGCGTGCGCCTCATCAGCTGCCAGATGTTCACCGAGAACAAGAGCGACAACGGCGACGAAGTAGCCGCACTCAAATACGGCGCCGATGCGGGTGCGGTCATCAGTCAGAACAGCTGGGGCTACACCAACGTCTATTCGATGCCCGAGGTCACCAAGGATGCCATCGAATACTTCATCAAATACGCCGGCACGGACGAGAACGGCGAACAGGTCGGCCCGATGAAGGGAGGCATCGTGATCTTCGCCGCCGGCAACGAGGAAAGGGACTACATGAGCTATCCGGCCTGCTATGAAAAGGTCGTCGCCGTGTCCGCCCTCGCTCCCGACTACAAAAAGAGCTGGTATTCGAACTTTTCGTCATGGATCGACGTGGCCGCCCCCGGCGGGACCTACCGGACAAACGGCCGCTATTCGGACGAATGCGCCGTTTACAGCACGCTCCCCGGCGACAAGTACGGCTACATGCAGGGGACCTCGATGGCCTGCCCCCATGTCTCGGGCATCGCCGCGCTGGCCGTGGCGAAATACGGCGGTCCGGGCTTCACCCCCGACAGGCTGCGCACCTACCTCGAACGCGGCGTGCACGAGGTAGACAGCTACAACCCCGAATACAAGGGACGTCTGGGCGCAGGACTGATCGACGCCTACCTCGCCGTGTCGATGGACCGGGGCATCGACCCCGATCCGGTCACCGACCTGCGGCACAGCGATACGGCGGGCGAAGTCGAACTGACGTGGACCGTTCCCGAGGACGGGGACGATGGACGCGCAGACTCGTTCATCCTGATGTGGCGGGTCGGGACGCTCGAAAACCCCGATCCCGACAACCTGCCCGAGGGTACCTTCACCGCCACCGTTCCGGTACGCGACAAACAGGCCGGGGAGACGATCTCCTACATACTGACCGACATCGCCGAACGAACCCGCTATGTCGTGGCCGTCATCGCCGTCGATCCCTGGGGCAACCGCTCTCCGACGAGCGTCATTTCGTTCGGAACCCCGGCGAACACCCCGCCGACGCTCGTCCGGGAAGGCGATACGGCGGTAAGCATCCCTTACAACGAGACCCGCACGGTCGCGTTCCTCGTTTCCGACCCCGACAGCCACGGATTCACCTATGAATTGCAGGACCCTTCGGGTGCCGTCACGCCCCGCAAGGACGACGAACGTCTCTATCTCGACATCCGCAACTACAAGCGTGTGCCGGGCAGCTACACGGCCCGGATCACCGTCTCCGACAGCTTCGGGGCCTCCGACGCGGCCTCGTTCGATTTCACGCTCCAGCCCAACCTGCCGCCCGTTCCGAACAACGCCTTCGCGCCCGTATACCTCGGTTCGATGCAGGAGACCGCAGAGTTCACGCCCGCCGCAGGTTTCGACGACGAAATTCCGGAGACGGTGACCTATGTACTCGAATACGACACCGACGCACTCTACCTGCAAGCCACCGCGGGCGGCGGATACCGGATCATGCCCCTGCGCTACGGCCGTTCGGAGGTGACCGTCACGGCGACCGACGAGGAGGGCCTCGCAGCCCGAAATTCGTTCGCCGTGCTGTGCCGCGACGACTCCCGCGAGGCGGACCTCTACCCCAATCCGGTCGAAAGCCTCCTGACGATCCGCATGGGCCGCAGCGTCCAGGGGGAGCTCGGCGTTACGCTCTACGACGCCGCAGGACGCACGGTGCTGCGGCGCACCGTAGGGATCGCCCCCACGGAACCCGCCGAGATCGACCTTTCGGCGCTCGGCAGCGGCGCCTACACCATCCGCCTCGAACATGCCGGCGGATCGCTCACACGCACCATCGTCAAACTCTGAAAACAACAACGCCATGCATTCGTCATCTCTCCGCACACTACTCGCCGCTACCCTCCTCCTTGCGCCTTGCGCCGCAGCGGCTCAGGGGGCCGCGGCCTTTCTCGACATTCCCGCCGACGCCCGCAGCGCAGCGATGGGCGGTGCCGGCACGGCACTCTCCGCCGATGCCTTCTCCGCTTTCCGCAACGCCGCCCCGCTGTCCTCCGCCGAAACGCGGGCCGGCGGAGGCTACACCTATCTGCCGTGGATGCGCAGTCTGATTCCCGAAACGACCCTGCATGCCGCAGCGGCCTACTTCAAGCCCAACGCAAAACAGGCCGTGTCGCTCGGGTTCCGCCACTTCACCCAATACGGCTCGGAACGCACCGACGACAACGGCAATGTGCTCGGGAGACTGCGTCCCCGCGACATGGCTTTCGACATCGGTTACTCCCGCACGATCGCCAAAGGACTCTCCGCGGCCCTTACGGGGCGTTACGTCCGTTCGGATGCGGGAACGGGCCATACGGGAAACGCCGTCGCTTTCGATGCCGGGCTCTTCTACCGGCAGACGCTCTCCCGGTCGCATGCGCTGAACTTCGGATTCCAGGCGGCGAATTTCGGCAGCGGCATCGACTGCGGGGGCGGCGGGCAGCCGCTGCCGTGGCGATTGAAAGCGGGCGTTGCCGCGGACCTCGCCTTGGCGCAGGCACACCGCCTGACACTGACCGCCGAAGCCGACTGGCGGCTCCGGCCTGCGGAGTCGCGGGCGTGGTCGGGCCGCTTCGGGGCTGAATACCGATGCTGCGGAATCGCGGCCCTGCGGGGAGGCTACCGCTTGGGCGACCGCTCAGCGGGCGAACAGCGTTACGGCTCGGTCGGCGCGGGCCTCCGTTGGAAATACGTCGCGGCCGATGCGGCCTACCTGCTCGCCGGAGAGAGTTCCCCGCTGCACGACACGTGGATGCTGACCATCCTGTTCAGCTGGTAATCCCGTGCGTTTCAGAGGCAAACGATCTGGCGCGCGAGCAGCATCTCAAAATGAGAATGGAAGTTCTCATTTTGAAACGGTTTCACGGCAGGCGCGAAAGAGACGCATACTGGCAGTCAGGCAGATAGCGTGAGCTTCCCGATATGGCATTCCGGTTGGTCTCTTCTGCGGCATGAAACTTTTTATCGTATCCAACAGACTGCCCGTGAAGGTTTCGGAAAAGGAGGGAGAACTTCTTTTCACGCGGAGCGAAGGCGGGCTCGCAACCGGGCTCGATTCATTGCAGACCCAATACGAAAAACACTGGATCGGCTGGCCGGGACTCGACGTGGAAAAAGCCGGGGACCGGCAGCACATCCGTGAAGAGCTGGAAAAACTGGACTTCCATCCCGTGTTCCTCACCGGGGAACAGATCGAAAACTACTACGAAGGGTACAGCAACAGCACGATCTGGCCCCTGTGCCACTATTTCTTCTCCTACACGCAGTACCGGCAGGATTTCCGGGAAAGCTACCGCGAAGTCAACCGGCTCTTCTGCGAGGAGGTGCGCCACCTGGTCGGTCCCGACGACATCGTCTGGGTGCAGGATTACCAGCTCATGCTGCTGCCCGGCATGCTCCGCGAGATCATGCCCACGCTCTGCATCGGCTATTTCCACCACATCCCGTTCCCCAGCTACGAACTGTTCCGGATTCTGCCCGAACGGGCCGAACTGCTGCGGGGCGTGCTGGGCGCCGACCTGATCGCCTTCCACACGCACGACTACATGCGCCACTTCATCAGCACGGCGGAACGGGTCCTGCACATGGATTTCAAACTCGACGAAACCCAGATCGGCAACCGTTTCGTGCGGGTCGATGCCCTGCCGATGGGCATCGACTACGAAAAATTCCACCGGATCTCCTCCTCGCCGGCCGTCGGGCAGCTGATCGCCCGCACGCGGGCCCACTTCGGCGACCGGAAACTGGTGCTTTCGGTTGACCGGCTCGATTACAGCAAGGGCATCCGCCACCGTCTGCACGGATTCGACTCCTTTCTGAAACAACATCCCGAATACCTGGGCAAGGTGACGCTGGCGATGGTGATCGTTCCCTCGCGCGACCGGGTCGGCTCCTACGCCGACCTGAAAACCCGCATCGACGAGGAGATCAGCGCCATCAACGGCCGCTACTCCACGATGGACTGGACGCCGGTCTGCTATTTCTACCACGGCTTTTCGTTCGAGGAGCTGGCGGCCATGTATTATGTCGCCGACATAGCTCTGGTCACTCCGCTGCGCAACGGCATGAACCTCGTGGCCAAGGAGTACGTCGCCGTCAAGGACGGCAATCCGGGCGTATTGATCCTCAGCGAAATGGCCGGAGCATCCGTGGAGCTGGCCGACGCCATCCGGATCAATCCGAACGACACGGAGCAGATCGTTTCGGCGCTCGTCCGGGCGCTGGAAATGCCCGTCGGGGAGCAGTTGCAGCGGATACGACGGATGCAGGCCGTCGTATCGGAACAGACCGTGAACCGGTGGGCCGCGGACTTCATGGCGGGACTGGCCGAAGTGTGCCGCAAAAACCGCTCGGTCAGACGGCGCCAACTGACACCCGAGACGCTGGAACAAATTCTCCATACCTACCGGCACACCGGCCAGCGTCTTCTGCTGTTCGACTACGACGGCACGCTGGCGCCCATTTGCCGCCGCCCCGAGGCGGCCGTGCCGGGACGCGAACTCTACAAGACGCTGTGCGCCCTCGCTGCCGACCGCAGCAACCGCGTGGTGATCAGCAGCGGCCGCGACCGTGCGACCCTGGACCGATGGTTCGGCAAACTGCCCGTCTCCCTGGCCGCCGAACACGGCGCATTCTACAAGGAGTGCCGGGGCGGATGGCACGAAAACCTGCATCGTGCCGCATGGGATTCGGAACTGCTGGAGCTGATGAACCGGTTTGTCGAACGGACGCCCCGTTCGCATCTCGAACAGAAACAGACGGCTCTGGCATGGCACTACCGCGAAACGGACGAATGGCTGGGAACGTTGCGGGCACAACAGCTGGTGACGGCCCTCATTCCGCTCTGCATGCGCCTGCACCTGCAAATCATGCTCGGAAACAAGGTCGTGGAGGTCAAGTCGGCCGAATATTCCAAAGGTTCGGAGGTCCGCCGTCTGCTGCGTCAGGAGCGTTACGACTTCATCCTCGCAATCGGCGACGACACGACCGACGACGACATGTTCCGGGCCCTGCCCCGGGCGGCCGTCACGGTGAAAGTCGGCGCCGCTTCGGAATATGCCCGCTACAATCTGCCGCAGCAAGCCGACGTACTGCCGCTGCTCACGACGTTCGCCCAAAACGGCCATACCGGCGGATCGGTCCGCGACACGTTCGCACGAGGGGTCCGGACCGTTTGGGAAGCCGTGAGGAACCTGCTGACCAACAAGAAATACGACGATGAAAAATAATCTCAATTACGGCGTCATCGGCAATTGCCGGACCGCCGCGCTCATCTCCGAACGGGGCAGCATCGAATGGCTTTGCTTCCCCGACTTCGATTCGCCCTCGGTGTTCGCCGCCCTGCTCGACCGCACGAAAGGCGGATCGTTCGGATTCGACGTACCCGACGGCTATGCTGTCCGGCAGAGCTACGTCCCGCACACCAACATCCTCTCGACGCGCTTCGCGTCGGACGAAGGCGAATTCGAGGTGCTCGACTACATGCCCTGTTACCGCTCGTTCGAAAAGGAACACTACCTGCCGGCGGAGCTCTACCGCTACATCCATTTCGTGAAGGGGCGGCCCCGCTTCCGCATTCGCTACGACCCTGCCCCGAACTATGCGCAGGGCGAGGTGCGCATTCGCCGGACCGCCGGATTCATCGAGAGTTACAGCTCCGCCGACAACAAGGACCGCCAGTATCTCTACTCTTCGATTCCGCTGCAAGCCGTCGCCGGCCGCGAGGAGATCCGGCTCGAAAAGGACGAATTCCTGCTGCTGTCGTACAACGAGAAGGTCATCCCGATCGACATCGAACGCGAAAAGATCGAATATTGCCGCACGCTGGTCTACTGGCTCAACTGGACCAACCGGACCCGGCAGTACACCTGCTACAACGAAGTCGTCGAACGGAGCATGCTGGTACTGAAACTGCTCTCCTACTACAACGGCGCAATGCTGGCGGCGCTGACCACCAGCCTGCCCGAAACCGTGGGCGAAGTGCGCAACTGGGACTACCGTTTCTGCTGGCTGCGCGATGCCTCGATGTCCATCGAGACGATGTTCCGCGTCGGACACACCGGCGCCGCACGGCGGTTCATGAAGTTCATCCAGTCCTCGTTCATGTCACGCCACGACTACCAGATCATGTACGGCATCCGCGGCAAACGGAAACTGACCGAAGTGATTCTGGAACATCTCGACGGATACAAAGGCTCGAAGCCCGTGCGCATCGGCAACGACGCCTACCACCAGAAGCAGAACGATTCGTTCGGCTACCTGATGGACCTCGTGTGGCAGTATTACCGGCTGATGCCGGGCACGCTCGACGAAATCGAGGACATGTGGGAGATGGTCAAGAGCATCCTCGCCACCGTCGCCGAAGAGTGGCGCAATCCCGACAAGGGTATCTGGGAAATCCGCGGCGAAGAGCAGCATTTCGTCTCCTCGAAGGTGATGTGCTGGGTGGCGCTCGACCGCGGGGCCCGCATCGCGGCGAAACTCGGAAAAGAGGAGTTCGCGGCCCGCTGGCGCGAGGAGGCCGAAGCGATCCGCCGCGACGTGATGGAACACGGCTGGAAGAGCGGAATACAGAGCTTTTCGCAGGCTTACGGCAATCTGGCGCTCGATTCGTCGCTGCTGCTCATGGAGCCCTACGGATTCATCGCCGCGAACGACCCGCACTACCGCAAGACGGTCGAAGCCGTCCGCAAGGCGTTGTTCCGCAAGGGGCTGATGTACCGCTACAACAGCGAGGACGATTTCGGCGTCCCCAGCTCGGCATTCACGATGTGCACCTTCTGGCTCATCCGCGCGCTGTTCGTCACGGGACAGCGCAACGAAGCCAAGACACTTTTCAGCCAGGTCCTGCGATACGGCAATCACCTGGGGCTGTTCAGCGAACATCTCGATTTCGACACCAAGGAACAACTGGGAAACTTCCCGCAAGCCTATTCGCACCTGGCGATCGTCAACACGGCGCTGCTTTTCGCCGAGGAGAAGGAACGGCTGGATTTCATCCGGCCATAATAACCGAAGAAGCCCGCGAACAGGCGGGCTTCCTCTTTTCAGATACATACGCTCAATAGCCGGGGGTCTGCACCATATCCGGATTGGGGTTCGATTCGAATTCCGAGGTCGGGATCGGCATGGCGTAGTTGGTGTCCTTCCAGACGATGTTCGTCTTGGCCGCTCCCGGGCCGGACACCGTCTTGTAATAATCGGCCTCCTGCTTGCCCAGGCGCAGGAACCGCACGTACTCCCACCAGCGCATTTCGCCGAAGAACTCGGCCCAAAGCTCGTAGAGCAGCGGATCGTTGGCCAGATGGTCGGTTGCATCGGCGGTCAGCGTGCGGTCGGTCAGCGACCCGTAATCGACGGGCGAGGCCCCGTCAGGCGAATAGCCGTAGGCGCGGCGCTTCACTTTGTTGACATATTCCAGCGCCGTGGCCGGATCGGAGTCTTTCAGCAGATAGGCGTACATCAGGTAAATCTCCGGCAGGCGGATGAAATAGATATTGTAACCGGCGACGTTGCGCGTGGCATCGGCCAGATGGCCGTCGAGATAGTTGTATTTCCGCACGGGCCAACCGTAGAAGGTCTCGGGGTCGTTACCCGTGTTGGGGTCCATCTCCCACCATTTGTTAAACTCCACCTGCGCGACCTTGCGGTAGGCGTTCACACCGTCGATGGTCATCTGCACCGAATCGACGAAGGGTTGCAGCGAGCAGACGAAGAGCCGCGGGTCGGGCTCTCCCGGCTCCCACTTGCCCAATTTCTTCCGGGGGGCGGGCTGCTGATCCATATACTCCTCGCTGAGCGAATAGCGCAGCGAACCGTCGGGCTTCGTTTCCGAGAGGACGTGCCCTTCGGCGAGCGGCGCGGCATCGGTGTAGCCGAAGCGCGGCAGATTGCGGTCGTGCATGTACTGGTTGCCGTAGGACATGGCCGTCCGCGTGCTGTCGGGAGCGATGCAGAACGGCGGGTAGTAGAGCGAAAGGGTCGAACCCGTATTCTGATTGCCATAGGCCGAACCGTTGGTCGGATCGGCCTTGTTGGCCATCTCGTAGAACGATTCGCTGTTGAACTCGTATTCGTCGTAACCGTTGAACATCATGCGGTAGCGTTCGAACGGCTCCAGCGTTTTGCCGCTGTTATGGATACAGTCTTCGAGATCGGTCTTCGCCTTGTCGTTCTGTCCCGCGAAGAGGCACGCCTTGGCCCGGAAAGCCTTGGCCGACCAGACGGTCACACGGTGGTTGTCGGTCTGCGTGAGAAGCCCCACGGCCCGGTCCAGATCGTCGATGATGGCCTGGTAGCAGGCGCCCGTCTTCGCGCGTCCGACGTACATCTCCTCCAGTGTCTTGGGAACCTTGTCGATGATGGGAATGCCCACGCCGTCCATGTCGGGCTGACCGTAGAGCGACAGCATGTGCCACCGATAGAAGGCCCGGAAGAAAAGACATTCGCCCTCATAATTGTCCAACGATGCCGCCTCGGACGCCGGAGCGGCGGCCCGGTAGGCGTCGATCTCCTCCATGACCGTATTGGCGTAGTAGACACCCATGCTGAGCGCCGTCCAGGGGTCCGTCACCTTGTTGTTGCCGGTCTTCACGGCGCCGGAGCAAATATCGACCCATCCCTGATCGTTATGCCATTGGAGGTCGATGGTGTGGTCGAGGCAGTACATGACGTATCCGGCCCAGTAGTTGCCCAGAAAACACCAATGGTGCTGGGCTCCGTAGACCGAGTTCACCAGCAGGTCGATGTGCCCGATCGACGTGGGGAAATTGCCCTTGGAGAGCGAATCGGGATCGTTCAGGTCGAGGTAATTCGTACAGGAGACCGCCAGTGCCGCACAACCGGAGAGGGCGGAGATTCGAAGATATGCAATCAGTTTTTTCATGTCGGGAAACGGTTAAAAGTTCATGTCGAGTCCGAACGAGATCATCTTGGTCTGCGGATAGGTGCTGCCGTAATAGATGCCGTAGGCGGTCTTGGTCGTCGTCGAGAATTCGGGGTCGAGGCCCGAGAAATCGGTGAAGGTGAGCAGGTTGCTGGCCGATACGTAGATGCGGATGCGGTCGATCTTCGCCTTGCGCGTCCACCGCTTCGGGAAGGTGTAGCCCAGCGTGATATTCTTGAGTTTGAGATACGAGCCGTCCTCGACGAAATAGTCGGAATAACGCTGGTAATTGTAGTTCGGGTCCTTGACCGGAGCGTTGCCGTTGGCCGGGTCGGGCGTGACGATGCGCGGCCGCGAAGTCAGCCCGTTGCTCAGGAAATAGGAGGCTCCGAAGACATCGGCTGTGGTGTTGGAACTCTGCTGCACGCTCTCGGTATAGGACCTCGAAAGGTTCATCACGTCGTTGCCCGCGATGCCCGTGAAGTCGGCAGAAAAGTCGAGGCCGCGCCATTCGAGCGAGATGTTGAACCCGTACTGCACCTTCGGCCAGGGATTGCCGATGAAGGTGCAGTCCTCGTCGTCGATCGTGCCGTCGTTGTTCAGATCGACGTATTTCAGGTCGCCGATGCCCGTCAGCCGCTGGTGGTAGTAGTCGTGGCCGTTGGCCTGCGCCTTGGCGTTGAGTGCGTCGATCTCCTCCTGCGAGGTGATCATCCCGTCGGTTTTCAGCCCCCAGAACTGGCTGATCGGCTGTCCGTTGACCGTCTTGCATGGACTCGGGCCCGTGTTGGGATGCCCGCCGCCGCCATAGATATAGGCCGTGGGAAGGCCCAGATCGACCACCCTGTTGCGGTTCTGCGAAACGTTGCCGCTGACGGCATAGTTGAAATAACCGATGTTGTTGCGGTAGCTGACCAGCAGCTCCCAGCCTTCGTTGTCGATGCGGCCGATGTTCACCGGCATCGTGCTCATCGCAGTCAGTCCGCCGCCCATCGACGTAATGCCCGCCGAATTGGGGGTCGAAAGGGCGTAGATCATGTTTTTGGTGATGCGCTGGTAATAGTCGAACGAGAACGAGAGGCGGTTCCGGAAGAGATCGAGGTCCAGACCGACGTTCGTGTTGTAGATCGACTCCCACTTGATGTCCTCGTTGATGACCTTGATGTTATTGTAGCCGCCGACGGCCGTGGTGCCGTCGAACGAATGCACCGTCACGTTCTGGAACGCCGCCATGTAGGCGAACTTGTTCAACGCCTGGTCGTTGCCCAGGATTCCCCAGCTGAAACGCGGTTTGAGCGAGGTGATCCACTGCTGGTTCCAGGACTTGAAAAAAGGCTCCTCGGAGATCTTCCACCCCACCGACACCGACGGGAAGACGCCCCAGCGGTTCTTGGGGCCGAATTTCGGCGATCCGTCGCGGCGGAAATTGACCGTCAGCAGGTAGCGGTTGTCGAACGAATAGTTCAGGCGGCCGAACTGCGAGAGGAAGCGGTCTTCGCTCAGGGCGCCCGAAGCGGTCTTGTTGATGTTCGTCGAGAGTGCGAACGACAGCGGATCGTTCACCGGGAAATCGGTCGCCGTGGCGCTGAGGTCGGCGAAATGGGCGTTCTTGGCCTCCCAGCCGAGCATCGCCTTGAAATCGTGGCGTCCGAACTTGCGGGCATAGGAGAGCGTGGCCGTGAAGGTGTACTGCTCGTCGTAATTGAGCGCCTTGGTGTAGCTGTCCTTCGAGGGCGAACGGCCGAGGTTGTTGGGCTCGGAATAGTTGTCGTCGTAGTCGCCGCCCAGCTGGGCCGACCCCGTGAGATTCAGTTTCAGCCCCTTGACGATCTCCCAGTCAACGAAAAGGTCGGCGTTGGCCAGCAGGTCGGACTGCTTCTGATGCTGGAGCGCGATGACGGCCACGGGATTCGAACCGTCGAAGTCGATCCCCGAAGGAACCGCCGCATAGTCTCCGTCCTCGTCGTAGACGTTCATGTAGGGAATCGAGACCCAGGGGAAAGACTCCGTGTAGGGATTCCCGCGCAGACGGGCCAGATAGATGCGCGTGCCGACGGTGACGGAGTTGTTCACCTTGTAATCGACGTTCAGACGGGCCGAGATGCGCTCCCAGTAGTTGTTCATCTGAATCCCGTTCTCCCGTTCGTAAGCCCCCGAAAGGTAGTAGCGGAATTTCTCGCTGCCGCCCGTCAGCGAAAGGTTGTAGCTCTGCTCGATGCCCGACTGGTAGATCTCGTCAACCCAATCGGTATTCGGAAGCGACGCCGGATCGGACCAGATCGGATAGTTCTCGCCCAACGCCTGTTTTACGCGGATATAGTCGGTCGTGCCCAGCAGGTCGTACATGTCCGTATATTGCCGGACGCCGACATGGCTGGTGAACGAGAGTTTGGGCTTGGCGTTGAAACTGCCCTTCTTGGTCGTGATGAGCACCACGCCGCCGGCCGCACGCGAACCGTAGATCGCCGCGGCGCTGGCGTCCTTGATGACCTCGATGGACTCGATGTCGTTCAGGTTGTAGTTGCTGTTGTTGTCGCAGGCCACGCCGTCAATGACGAACAGCGGATTCAGTCCGTTGATCGACCCGACGCCGCGGATCACGATGTCCGAACCGCTGCCCGGCTTGCCGCTGGTCTTCGAGACCATCACGCCGGCCACCTTGCCCTGCAAAGCCTCGGCCACGGAACGGGCCGGAACGTCCTTGAAATCATCCGCTTTCACGGAAGCGATGGAGCCCGTCAGATCCGATTTCGACTGCGTTCCGTACCCCACGACGACCACGTTGTCCAGCCGTTCGGCCTCTTCTTCGAGGACGATCTTCAATTCATCGCGGTTCAGCACCGGGAGTGTCAGGCTCTTGTAGCCGACATAGGTGATGAGCAGGGTCGAACGCGCGGGCACCGTCAGCGAGAAGGAGCCGTCCGGACCGGTGATCGTACCGCTCACGGTCGGAGCATCCTTGACGACAATGGTGGCGCCGATCAACGGATTGCCGTGTTCGTCCGTCACCTTGCCGGAAACGGTGCGTTCGGCAGGCCGCGCCGCCTCGACGGCCGTGGCGGCCGCGGGTTTCTCGTCCGCACGCGCCGACGCGGAAAGACAGCACAACAAGAGCAGGAGGACGCATGTCCGCCTGCCCGCAAGAGAGGAGTAGCATCTTTTCATAAATCGGATTTGAGTTTGTCCGGACCCGGCTCAATCGGGATGCCAAAGCAGGAACGAAGCGGCGAATCGACTGAAAATCAAAGTCCTGCTGCGGGGAACTTTCTCCGCGGCGTGTGGAAGAGCTCTACAAGAGTGTGGAAAAACTCCACACTCCGGATGTGGAAAGCTCCGGCCCTCCGCCCCGATACCGCGGACCGGTTCGGCGTCGCCAGCCTCTGTTCCGCTTCGGAAGGAGGCCATCGAAGCCCCGGCGGCACACGCTTCGAACCGGAAAATTTGAGAAAACGACCGATATTCCGTATCTTTGTAAAGATTGAATGCGTATTTAATACATTCGGTCTCAGACATATAACATTCGGTCGTTTTATAACCTTTCGGATATGACAATCGAGAAACTGGACGGCACTTCGCCCCGCCTTTATACACTCGTCGCTCCGCTGGTCATGCGACGCAGCGTGCTGCGCCAGAACAACAACTATCCGTTCTGGACCTCGCGTGCGCATACGTGGTTCGTCGCGTGGGAAGGCGAGACCGTCTTCGGGTTCATGCCCGTGGAGATCACCGACGGCGGAGTGGCCAAGATCAACAACTACTACGTTTCGGGCGACGACCCGCAGCTGCTGTCGCGCTTCCTGCGCGAAATCATCCGATACTACCACCGCGACTATACGATACGTTCCGTGACGCTGCTCCGCCACGCCGAGGTGTTCCGCACCGAGGGCTTCGTCCCCACGAAGGAGTGGACGCAGTACGTGACGATGCAATACGGGAAAAAACGGCAGCCATGAACGTCTACGAGCGGACACAGCGGCGGTTGAAAACGGTCTTCGACCTTTTCGACAACATCTACGTCTCCTTCTCCGGCGGCAAGGACAGCGGCGTGCTGCTCAACCTCTGCATCGACTACATCCGGCGTCACGGACTGCGCCGCCGGATCGGCGTATTCCACATGGATTACGAAATCCAGTACCGCGACACGCTCGACTACGTGGACCGGACGCTGGCCGCGAACGCCGACATTCTCGATGTCTACCGGGTCTGCGTGCCGTTCAAGGTCCAGACCTGCACCTCGATGTTCCGGCAGTACTGGCGGCCGTGGGAGGAGTCGAAGCGGGACATTTGGGTGCGGGAGATGCCCGAAGGATCTCTCACGCGGCGCGACTTCCCGTTCTTCACCGACGAAATGTGGGACTACGAATTCCAGAACCGCTTCGCCGAATGGCTCCACGCACGCAGCGGCGCGGCGCGCACGTGCTGTCTGATCGGCATCCGCACGCAGGAGAGCTTCAACCGCTGGCGCACGATATACAGCGACCGCAACCACCACCGCTTCTCGGACAAACGGTGGATACGCCAGCGGACCGGCAAGGGCATCTGCAACGCCTACCCGCTCTACGACTGGCTGACGACCGACATCTGGACGGCGAACGGACGTTTCGGCTGGCCCTACAACCGGCTGTACGACCTTTTCTACCGGGCCGGCGTGCCGCTCGACAGTCAGCGCGTGGCCAGTCCGTTCATCTCGCCGGCCATCGCCAGCCTGCACCTCTACAAAGCCATAGATCCGGACATGTGGGGACGCATGGTCGGCCGGGTTGACGGAGCCAATTTCGCGGCGCTGTACGGCAGGACGACGGCCGTCGGCTGGCAGTCGGTGCGTCTGCCGAAGGGAATGACGTGGGAGCGTTACATGCACTTCCTGCTCTCGACGCTCCCGGAGCCGACGCGGCGCAATTACCTCGAAAAACTCTCCGTGAGCATCCGCTTCTGGCGCGAAAAGGGCGGATGTCTCTCCGAAGAGACCATCGCCAGACTGCAAAAGGCCGGCATCCGCATCGAAGTAGGCGACAAAAGCGCCTACCGCACAGACAAGCGTCCGGTGCGCATGGAGTATCTCGACGACACGGACCTGCCGGAATTCAGCCAGCTGCCCACGTTCAAACGCATCTGCATCTGCATTCTGAAAAACGACCACGCCTGCAAATACATGGGTTTTTCGCCCAACAAGAGCGAAACGCAGCGCCGCAGGAAAATCATGGAAAAATATGAATCGCTATTACGAACATCCGACCGAGAAGAACTTCCGGAGCCCCGTCTATAACGTCCGCGCCGTACCGGTGGAGAAGATCGTGGCGAACAGCTACAACCCCAATGTCGTGGCGCCGCCCGAAATGAAACTGCTGGAACTGTCGATCTGGGAAGACGGCTACACGATGCCGTGCGTCTGCTATTACGACGCCGAAAGGGACCGTTACGAACTGGTGGACGGCTACCACCGCTATCTGGTGCTCAAAACCTCGAAGCGCATCTACGAACGCGAACGGGGGCTGCTGCCCGTCACCGTGATCGAAAAGGACCTTTCGAACCGCATGGCCTCGACCATCCGCCACAACCGGGCGCGGGGAACGCACAACGTCGAGCTGATGAGCGAGATCGTCGCCGAACTGACCCGCGCGCGGATGTCCGACCAGTGGATCATGCGTCATATCGGCATGGACCGCGACGAACTGCTGCGTTTGAAACAGATCACGGGCCTCGCCGAACTCTTCGCCGACAAGGAGTTCAGCCTCGGCGATGCCGACGAAGATGCGGCCGAATGATCAGCTCTGCGGCATGCGCCCCACGGCCTCGGACCGTTTCGGCGGAATCCTGACCGGATCAGGCGGGTAACAGGATGGAAAAGCGGCTGCCCTTGCCGATCTCGCTTTCGACCGAGATCGTTCCTCCGTGCGCCTCGACGAACTCCTTCGAGATCGCCAGCCCCAGCCCGCTGCCCTGCACCTTGGTCCCGGGAACGCGGAAATAGCGTTCGAAGATGCTCTTGTGGTAGCGCGGGTCGATGCCGCGGCCGAAGTCGCGCACGTAGATCTCCACCGCCTTTTCACGCTGCACGGCGCCGATGATGATGCGCGATTTCTCGGGCGAATGGTGGATGGCGTTCGACAGCAGATTGGTGATGACCCAGGCGATCTTCTCGTTATCGACGAAGAGTTTCGAAATCTTTTCGGGATAATCGATCTCCACGAAGCAATGGAACCGCTCCGCCAAGATCTGAGTGGCGTGCACGGCATAGTCGATCAGCTCGACAGGTTTCACGACCTTGGGCATGAGTTTGAGCTTTCCCGACTCGACCTGCGTCATGTTGAGCAGTTCGCCCGTAATATTCAGTAAACGGTCGCTGCTGTCCTTGATACTGCCCACAAGCTGTTTCTGCTCGTCGTTGAGCTGCCCCAGCCGGGTGTCGCCCAGCAATTGCAGACTCATCAGGATCGAGGAGATCGGGGTTTTCATCTCGTGCGAAACGGTCGAGATGAAATTGGTCTTGGCCGAATCCAGTTCCTTGTATTTCGTCACATTGTTCAGCACGATCAGGTTGCCGATGAACTGTTGCGCCGTACTGCCTACGGGCGTAATGTAAAGCGGCGTATTTTCCACCTGGAAATAGCTCTCCTTGTTGTCGGCATAGATTTTCAGCGGCTGCTGGTCATCTTTTTTCTCTTGTTCGCCGTAAAGTCCGCGGACAAGACGCCGCAGCAAGTCGTTCGAAAGCGCGACTTCCGTCGCATTGCGTCCGACGACATCCTCTTTGAGATTCAGCACGGAGAGAGCCTCGTTATTCATGAACAAGATATTGCGGGACGAATCCAGACCGATGATCGGTTCATGCAGCGTATTCACGATCGCTTCGACGCGAGTCTTCGCAGTCATCAGCTTGTCGAGCGAACTGCGCCGGTATTCGTCCAGCCTGGCGGCCATGTCGTTGAACGACTGCGCCACCTCCCCAAACTCCCGGTCGTCGCCGAAATCGAGCCGCTGATCGTAATTGTGGTTGGCGATCTGCGTGATCCCCTGCTTCAACCGGTCGATGGGCCTCAATACGATCGCCGGGAAACGAATCAGAAAAATCATGGCCAGTAAAACGCAAAGTACGGAGACGATCGTCAGCGACCACATCGCATCCGCAGCCCTCGTCGCCGTATCGGAACTTTTCATGCGGATCGAGGTCATGTTCAGCTCCATGATCCGATAGAGATCGTCCCGAATCAATCTGATCTCAGTATCCGTCATGCTGTCCGTCAGCGCCGCAATCTTATCGCCCAGCGCCGCAGTGACTTCCCGCTCGTTGGCTTCGGTGATGTTTTCCCGCTGCAATTCGAGGCTGCGGATCAGGGTCTGCCGGGAAGCGGAATCCCGGGAGATGCGATCCAACGAGCGCAGCATATCCTTGGCATAATGCAGGGAATTATAATTGTCCGCGAGAATCTCCTTCGACGACTTCGACAACTGCCGCACATAACTGACGGACTGAATACCCAGCAGCAGAATCAGGGCGAACAGGAATCCGATACCCAATGTCAATCGATAACGCAGTTTCATAAATTACGATAAAATGGTTAAGTCAATATTCAAACGCGACAGGCGGTTCAGCAGAAAGCGCAGTCGTATCGCCGTAACGATCAAAGAATAAAGGGAAAACTCCGGCTTGCTGATACAGACGTTGCTGATCTTCCTGTCGATACACGCCTCGACAATCGTATCTATATGCCGGTTCGAATGCACGCGCATCACCTCGCCGCCCAGTTCCTGCGCCAGATTGAAATTGTTGATCAGGTAGCGTTGCCGCGCCAGCGGAATCCGATCCGGAGCCTCCCGGTCGCTCTGAACGTAGAGAACCGTGAATCCGGCGTTGAGATGCGTGGCCATACGCGCCGTTTTGCGGATGACCTTCCGGGCCCGCTTCTCGCTGCTGTCGATCACCGCCAGGATGCGGCCATGCAGCTGCGCCGTATTGACGACCTCGTTTTCAACTTTCTTCTCCACACGGAGCGCCACCTCTTTCAGCGCCAGCTCGCGCAGCTGAAGGATGTGCTCCTGCCGGAAAAAGTTGTTCAGGGCCGTCTGGATTTTTTCCGGCTTATAGATCTTGCCCGCTTTCAGACGGTCGATCAGGTCCTCCGCCGTCAGGTCGATATTCACCACCTCGTCGGCCATCGCCAGCACGCTGTCCGAAACCCGTTCGTGAACCTCCACACCGGTAATCTCCTGAACCTGTTCATTGAGGCTTTCGATATGCTGGATGTTGATTGCGGAAATGACGCTGATCCCCGCATCGAGAATCTGCATCACGTCCTGCCACCGCTTGGGATTTTCGCTTCCTTCGATGTTGGTGTGGGCCAATTCGTCTACGACGACGATCTCCGGATGCAGGTTGACGATCGCCTGCGCGTCCATCTCTTCAAGCTCCTTGCCCTTGTAAAAGAGCCTGCGCCGGGGAATGAACGGAAGCCCCGCTACGAGGGCTTCCGTTTCCGCACGGCCATGCGTCTCAACATATCCGATACGCACATCGACACCTGCGCCGAGCAACTGGTGCGCCTCCTGCAACATGCGGTAAGTCTTGCCCACGCCGGCACTCATGCCGATATAGACCTTGAACTTGCCGCGATGCGACTCCTTGATCAGATCGAGAAAGTGCTCGGCGCTCCTCCGGGTGTCATGGGTATCCATACAACTACATTCTGAACGAGAATCCGCCGACAAAGTTAACATCGTCGAGAGCGGGATTCCAAATCAAATTGGTGAAAATTCCAATTTTCATACCGTCGGCGCCCTTGATGTCCCAGGTTTTGCCGGCATTGAGGAAGACATTCTGTACGTAGAAATCGCGGTCGCCGCAGTTATAGGTCGCGGCAGCGTTCCAGGGAACCATACCCACGCCGGCCTTCATGTCGATCGTCTTCACCGTGAAAGGACATGCCGCCTCGAAATAGGAGGCATAGGCGCGTTCTCCCTTATGGTTCCGGTCGGCAGCGCCGAATAGAATCGTGTACCACGACAACGTGAAAGGCAGTTTCTCCGATACGACCCAGCTGGCACCCACCTCGATGCGGTGGGGAGAACGGCTGTCGAACACGAAATAGCGGTCATCGTCATGTCCGGTCCAATAAAGGTCGGCCACCGAAAGCGTCACGGGCCCCAGCTGATAAGCCAGCGTGAGATCCATCTCCTTATAGCCGCTGTCGCTGAAATCGACCGACCCCCAGGCCGTCACCGAGAAGTTTCCGGCCGTCATGGTCAGCGCGGGTTGCAGGGCCGGGCCCGACTCCCTGACACCGCGCCAGTAATACGAACTTACGAGATCGGAACCGCCGCCGAACGACACTCCTTCGTTTCGGGCGGCAACGTGATTCGTTCCAAACAAGGCCGCAGCGGCCAATGCTCCGAGTAAAATGCGTTTCATAAATTTTCAAATAGGTTTCTTCTTGTTCGATTCGAATTATTTTTCGTCCGTTGCGCCCCGAAACCCGTCTCCGGGTCCGGGCGTACGCGACGGGAAATGCTTGTTTTGCATGGTCCGACTTACGAAAGCCGGAAACCGGCCGAATTGTCAAATCAAGTCCGTGACCAGAAACACGACCAAAAATACGATCAGCACGATCAGCCAGCGTCTGGCCGGTTTATCCAGCTTTTCCATAAGTTCCTCACGCTTTTATTCGTTCTGTGCGGTGTCCAACGCCACGTTCAGCTTCAGGACATTGACCTTATAGGTGCCGAAGAGTCCGAGCCACGGTTTGCAGACATTCTCTTCGACGATCTTCTTCACCTCGGCTTCCGACATGCCGCGGGCCGCGGCCACACGGCGGATCTGCACCTCGGCGCCGCGGATCGAGATGTCGGGATCGAGGCCCGAACCGCTCGCGGTCACCATCTCGGCGGGAACCTCTTCGCGCGAGAGGTAGGGATGGGCGGCGAGGAAAGCGTCGATACGCTCCTCCACCTGAGCCAGATATTCGGGATTGTTCGTGCCCTTGTTGCTGCCGCCCGAGCCTTCGCCGTTGTAGTCCACGTTCGAAGGACGCACCCAGAAATAGACACTGTCCGTGAAGACCTGCCCCACGTTGGCTGCCCCGACCACCCGGCCGTTATAGGTCACCACGGGAGCCTCACCGTCATTGGGCGATGCCACCCACGCCACGAGGCGCAGCACCAATACATAACCGACGAACAGCACGACGCACATCGCCAGCGTTATCCTGATTGAAATCCAAAGATTTTTCATAATTCAAGCAATACGTTAAAAGAACACACTTACCAACATGTCGATCAGCTTGATGCCGATGAACGGAACGACGATGCCGCCCAGGCCGTAGATGAAGAGGTTGCGTCGCAACAGGGCCGAGGCTCCGATCGGTTTGTAGGCGACGCCGCGCAGAGCCAGCGGAATCAGCAGCGGAATGATGACCGCGTTGAAAATCACAGCCGAGAGGATGGCGCTTTCGGGCGAATGCAGGTGCATGATGTTCAGCGTCTGCAACGCCGGAATCGAGGTGATGAACAGCGCCGGAACGATGGCGAAGTATTTGGCCACGTCGTTGGCGATGGAGAAGGTCGTCAGCGTACCGCGCGTCATCAGAAGCTGCTTGCCGATCTCGACGATCTCGATCAGTTTCGTGGGGTCGTTGTCCAGATCGACCATGTTGCCCGCCTCCTTGGCAGCCTGCGTGCCGCTGTTCATCGCAACGCCCACGTCGGCCTGCGCGAGCGCCGGAGCGTCGTTCGTACCGTCGCCCATCATGGCCACCAGTTTGCCGGCCCGCTGTTCGCGGCGGATATACTCCATCTTGTCCTCGGGCTTGGCCTCGGCGATGAAGTCATCGACACCTGCCTGTTCGGCGATATATTTGGCCGTCAGCGGATTGTCGCCCGTCACCATCACGGTCTTCACACCCATCTTGCGCAGACGTTCGAAACGCTCGCGGATACCCGTCTTGATGATGTCCTGCAATTCGATGACGCCCATGATCCGTTCGTTCTCGCAGACCACGAGGGGCGTACCGCCGTTCTCCGAGATCGTGCGCACGATCTTCTCCACTTCCGGAGAGAATCCGTTGCCTGCTTTTTGCGCGATCGCACGGATAGCCTCCGAAGCGCCCTTGCGGATGCGGCGGCCGTCGGGCATGTCCACGCCCGAACACTTGGTCTCGGCCGTGAATTTCACCATGCGCACGCCCGCCAGATCGGTCTGACTGAGCCGGAAACCGTGTTCGCGCCCCAGTTCGACGATGGATTTGCCCTCGGGAGTCTCATCGGCCGCAGAGGAAAGGACGCAGAGATGGAGGAACTCCTTGGGATTCACTCCGTTCGCAGGATAGAACTCGGTGGCCTTGCGATTGCCAATGGTGATCGTGCCGGTCTTGTCCAGCAGCAGCGTGTCGATGTCGCCGGCGGTCTCGACGGCCTTGCCCGACTTGGTGATGACGTTGGCTTGCAGGGCGCGGTCCATGCCGGCGATGCCGATGGCCGACAGCAGGCCGCCGATGGTGGTCGGGATCAGGCAGACGAACAGCGAGATGAAGGCCGCGACGGTGATGTTGGCGCCTACATAGTCGGCGAAGGGCTTGAGCGTGGCGCAAACGATCACGAAAACGAGCGTGAAGCCCGCAAGCAGGATGGTCAGCGCGATCTCGTTCGGGGTTTTCTGACGCGAGGAGCCTTCGACGAGGGCGATCATCTTGTCGAGGAAACTCTCGCCCGGCTGTACGGTCACTTTCACCAGAATACGGTCGGAGAGCACCTTCGTGCCGCCCGTGACCGAACTCTTGTCGCCGCCCGCCTCGCGGATCACCGGGGCCGATTCGCCCGTGATGGCGCTTTCGTCGATCGACGCCAGCCCCTCGACAATCTCGCCGTCGGCAGGAATGGTGTCGCCGGCAACGCATTCGAACACGTCGCCCTTACGCAGCGCCGAACTGCTGACGATATGCGACTGTCCGTCCTTCTCAATACGCTTGGCGGGGGTCTCCTCACGGGTCTTGCGCAGCGAATCGGCCTGCGCCCTGCCGCGCGCTTCGGCGATAGCCTCGGCGAAATTGGCGAAGAGCACCGTGGCCAGCAGCACCAGGAAGATCACGATATTGTAACCCAGCGAACCCTGCGACGTGTTCCCCGTCACGGCGATCCAGACGATCAGCAGCAGCATGACGAACGTCACGACCTCGACGGTGAACATGATCGGGTTCTTGATCATCGCCCGCGGATCGAGCTTGCGGAACGACTCAACGAAACTTGCGTTTACAAGCTGTTTGTTGAACAACGAATTATTTACTCGATTTTTCATTTTTCAAATCCGAATTAGAAACTTAAATAATCGGCGATGGGACCCAGAGCCTGTGCCGGGAAGAACGAAAGGGCGGCCACGATGATGATGACGGCGAAGGTCATCAGCGAGAAGGTGAACGTGTCGGTTTTCAGCGTTCCGGCGCTCTCGGGAATGAATTTCTTCGAGGCGAGGAGGCCGGCGATGGCAACCTGGCCCACGATCGGGAAATAGCGGCCCATGATCAGGGCGATGCCGGTCATGATATTCCAGAACGGCGTGTTGTCGCCGAGTCCCTCGAAGCCCGAGCCGTTGTTCGCGGCGGCCGAGGTGTACTCGTAGAGCATTTCGCTCAGTCCGTGGAACGAGGGGTTGTTCAGCCACCCTATTTCGGGGTTTGCGGCGGCCACGGCGGCGGAAATGCCCGTACCGACGAGAATCAGGAAGGGGTGCATCAGCACGACCAGCGTGGCGATCTTCATTTCGCGCGCCTCGACCTTGTGGCCGAGGAATTCGGGCGTGCGGCCCACCATCAGTCCGCTGATGAAGACGGCGATGATCAGGAAGGCGAAGTAGTTCATCCACCCCACTCCGACGCCGCCGAACCAGCAGTTGATCTGCATGTTGAGCATCTGCATCATGCCGCTGAGCGGGGTCTGCGAGTCGTGCATCGAGTTCACCGAGCCGTTCGACGTGACGGTCGTCACCATGCCCCACATGGCCGATGCGGCCGAACCGATGCGGATCTCCTTGCCCTCCATCGAGCCCAGATCCTGCGCAATACCCATTTCGTCGATATTGGGGTTGCCGCCCATCTCCTGCGGAACGGAGACGAAAATACCTGCCGTGAAGGCGACGAGCATCACGCCGAAGATCCAGGCGGCCAGCTTGCGGCGACGGATGTAGAAGCCGAAAGCCCAGACCATCGCCATCGGGATAATCAGAATCGACCAGCACTCCAGAATGTTCGTGAAGGCGTTGGGATTTTCGAGCGGATGCGAGGAGTTGACGCCGAAATAACCGCCGCCGTTGGTACCCAGCTGTTTGATCGGCACGATGGCTGCCGTAGGGCCCTGCGAGATAACCTGCTCGGCGCCTTCGAGCGTCGTGATGGTCTGTTTGCCGTCGAACGACATCGGAGTGCCGTTGATCACCAGCAGGATGCCGACCAGAAGCGACAGGGGCATCAGGATGCGGGTCGTGCTCCTGACCAGATAAACCCAGAAATTGCCGATGGCTTTCGTGGTCTTCGCCGCCAGCGCCTTCATGATGCCGGCCATGGCGGCCATGCCGCACGCCGCGGTAATGAACTGGAAGAGCATGATCACGAACAGCTGCGTGAAATAAGTGAGCCCGCTCTCTCCGCTGTAATGCTGCAAGTTGCAGTTGACCATGAACGAGATGCAGGTGTTGAACGCCAGATCGGGCGTCTGGTTGGCATTGCCGTCGGGATTGAGCGGCAGCCAGCTCTGGCAGCAGAGCAGCACCATGCCCCAGAAGAACCAGAAGAGGTTGACCATCAGCAGAGCCTTGAGGAACTTCTTCCAGTCCATATCCTCGCAGGGATCGATGCCGCAGACCTTGTAAATGCCCCTTTCGAGCGGAGCCATGAAGTCGAGCCAGGTGCGCTCGCCGCGGTAGACTTTGGCGATGTAGCGCCCCAGCGGATAGCAGAGCACCGCCAGAGCCACCCATTGCAGAATCACGCCTAAAATTTCCGTATTCATTTATTCGCTTTTTTTACGGGTCAGACAATCAGAATTTTTCGGGTTTTACGAGCACGTACATCAGATAGATGAATCCGACAATGCTCAGAATAAGCAGTCCTGTAAACATTTTTCCTTCAGATTTTTTCGAACCAATCCACACATTTGAAATAGAACCAGTAGCACAACGCCCCCAGGGCGCAGAGCAGAATGAAAAGTACGATTGCGTTCATCGCTTCGTTTTTTTTGAGTTAGACATCATTTTTACATAACCGCACAGCATCCGGTCCAGCAGCAACATGGCGCCGCAAAACAGCGCGATCAGCAGTATGGTTATCAAAGTTGCCATGTCGAATTCCTCGTTCGGTTTGCCCGGATAGCATACGAAGGCGGTGCCAAAACCGCAGTTTCGGATGCAAGTCGCTCTCGGATAACCGGTTGCGATTTTTCGATGCGCACGAAAAAAGAGGGCCGCCCTATCATTTTGATAAGGCGGCCCTCTCGAAATGAAAAGCCCAAAGGGTTATTTCACCCCGTAGCTTTCGAGTTTGCGGTAGAGTGTGGCGATGCCGATGCCCAGCAGACGGGCGGCTTCGGCCTTGTTGCCCCCGGTGTGGTCCAGCACCCGGAGGATGTGGCGGCGTTCGAGGTCTTCGAGCGTTAGCGAATCGGGCGCACAGCCGACGATCGCCGTGTGAAACTCGGGGGCGAGGCAGTCGAACGTGAGGCTGTTGCCGTCGGCCATGATCATGCTGCGCTCCACGACGTTGCGCAGTTCGCGGACGTTGCCCGGCCAGGGATGGCGTTCGAGGGCCGCGATGTAGCGGTCGTCGATCGTGTCGATGCGTTTGCCCATTTTGGCGGCGAACTGCGCCGCGAAGAAGCGGACGTATTCGGGAATGTCGCCCCGACGTTCTGCCAGCGGCGGCAGCTGGATGCGGAAGACCGACAGCCGGAAAAAGAGGTCCCCGCGGAAACCGCCTGCGGCGATCTCCCGTTCGAGGTCGCGGTTCGTGGCGGCGATCAGACGCACATCGACCCGCGTGGGGCGTGTTTCGCCGATCTTGATGAACTCCCCGCTTTCGAGCACCCGCAGCAGTTTGGCCTGCAATTCGGCAGGCATCTCCCCGATCTCATCGAGGAACAGCGTGCCTTTGTCGGCCTCCTCGAAGAGTCCTTTCTTGTCTTTGGCGGCTCCCGTAAAACTGCCTGCACGGTGGCCGAACAACTCGCTTTCGAGCAACTCTTTCGAAAAGGCCGAACAATTGACCGCGACGAAAGCCTCCCGGGCCCGCGGACTGGCGTGATGAATGGCCTGGGCGAAGACCTCCTTGCCGGTTCCCGTTTCGCCCGTGAGCAGCACCGAGGTGTCCGTGGCGGCGACCTTGCGGGCCAGTTCCACGGCCCGGCGCAGGGATTCCGAACGGCCGATGATCCGGTCGAACGAGTGCTGTTCGGACAGGGAGTCGTCGATGCGGGCCAGCCGCCGCTGCATCCGGGCCTTCTCGACGGCACGGCTCAGCAGAGGCAGTATCTTGTTGTTGTCGTCGCCCTTGGTGATGTAGTCGAAGGCGCCGTTCTTGATGGCCTGCACCCCGTCGGGGATGTTGCCGTAAGCCGTCAGCAGGATGACTTCGGCCGACGGCGCGGCCTCTTTGATCTTCGCCACCATCTCGACGCCGTTGCCGTCGGGCAGCTTCACGTCGCACAGCACCACGTCGGGATCGCAGCGGCGGAGCGCTTTCAGCCCCGAGGCGCAGTCCGCGGCTTCCGTCACATCGTACCCTTCGAGCGAGATGATCCGGGCCAGCAGCCCGCGCAGCTGTTGTTCGTCGTCGATAATCAGAATCTTTGCCATAGTCTTCGAGAGTCGTTCCCGGCACAAATATATATCATTTCAGCGACACCCCGCCATCGCGCGGAACGAAAAACGGAAATAAAAACAGCCGCTGAAACCTTCGGCGGCAATTCTGCGTATTATTATAGTATGATGAACTACGATTTCGACGAACCGATCCCGCGGCGGGGCACGCACTCGCTGAAGTGGGACGAGAAACCCGCCGACGACATCCTGCCGATGTGGGTGGCAGACATGGATTTCAGGACGGCCCCGGCCGTCGTCGAGGCGCTTCGCCGCAGGGTCGAACACGGCATCTTCGGCTATGCGAAGGTCCCGGAGAGCTACTATGCGGCAATTACGGGCTGGTTCGCACGGAGGCACGGATGGGCTCCCGCGCGCGAATGGATACGCCCCGTGACCGGTGTGATTCCCGCCCTCTCGGCCATCCTCCGGGCGCTGACCCGCCCGGGCGACAAGGTGCTGATGCAGACTCCCGTCTACAACCACTTCTTCATCTCCGTCGCCAACAGCGGCTGCGCGGCCGCCGAATGCGAACTGACCTGCCGCGACAACACCTACACGATTGATTTCGACGCTTTGGAACACACGGCCGCCGATCCGGCGGTGAAGCTGATGATTCTCTGCAATCCCCACAACCCTGCGGGACGCGTCTGGACACCGGAGGAACTGCGGCGCATCGGCGAGATCTGCCTGCGCAACGATGTCTTCGTCGTCGCCGACGAGATCCATTGCGAACTCATCATGCCCGGATTCCGCCATACGCCCTTCGCCTCGCTTTCGAACGAGTTCGCACGCCGCTCAGTCACCTGCACCTCCCCGAGCAAGGCTTTCAACCTCGCAGGACTGCAAGTGGCCAACATCTTCGCCGCGGATGCCGCAATCCGGGAGCGCATCGGCCAGGCGCTCGCCCTGAATGAAACGGGAGAGATCAGCCCCTTCGCCATCGAGGCCCTTACGGCGGCCTACGACGAGGGCGCCGAGTGGCTCGACGCGCTCAACGCCTATCTCCACGAGAACTACCTCTTCCTGCGGGACTTCCTCGCCCGGGAACTGCCGCAATACCCCGTGCTGCCCCTCGAAGGCACCTATCTGGCGTGGATCGACTGCCGCGCCGCAGGCATGACCTCGGAGGCGCTTGCGGAGCGGCTGCTCGCCGACGGACGCCTCTTCGTCAACCCCGGGTCGATCTACGGCGCGGCGGGCGAGGGATTCATCCGCCTGAACATCGCCTGCCCGCGGACGCTGCTGGCTGACGGGCTCGAACGACTGAAAAAAGCACTAACTCTACGATAATGAAAAAAACCGCACTTCTGCTGCTCCTCGCAGCCTGTTTTTCCATGCCGGCAATCGCCGGCGACGGCCCGCGGCCGATCAAACTGATCTCCTACAACCTGCGCAACAGCGGCGCCCGGGACGGCGACAACGCCTGGATGAAACGCCGCCACGCCACGCCGCAGATGATCCGGCAGGAGGCACCCGACGTATTCGGCGTGCAGGAGGGACTGATCGACCAACTGCAATACATCGACACCGAATGCCCGCAGTACGCCCGTGTCGGCGTGGGACGCGACGACGGAGCCGAAGGCGGCGAGATCATGGCGATCTACTACCTCCGCGACCGCTTCGAGTTGGTGGACAGCGGCACGCTGTGGCTCAGCGAAACCCCTGCCGAGGTATCGCGGGGCTGGGACGGCGCCTGCAACCGCACGATGACGTGGGTCGAACTGCGCGACAAAAATTCGGGCAAGGAGTTTTTCTACTTCAACACCCACCTCGACCACCGCGGCAAGATCGCCCGCGAAGAGTCCGTCAAACTGATCGTCGGCGAGATACAGCGCATAGCAGGCCCGAAGGGCACGGCCGTGCTGGGCGGAGATTTCAACACCCCGGTTGACAGCCCGATCTTCAGACCGCTGGCCAAATACATGAAGTCGGTCCGCGACAAGGCGCCGAAGACGGACAGCAAAGGGACCTTCAACGGATTCGGCTCGGCCCCCGACACAATCGTGATCGACCACCTCTACTGGCGGGGCAAGCTCAGGTGCCTGAGTTTCACGACGCTCGACGGCAACTACGGGGCGCCGTTCATCTCGGACCACTACCCGATCGCCATGACCTTCACGCTGTGAAACAAGAATCCCGGAGCTCATCGCTCCGGGATTTTTCGTCAGGCCCGCCGGCTGTGCAGAACCACCGTCGTCACCGCCGCGACGATCAGCAGAATGCCTCCCGCCCCCTGCGCCGTGAAGGGCTCGCCGAAGACCCACACCCCGATCACCACGGCCGTCAGCGGCTCCATAGCGCCGAGAATCGAGGTCAGCGTCGGCCCGATGCACTTGATGGCCCGCACCAGCGCCATGTTCGACACGGCGGTCGCAGGCAGGGCGATGCCGAGGATATAGAGCCACGTATGCGGATCGGTTTCAAGACGGATGCCGCCCGTGAAACATCCGCCGACGATGAACATCAGCGCCCCGAAAGCCATCACATAGCAGGTCAGCACCGTAGAGTCGATCTCCACGGCGCGGCTCTTGCGCACGCCCACGATGTAGCCGCCGTAGGCCACGACCGACACCACCGACGACACGATGCCCAGCGTCGTGTTTCCGCGCGCGAATCCGGCGTTTCCCTGCGACAGCAGCACGGCCCCGACAATCGACAGGCCGACGGCGGCGAAGGTCCACACCGAGCCGCGTTCGCGGAAAAAGCACATCATGGCCAGCGCCACGACCAGCGGATACATGAAATGGATCGTCGAAGCCATCCCGCTGGCGATGTTCTGGTAGGCGATCACCAGGCTCAGCGACGTGGCGGCCCGGAAAAGGCTCAGCAGGAACACCGTGCCCAGCTGACGCCCGCCGAGCCGGAAACTGCACCCCGTCGCCACGCCGTAGGCTGCCAGGCAGAGCGACGCCACGCCCCAGCGGTAGGTCAGCACCTCGAACGACGAATACCCCGCGCCGATCAGCAGCAGGGTGAATAGCGGAGCCAGTCCGAAAGTCGATGACGAGAGGGCCGCCCAAAGAATACCTTCGACACGATTCATACGATTCCGTTTACGACCGCAAAAGTAAGCAATATATCCGCATTCCGCACCTCCCGGAGGCGTTTTTCCGCACGGCCGCTGAAGCTCCGGCCAAAACGGCGCGGTCTCTGTCACGACATCATACCCTTTCGCACGCCGGCTTCCCGGCAATCCGGCAAAAAACAGAAAGGGTTCGGCGCGATGCGCCGAACCCTCGGTTGCAGCCGGGAAGAGCCGCGTTTCACGAAAGTCCGCGGCCCGGAAAGAATCAGCGGCCGATGGTCAGCACCACCCCGCCCGTACACCAGAAACCCGGCAGACGAATGCCGCCGATGTCGCAGTAACGGGTGTCGGTGATGTTCGTGGCATCGACATAGAGCCGGCAGATACCCTTCTCCCACGACAGACGCCCGTCGAGCAGGAAATAAGGCTCGTAGCTGCGGACCTCGGTGACGGAGGCGTCCCCCGCCACCGGATAGTGGGTGTAGCTGCCGTTGCGGTCATAGACCGAGCCGGTCAGCGCCAGCGACATCCGCCGCAGGAAACGCACCTCGACGGCCAATGCCGCCTTGTGGCGCATGAAGTCCATGACGCTCCGGGCGATGACATCCGTGTTGCGGTCGGTCGTGATGTAGCCGTAGGAGAGCGTCACGCGTCGCAGGAAGCCCTCCGCCGAGGCGTAGCCGCCCGCCAACTCAGCCCCGAAAGTGTCGAGACGGCTCGACTGCTCGGAGTGCCATTTGTCGCCCATATCCTCGCGCCACACCCAGTCGATGATGTCGCGTCCGGCCCGGTAGTAAACCTGCGCCGAAATATTCCAGCAATGCTTGAGATAATCGGCGCCGATACGGTATGTCACAGCGTGTTCCGGCACGAGGTCGAGGTTGTTGATCTGGGCCGGCGACGTGTAGTAGAGGTCCGTGAAGGTCGGCAGGCGCATCGACTGCCACACCCCTGCGCCGACGCGCAGCTCCTCGACGGGCGTCCACCCGGCCGAAAGGCTCCACAACGCCGATGTGCCGTAGGGCGTGAGGCTGACGCCCGCCGAAGCGGCCGCATCGAAATGCCGCCACTCCTTCGCGTGCCGCAGCCAGACGTTGCCCGTATGGCGCGCCTTGGCGTGGGTGTAGTGCCCTTCGGGAACCGCGAGTTTCTCGCCCAGATTCGTGCTGTAAATATGGTTGAAGGCCCAGTCGGCGCCCAGCGAGGTCTTGCCTGCCGCCCAATCGCAGTCGGCCCACGCTTTCGCACCCGCATTGTCCGTGTTGTGACGGTTCATAGCCGTTCCGCGCGTCCAGTCATAGCGGTCGAAATTCTTGCGGTAGCTCACGGCGGCTCCCAGCGAGAAGCGGCCTGCGGTCTTCAGCCACCGCAGCGACGCCAGCGCCGTCGCGGTGTGCTCCCATTGGTCGGGGTTGTAAGCCGCATAAAAGCCGTTGGAGCCGAAATCGCGGTCCTGCCACCCGGCTTGCAGGTCGAAGAACCCGGCCCGCCCGCCGTCGCAGGTCGCACGCACGAAAGCGTTGTAATTCGAGAAATCGGTGTTGTGCCGGTAGCCGTCGCTGCGGCGGTAGGAGGCCGCCCCGAGCACCGAAAAACGGCCCGAGGTCACCGCTCCCGAGAGGTTGGCATAGGCATAGCCGTACTGGCCGCCCGAACCCTCGAAGCGCAGGTAAGTGGGCCGCAGCGGCGCGGTGCGGATATTCACCGCCCCGGCATAGGCGCCGACGCCCGGCACGCCGTCGAGCAGTTCGACGGACGAAATGCAGTCGAGATCGACGGGCAGCGCGTGGGACTGGTGTCCGGTGCGTGCATCGGTGAAGTCGATGCCGTTGAGAAGGACCATAGTCTGGTCGAAAGAACCTCCCCGGATGAAGATGTCGGCCTGTGCTCCCTTGCCTCCGCGTTCGCGGACATCGACCGAAGGAGCGAGGCGCAGGGCGGCTTCCAGAGTCTGGACAGGCGCCGGGGCCTGGGCTTTCCGGTCGAAAAGCGGGGTGTGCGACTGGGCGCTGCGCACGGGAGCCGTCTGGCTCCCCGTGATGCCGACCTCCCGTATCCTCCACGTTTTGAGGACAGCGGCCGTATCGGCATTCTGCGCGGACGCACCCTGCGTCGCAAGCAGCAGGATCGACATCCCGACGGAGAGAACCCCGATCGCCCAGCAACGGCGCAGACTCGCAAAGACCGACCAGCCCTTGCGGTTCCAACGCCGCCAGTGAGTAGCGGGGCATTGTTTTGCCTGGATGTTTTCCATGTATTTGAAATTTGGGTTAATAATAAAACAGCGGTTCGAGCCGGTCCGGCTGCACCCCTCGGCTCAAACCGCCGCAAAGATACGGATAAGCGGGCGCAAAAGCAAGTTCGCTTGCATTTTGCCGGGCGAGAGTACCTTCGGCACAGCCAAAGATCGGCGAGCGCAATGTCAAATTTACTCAGCTGCGACCACGCCCGGCACAAAAAAACGGACCCCGAAGGCCCGTTTTGACGTTTTGAGAAGTTGCGCCCGAAGCGCGGCTATTTTCCGAGTTTCCGATGCCACTCGGGATATTTTTTCAGCACCTTGCCGCCCCACGTTCCGTACCACGAATAGCCCACGCGCCGCTCGGCGGGAACTTCGCGCAGATCGTAGACCTTCACCCCCTCGCGCGTGGCGAAGAAAGGCCGGTTGTCGGACAACTCGCTGTAACGCGGCCAGATCGGGGCGGCATCGGGATCATCGACCAGAATCCGGTCCTTTTTGATCTTCCGGTCCTCTTCCAACCCTTCGGGCACCGAAACGGTCTCGACCTTTTTGCCCGTGATCTTCGTGCGGTCGAACCATGCGGCGGCGGCTTCGACGGCCTCGACGACCTCGGGCGACGGCTTTTTGATGCGCATCAACAGCATCACGATGTCGGCGCTCTCGGAAGCCGACAGCCCCGGGAGTTCATAGGCCCGGGCCTTGACGGGTTGCAGGGTTTCGTGGTCGTACTGCTGGGCCCAGACGGTCTTCACGCCCGCCTGCACCCATTGAGTTCTGAGGATCAGGTCGATGCCCCGGTCCCACGAAGCCTGTATCCGGGCTTTCAGACCGTCGTCCACCCACGCATAGAGGGGTTTTCCCGCAAGCACCTCCTGCCAGGTCGAGAGCACGCCGCAGATGATGCCGTCGTTGAAGGTCACTGCATCGGCGTCCCATCCCCGCCAGCCGCCGTTGGAGTATTGCGTCGCAAGCATGTACTCCATGCCCCGGCGGGCGGATCGGCAGTAAACGCTGTCGCCCGTCAGCAGAAAAACGTTCGAAAGATACTCGACCTGCGTGTAGACATTGGCATTGTCGAGCGTCGAAAGCCGGTGGCGCGGCTTGAGGGAGGCTTTCACCGAATCGGGATCGAGTTTCGCCATCATGTCGAGGTTCTTGGGCCAGCCGCCGTCGGCGTTCTGGTAAGCCACGATATTGTCGGCGATCCCGCGGAACTGGTCGGGCGTGTAGCGTTCGTAAGTCTGCTTGCCGTGCTCCTTGTTCCAATGGTTCACGGCGTCGGCGAAACGCTTGGACGACACCTCCGGCTGCGTCTGGGCAGCGGCCGAAACAGCCGCCGCCGCGAAAGCCAAAACGATGACAATCTTTTTCATAACCCGATTGATCTAAAGCGTCAGTTGAACAATGCCTCGACCGTCTCCACCACGTTCGCAGGGTCGGGGTCGAGCGGGAAGACGTGGCTCGGCTTGAGGTACCAGAGCTCCTTGCCCTCCTTGAAGTGCTCCTCGCCGCCGCCCGTGATGTTGAGCATGACGGTGGCGTCCTTCTCGATCTTTCCGGCGGCAACGGCGTTGATGAGCGACGCCGTGGCGACTCCGGCCGCCGAATAGATGTCCACGCCTTCGAGGTCGTGGAAGAGCTTGCGGGCCTTGCGGGCCATAGCGTTCGTGGCTACGAAGAACTCGCCGCCGGTGGCTTTCAGCGCATCGTAGAGTCCGCCGGCGATGGCGTAGGGCGGACGGCGGTTCGACAGCACCTTGGCGTCGATGATCTCCGCATCGCGGCGCGCCTTGTCGGCGTCGTACGGCAGCATCTTGCGCGAATCGGCCCGCCAGGCGTCGTACATCGGAACGAACGGCGCGTTCTGCGATACCATGATCTTCATGGTGTTCGTGCCGAAGCGGCCGTCCTCGATCAGGCGCATGTTGGCCTCCCAGGCGGCGATGGCTCCCGTACCGCTGCCCACAGCCTGAAAATAATAGTCGGGAATGCGGCCGATGGTCGTCACGGCCGAGAGGACCGTGCAGGCCATGCCGTCGCGGCGCGCGATGTTCTTGGCCCCGCCCTCGGCATAGAAGCCCGGACCTTTCAGTGCCAGATCGCTCAGGTAGATGGCGTCGAAATAGTCGCCCCCCTTGTCGCACGAAATGAGTTTCACGCAGGGGTTCAGCGGTTCGTCGAACCACAGCGCGTCGATATTGTCGTAGGGAACCGACAACAGCAACTTGATATTGTTGTCGGAGCAGACCTTGGCGAAGGCGCGGGCCGTGTTTCCGGCCGAGGCCACGACCAGCACGCGCTGTTCGTCGGCAGCAGCGCGGCCGCAGACCGAATAGGCTTCGGTCTCTTTGAAGGAACACGTGGTCATCGTGGCTCCGATGGCCGGATAGTAGCCGTTGAAGGTGATCCAGAGGTTTTCCAACCCGAGGTGCTTGGCCAGCCCCTTGCTCTTGTAGGTCACGGGAGCCGACGAGCCTTTGAGGATGCGCCGCACGGGCAGCCAGTCGCAGAAGCGGTAGAGCCCCCACTCGGCGGGCTTCACGTCGAGCTGTTTGCAGGCGTATTTGGCGCGGACGAGCGACGGTTCCTTGTACTGCGGGTCGGCGAGCATCCAGCCGGTGTCCTCGAATTCGCGCCCCGTGGCGACGCACTCCAAGGTGTAGGAAGTAGGTGTAAAATCTTTCATTTATCGTTGTTTGTATTGTTTACGACATGCGGTTTCTGAAATCTTCGTAGCCGAACTCGCGGATGACATCGACACGTCCGTCACGGCGTGCAATGACGATCGCGGGGTGCTGGACGCCGTTGAACATCGTGGTCTTGACCATCGTGTAGTGGATCATATCCTCGAAGACGATACGCTCCCCCACTTTCAGATCGTGGTCGAAAGCCCAGTCGCCGTAAAAATCGCCCGCGAGGCAGCTCGTGCCGCCCATACGCCAGCGCTTCTCCCCCTCGGCGGGCTCGTGCGCCCCGACGATGGCCGGTTTATAAGGCATTTCGAGGCAGTCGGGCATGTGGCAGGCGAACGACACGTCGAGCATGGCCGTATGCACCCCGCCGTTCTCGACCACATCCTCGACGGTCGAAACCAGATAGCCCGTTCGCCACGTGAAGGCGCTGCCGGGTTCGAGAATCAGCCGCAGGTGCGGATGCCGGGACCTGAAATCTTTCAGAACGGCGATCAGTTCGTCGCAGTCGTACCACGAGGCGGTCATCAGATGGCCGCCGCCCATATTGAGCCACTTTATCCGATCGAGATACGCTCCGAAATGCGTCTCGACGGCTTCCAGCGCTTTCCGCAGGTGTTCCGGGCGCGATTCGCAGAGGACGTGGAAATGCAGCCCCTCGATGCCCGCCGGAAGTCCGCCGTGCGCCGCCAGCTGTTCGGCCGTGACGCCCAGCCGCGAACCGGGAACGCAGGGGTTGTAGAGGTCCGTTTCGACGGGCGAATACTGCGGATTGATCCGCAGGCCGCACGAAAGGCCGCTGATAAGGGCCCGCTGCCCGAAACGTTCGAACTGGGAAACGGAGTTGAAGGTGATATGGTCGCTGCAACGCAGTATCTCGTCGATATTGCGGTCCGTATAGGTCGGGGCGTAGGTGTGGGCGGGCTTTCCGAACTCCTCGAAAACGAGGCGCGCCTCGGCGGCGGAACTCGCAGTCGCACCGTCGGAGTGCCGCGCCAGTTCGGGAAAGACGCTCCACATGGCGCAAGCCTTCAGGGCCACGATAATTTCGGCACCCGATTCCCGGCGCACGCGGTCGATCGTCCCGAGGTTCGCATCGAGCAGTTTCTCGTCGAGGACGTAGCACGGCGACGGCAGTTTCAGAAAGTCAATCATCGAATCGTTTTTAATTGGATCATCCTTCGTTTTCTCCACTCGGCACAATCCGGGCAAGCCCGGTTCTGCCCTCGTTCAGCGAAAACGTCCAAAACAGTTGCAAAAATAGCAAAATCATCGGCACGGAGCGACGCCCGTCCGATGATTTCACGCAAAAATAGGTATTTATACCTACTCGCCCGGATAACACGAGCTATTTAGGCTCCCTGTCAGAGGATCTAAGTGTCAAACAGAGAATAAAAAACACAACACTCAACAAAACGTAAACGAACGCTCCGGCATAATTTACGCCGCTTACGAAATCGAGCTGGAACAACGCAGCAACCGGAGAAACGAGCGCCAGCACGCTCAGCCATTTGGCGGCCCGAATCCATCGGAACAGCAATGCCGCAAAAATCAGAAAATAGGACAACAGCGAAGTCAGCAAAGCAACCATCACCACGGCATCGCCTTTGGCATTGCTGATTTCAATGTAGCGACCGAAACCATATGCCCCACCGTTCCCAACGACACCTTCGACGTAGGCCAGCGGTATGAAAAAATAGACGAATCCCAGGAGGATGCAAAAGACAAGCAAAATGTACCTTTTCATAATAAACGATTGATTGGTTCAATAAAAAAAACGTGGACATATCATTATATCCACTCGCGAGGTATTGGACGACCCAGATAGCAGGATATAAGACAATGCCCACGCTGAAAAACAGCGCGAGCATCAACCTTTGTTCCTTACTATCCTGAAAGTGTCCAATTTTCGCGAGTAAGAAAAAAGCCGATGCGCTTTTATATGTTCGACGCCTATGTCCGGGCGTCCCGATCGAAAGTCATTTGGGTTATATCATAGGCTGAAATAAGTTGGTTTCCAAGGCAAATATAATGAAAATTGCGGACACGTAAAACGCATCCGCAATTTTTTATTCGAGAACCGGAAAATCAGACCTCCAGGTTCACGTCGAACAGCTCGTGCCACGAAAGCCCCTGCTCGCCCAGCTCGGCGAGGAACGGATCGGGATCGAACTCCTCGACGTTGAACACCCCGGCGCCGCGCCACAGCCCCTTGGCCCACATCGAAGCGCCCAGCGCCGCCGGAACGCCCGTCGTGAACGACACGGCCTGCGTCCCGGTCTGACGGAAAGCCTCCTCGTGGTCGCAGTTGTTATAAATATAGTACGTACGCTCCTTGCCGTCCTTGACGCCCTTGATGCGGCAGCCGATCGAGGTCTGTCCGTGATAGTTGGCACCCAGCGACTTGGGATCGGGAAGCACCGCCTTGAGGAACTGGATGGGGACGATCTCCACGCCGTTGTAGATGATCGGGTCGATGCGCGCCATGCCGATATTCTGAATCACGCGCAGGTGCGTCAGATACTCCTGTCCGAAAGTCATCCAGAAGCGCGCCCGCTTGATCGTGGGATAGTTCTTGACGAGCGACTCCAGCTCCTCGTGATAGATCACGTACGACTCGCGCTCGCCGATGCCCGGGTAGCTGAGCGGCTTGTGGATCTCGTGCGGCTCGGTCACGACCCACTCTCCGTTCTCGTAGTAACGGCCCTTCTGGGTCACCTCGCGGATGTTGATCTCGGGGTTGAAGTTCGTGGCGAAAGCCATGCCGTGGTTGCCGGCGTTGCAATCGACGATGTCGAGGTAGTGGATTTCGTCGAAATGGTGCTTGGCGGCATAGGCCGTGAAGATGGCCGTAACGCCCGGGTCGAAGCCGCAGCCGAGGATCGCCGTGAGACCCGCGGCCTTGAAGCGGTCCTGATAGGCCCACTGCCACGAGTATTCGAAATGCGCCTCGTCCTTGGGCTCGTAGTTGGCCGTGTCGAGGTAGTTGCAGCCGCATTCGAGGCAGGCGTCCATGATCGTCAGGTCCTGATACGGCAGCGCCACGTTGACCACGATGTCGGGTTTGAACGCGCGGAAAAGTTCGCAGAGCTGCGGCACGTTGTCGGCATCGACCTCGGCGGTCTTCACGCGGTTGCCGCCGATGGCGGCCGCCACGGCATCGCATTTGGATTTGGTGCGGCTGGCCAGCATCACATCCGTAAACACGGGATTGGCAGCGATCTTCTGGGTCACCACGGTGCCGACGCCTCCCGCACCGATAATCAGCGCTTTACACATAGAATTATTGAAATTTTAGAGTTAATTTCGCGTTAACGCCTACAAAAATATCTTTTTATTTCGGCAAATCAAAATCGGCGCAGCAATTTTCACGGTCCCGGCGGACCGAAACACGAAAAAGCAGGTTTTGCGCAAATTTTGCAGGTCAGGTGTTGCAAATTAAAAATAAATCCGTACATTTGCACCACCAAAACGGAAGCGATTCCTATTTGGCACACGGAGAATCCGTAGCTCAGCAGGTAGAGCACAACACTTTTAATGTTGGGGTCCTGGGTTCGAGCCCCAGCGGGTTCACGGAAAAAGCGGCTGTCGCACGACAGCCGCTTTTTTTGTCTTTATATCCGGTTTGTACTATCTTTGCTTCGACTAACGGAAACGAATCATGGCAGACAACTATCTGGAACGGAAAATGGAGGAGTACCGGGCCCGGACGGCGGCCGCACAAGGCAGCCGCAGGCCTCTGGCGACGCTCAGCCGACTGCTGCTGAAAAACCGCAGCCACCGCGGTTACGACGCGAATTTCATCGTCCGCGAAGACCAGCTCCGGCGCATCATCGCCGTAAACGCCAAAATCCCCTCGGCACGCAACCAGCAGGTGCTGAGGTTCCGCCCCGTGCTGTCCGGCGAAGCGCAGAAGGTGCTGGCGCACATCCGTCTCGGAGGGGCCCTGCCCCACCTGCACCTCCCCCTGCCGGGCACCGAGCCCAACGCCTTCATCATCGTCTGTTCGACCGCAGCGGAGGACCGCTACGTGGACATCGACCTCGGCATCTCGGCCCAAAGCATGTTGCTGCAAGCCGCGGAAATCGGGCTGAACGGCATCTGCATCGGGGCTTTCGACAAAGAGCGCATCCGGCAGGAGTTCGGGTTGGAGTGGGAACCGCTGCTGATCCTCGCCATCGGCCGGGGCATCGAGAAGATCGAACTGGTGCCGATCGGTGCGGACGGCGACCGCGCCTACTACCGCGAGGGCGGCACGCACTACGTTCCCAAAGTCCGTCCGGAAGATCTGACGATCGAGTGATGGAGACGAACGAACCCATATATATCCGCAACATGGTGTGCGACCGCTGCCGGATGGTCGTGCGGGAGCTGTTCGCGGAACTCGGCATCGAAACCCGCTCCGTCGAGCTGGGCGTGGTGCGCACGGCGGCTCCGGTGGCGGAAGAGTTGCGGAAACGGCTGGGCGAACGGCTGCGGGAGCTGGGATTCGAACTCCTCGACGAACCCCGGCAGCGGATCGTCGAGCAGGTGAAGACCGAGATCATCCGGCTGGTGCACCGCGACAACGGGGCCCTGCGGGTCAATCTCTCCGACCGGCTGTCCGAAATCACCCGACACGAATACAGCCAGATCAGCAAACTTTTTTCCGAGACGACCGGAACGACCGTCGAAAAATACTTCATCGCCCAGAAGATCGAGCGGGTGAAAGAGCTGCTGGCCTACGGCGAGCTGTCGCTCGGCGAGATCGCCGACCTGATGAACTATTCGAGCGCCGCCCACCTCAGCGCGCAGTTCAAGAGCCTGACGGGAATGACCCCTACCCGCTTCCGCGAGCAGTCCGAAGGCGACCGGAAACCCCTCGACAAGGTGTAGCTGCCGGAATCTTGTAAATCTATTCCATAATTCTGTAACGGCTCCGCGGCCCCGTGGCGTTACCTTTGCAACGAAGCACGAACAAGGTAACGGAGATGGAAAACCACAGCGTAAAACAGACCTTCCCGGTCGCCGACATGAGTTGTGCGGCGTGCGCGGCGAAGGTGGACAAAGTTCTGAACAGCGTTCCGGGCGTGAGCCGGGCCGCGGTGAATTTCGCGGCGGCGACCGCCCTGGTGGAGTACGACCCCGCGCAATGCTCCCCCGCCGCCCTGCGGGAGGCCGTGCGGCAGGCAGGTTACGATCTGATCGTCGGAGCCGGGGATGCCGCCCGGGAGGCCGAAAAGGCCGCGAGCGAACGCTATCGTTCGCTGAAACGCCGCATGGTGTGGGCCATCGCCCTGTCGGTGCCGGTGGTCGTCGTGGGGATGTTCTGGATGGGAATGCCCTATGCCGAGGAGTTCATGTGGCTGCTGTCAACGCCGGTGGTATTCGTGCTGGGACGCGATTTCTTCGTCAACGCCTGGCGGCAGCTCCGCCGCGGTTCGGCCAACATGGACACGCTGGTGGCCGGAAGCACCGGAGTCGCCTATCTTTTCAGCGTGGCGAACATGCTCTTCCCCGGATTCTGGGAGGCCCGGGGCATCCATCCCCACGTCTATTTCGAGGCAGCGAGCGTCATCATCGCCTTCATCCTGCTGGGACGCCTGCTCGAAGCCCGCGCCCGCGACCACACCTCGGAGGCCATCCGCAAGCTGATGGGACTTCAGCCCGCGACGGTGGTCCGCATCGCGCCGGACGGAGGGCAGCACGAGGTCGCGGTCGCCGAAATCCGGCCCGGCGACCTGCTGCTGGCACGTCCCGGCGAACGGATCGCCGTGGACGGAACCGTCGCCGAGGGCAGTTCCTATGTCGATGAAAGCATGCTCACCGGAGAGCCCGTGCCGGCAGCCAAAGGCCCCGGGGACGCGGTGTTCGCCGGAACCGTCAACCAACGGGGAAGTTTCCGCTTCACGGCTGCGAAGGTCGGGAGCGAAACCCTGCTGGCGCAGATCATCCGACTGGTGCAGGAGGCGCAGGGCAGCAAAGCCCCGGTGCAGAAGCTCGTGGACCGCATCGCGGGCATCTTCGTGCCCGTGATCATCGGCATCGCCCTCGTCTCGTTCGCGGCGTGGGTGCTGCTGGACCCGGAGAACGGGTTCTCGCACGGACTGCTGGCGCTGGTCACGGTGCTCATCATCGCCTGCCCCTGCGCCCTGGGGCTGGCGACGCCCACGGCCATCATGGCCGGAATCGGCAAAGGGGCCGAGAACGGCATTCTGATAAAGGACGCCGAGAGCCTCGAAACGGCCGTCCGGGTCGATGTCGTGGTGCTGGACAAGACCGGAACGCTGACCGAAGGGCGTCCCGAGGTGACGGACCTCGTATGGGCCGGGGACGACGATTCGCACCGGAATATACTCTGCGCCCTCGAAAAACTTTCGGAACATCCGCTGGCCGGAGCCGTCGCCGCGCATCTCGAAGGGTGCGCCCCGGTGACAGTCGAGGAGTTCGAGAGCATTACCGGACGGGGCGTGAGCGGCACCGTCGGCGGACGTACCTACTACGCCGGAAACGAAGCCCTGCTCGACGAACACGGCATCGCCGTCGGCGAAGAGCTCCGCACGGCGGCGGAGCGGATGGCCGGGGAGGCCAAAACCGTCGTCTGGTTCGCCGACGCGCAGCGGGCGCTGGCCGTGGCGGGGATCACCGACCGTCTGAAAGAGGGCTCGGCGAAGGCTGTCCGGGAGCTGCGCGAACAGGGCATCGCGGTCTGGATGCTCACCGGCGACGGTGAGGCGGCCGCCCGCGAGGTGGCCCGCAAGGCGGGCATCGACAACTACCGTGCGGGAGTGCTCCCCCACCAAAAGGAGGCATTCATCCGCACGCTTCAGGAAGAGGGGCACACGGTGGCCATGGCGGGCGACGGCATCAACGACAGCGCGGCGCTGGCCCGGGCCGACCTCGGAATCGCCATGGGGTGCGGCAGCGATATTGCGATGGAGGCGGCCCCGGTGACGATCATCTCGTCGGACCTCACGAAGATCGCCGAAGCCATCCGCCTCTCGCGCCTCACGGTGCGCACCATCCGTCAGAACCTCTTCTGGGCGTTCGTCTACAACCTGATCGGCGTGCCCGTGGCCGCCGGGGCGCTCTACCCGCTGCTGGGGGTTCAGCTCGATCCCATGATCGCGGGGGCCGCGATGGCGATGAGCAGCGTCAGCGTGGTGGGCAACAGCCTGCGTCTGAAACGTGCGAAACTGCACAAAGAAAAAACCGATAAAAAACAACCTGCTATGAAAAAGTATCGAGTGGAAGGCATGATGTGCAACCATTGCCGCATGCACGTGGAAAAAGCGCTCAACGCCCTGGAAGGCGTATCAGCATCGGTGACGCTCGACCCGCCGGCGGCCGAGGTCCGGTTCACGGGCCGCACGTACTCCGACGAAGAGTTGCAGCGGGCCGTCGCCGAAGCCGGGGACTACCGACTGAAAGCCCTGTAAGGCGCTCCCGGGACAAAAGACGGCGCAAAGGTGCGGAATTTCCGAAATTATCCGTATCTTTGCGCCGTCACCAATTAATCACTGCGATGAGAATACGACAATAAACGGATCGGGGTCAGTCGGACCGACGCCGTATCCGCCCGGAACGAAACATCGGTTTAACCGGTCTTCACGCAAGACCCCCATTTTATTGTGTATTCATGCATATCGTCGTCTGCGATCTCTCCTATCGCTATACCAACCGGCAGTCGCTGTTCGAAGCGATCCGATTTTCCGTGCCGCCGGGCGGAAAGGCAGCCATCGTCGGCAACAACGGAACAGGAAAATCCACGCTTCTGAAACTGCTGGCCGGCGAACTCACGCCCGTGTCGGGCAGCGTCGCCTGCGCCGCACGTCCCTGTTATGTCCCCCAACAGCCCGACCTGGCGGGCCTGAGCGTCGCCGAAGCGCTGGGCGCTGCCGAAAAGATCGCGGCCCTGCGAGCCATCTGCGCCGGAAGCACCGATCCGGTCCATTACGACACGCTGGGCGACGACTGGGAGATCGAAGCGAAATGCCGTGCGGCGCTCGACGGCTGGGGGCTCCACCGTGCAGGGCCGGACACCCCGGCCGACACCCTGAGCGGCGGGGAGAGGACCAAACTCCTGCTGGCGGGAGCGTCGCTCCGCAAACCCGAAATACTCCTGCTGGACGAACCGACCAACCACCTCGACGAGGAGGGGCGGCGGCAGCTCTGCGCCTTCGTCCGCGACACGCGGGCCACCGTGGTGGTCGTGAGCCACGATATCACGCTTTTGAACCTGCTGGAAACGACCTACGAACTCTCGCCGCTGGGGCTGAAACGCTACGGCGGAAACTACGATTTCTACCGGGAGCAGAAACGAATCGAACGGCAGGCCCTCGAACAGCGTATCGACGCCGCGCAGAGCGCCCTGAAACAAGCCCGCAGAAGGGCGCAGGAGATCCGCGAGCGGCAGGAGAAACGTGCGGCGCAGGGCGAAAGGAAAAAGGACCAGGCTCCGCGCATCCTGCGCAAAGGGTTGAAGGACAGCGGCGAACGGACGGCCTCGCGCCTCCGGAACCAGCACGCCGAGATCATCGGCCGCGACAGCGAGAAGATCGCCGGACTGCGCGCCCGGCAGCAGTGCGAATGCCTGCTGCGGATTGATTTCGACGATGCGCAGCTCCACGACGGCAAGCTGCTGGCGGAGTTCCGGGGCGTCGATTTCACCTACCCCGGAGGCAGGCCGCTCTGGGTCGAACCCCTCGACGCGGCGATCCGCAGCGGGGAGCGCATCCGCCTGCGGGGCGGCAACGGAGCGGGCAAGACAACCTTCGTCAAGCTGCTGACCGGGGAGTTGCAGCCCACGGCGGGCGAAATCCGCCGGAGCGAATTTTCGTACGTCTGTCTCGATCAGGAATACAGCCGTCTCGACACCCCGGCGACGGTGCTGGAAACCGCACAGGCGTACAACCGCAGCCACCTCGAAGACCACGAACTGAAAATGCGGCTCCACCGGGCGCTGTTCCCCGCCGAAACGTGGGACAAGGCGTGCGACACGCTCAGCGGCGGCGAACGGATGCGGCTGAACCTCTGCTGCCTGATGATCGGAAACCACGTGCCGGACCTCTTCATCCTCGACGAACCGACGAACAACCTCGATCTGCAAAGCCTCGGCATCCTGACCGACACGATCCGCAGCTACCGGGGCACGCTGCTGCTGGTCACCCACGACAGCCGCTTCGCCGAGGAGGTCGGCGTCACGAAGACCATCGAGCTGTGAGCGAAGCGGCGTTTTCAGCGGCAGGTTCAAAGCCGCATATCCGTCCGCGCCCTCTCCTGCACAGCGGAATCAATTAAAAAATCGGCCCCTGAATACCGGAAATTCGCAAAAAAGCCGTACCTTCGACTGAAATTCCCCCTGTGCGCGAACCGCAGGGAGTGATCAACACGCAACGATATGAAAGGCATTGTCTTGGCGGGAGGCTCGGGAACGCGCCTCTATCCGATAACCAAGGGTGTCAGCAAACAGCTGCTCCCGATCTACGATAAACCGATGGTTTATTACCCGCTGTCGGCGCTGATGCTCGCCGGCATCCGCGACATACTCGTCATCTCGACACCGGCCGACCTGCCGGCCTTCCGCCGCCTGCTGGGCGACGGCTCGGACTACGGCGTGCGCCTCTCCTATGCCGAACAGCCCTCGCCCGACGGACTGGCGCAGGCATTCCTGATCGGCGAGGAGTTCATCGGCGACGATTCGGTATGTCTGGTGCTGGGCGACAACATCTTCCACGGGGCGGGCTTCACGGGGATGCTCCGCGAAGCGGTCCGCAGCGCCGAGGAGCAGAACCGGGCGACCATCTTCGGCTACCGCGTCGAGGACCCCGAGCGTTACGGCGTGGCGGAGTTCGACGCGGCGGGCAACTGCCTCTCGATCGAGGAGAAACCCGCGCATCCGAAATCCGACTATGCCGTCGTGGGGCTCTACTTCTACCCCAACAAGGTGGTCCGGGTGGCCAAGTCGATCAGGCCCTCGGCACGCGGCGAACTGGAGATCACCTCGGTGAACCAGGCGTTCCTTGCCGCTGGGGAGCTGAAGGTGCAGCCCCTCCAGCGGGGTTTCGCATGGCTCGACACGGGCACGCACGACTCGCTGGCCGAGGCTTCGATCTTCGTGGAGGTGATCGAAAAGCGGCAGGGGCTCAAAATCGCCTGTCTCGAAGGCATCGCCTACCGCAACGGCTGGATCACAGCCGGGAAGGTCCGCGAGCTGGCTGCGCCGATGCTCAAAAACCAGTACGGGCAATACCTGCTCAAACTTATCGACGAACACCGATGAAAATATACCGAACCGACATCGAAGGGGTGCTGATCCTCGAACCCGAGGTGTTCGGTGACGCCCGGGGCTATTTCTTCGAGAGCTTCTCCCGGCGGCGTTTCGAGGAGGCCGCAGGCGCGGTGGACTTCGTGCAGGACAACGAGTCGAAATCGTGTTACGGCGTCATCCGGGGGCTTCATTTCCAGCGCGGGGAGGCCGCGCAGGCCAAGTTGGTGCGCGTGGTCTCGGGCACGGTGCTCGACGTGGCGGTGGACATCCGCCGCGGGTCGCCCACCTTCGGACGCCACGTCGCGGCGGAGCTCTCAGGCGAAAACCGCCGCCAGCTGTTCATCCCCCGCGGATTCGCACACGGATTCGCCGTGCTGAGCGGCGAGGCCGTGTTCCAGTACAAATGCGACAATTACTACGCCCCTGCGAGCGAGGGCGGCATCGCGTGGGACGACCCTGCGCTGGGCATCGACTGGCGGCTTCCGGCCGACGCCGTCGTGCTCTCGGAGAAGGACCGCCGCCGTCCGACGCTGGCCGAGGCCGAAGAACTGTTTGAATACCGAAAACCATGAACATATTAGTAACGGGCGCCAACGGACAGCTGGGCAGCGAAATGCAGCGTCTGGGCGCCGTATCGCCCAACAATTACATCTTCACCGACGCAGCGGAACTCGACGTTACCGACGCCGGGGCCGTTCGCCGGGCCGCGGAGCAGACCCGCGCCGAAGCGATCGTCAACTGCGCAGCCTACACCGATGTGGAGCGCGCCGAGGAGAACGAGGCGGCGGCCGACCGTCTGAACCGCCTCGCCCCTGCGAACCTCGCGGCGGCGGCAGCGGCCACGGGAGCCACGCTGATCCACATTTCGACCGACTACGTATTCGACGGGAGGGCCCACACGCCCTACACCGAGCAGGCCCCGACGGCGCCGCTGGGCGTCTACGGCCGCACGAAGCTCGCCGGGGAACAGGCCGTCGAGGCGTCGGGATGCAGCTATCTGATCCTGCGCACGGCGTGGCTCTACTCGGCATTCGGGAACAATTTTCTGAAAACGATGCTGCGGCTGACGGCCGAACGGGAGTCGCTGAAGGTGGTCTTCGACCAGATCGGAACCCCGACCTACGCCGGAGACCTCGCGCTGGGGATCTTCTCGGTGATCGAGGGCGGACAGCTGCGCGGTCACGAAGGACTATACCACTTCTCGGACGAGGGTGTCTGCTCCTGGTACGACTTCGCCGTGGAGATCGCCGCGGCGGCCGGGCACGACAAATGCCACATCGAGCCGTGCCGCACGGCGGAGTACCCCACCAAGGCCCCCCGCCCGGCCTACTCGGTCCTCGACAAGGGCAAATTCAAAACGACGTTCGGCATCGAAATCCCCCACTGGCGGGAGTCGCTGCTATATTGTCTGAAAACGATGCAACCATGAAACGCACCATCCTCATAACCGGCGGCGCCGGATTCATCGGCTCGCACGTCGTGCGGCTGTTCGTCACGAAGTATCCCGACTACCGGATCGTCAACCTCGACCTGCTGACCTATGCGGGCAACCTCGCCAACCTCCGCGACATCGAGGACGCCCCCAACTATACCTTCGTCCGGGGCAACGTCTGCGACTACGACGCCGTGCGCGCGCTGTTCGCGGAACACGCCATCGACGGCGTGATCCACCTCGCGGCCGAGAGCCACGTGGACCGTTCGATCCGCGATCCGTTCACCTTCGCGCGGACCAACGTCCTGGGAACGCTCACGCTTCTGCAAGCCGCCAGGGAAGCCTGGAACGGCGCATGGGAGGGCAAGCGCTTCTACCACATCTCGACCGACGAGGTGTACGGGGCCCTGCCGCTGGGCGGCGGACTCTTCACCGAGGAGACGCGCTACGACCCCCACAGCCCCTATTCGGCGTCGAAAGCCTCGTCGGATCATTTCGTCAGGGCGTTCCACGACACCTACGGGCTGCCGACGGTGGTCACCAACTGCTCGAACAATTACGGTCCCTGCCAGTTCCCCGAAAAGCTCATCCCGCTGTGCATCAACAACATCTGCCACAACAAGCCGCTGCCGGTCTACGGCCGGGGCGAAAATGTCCGCGACTGGCTCTACGTCGAGGACCACGCCCGGGCCATCGACACGATCTTCCACCGGGGCCGTGACGGCGAAACCTACAACATCGGGGGATTCAACGAGTGGCGCAACATCGACCTGATACGGGTCGTCATCCGGGTCACCGACCGCCTGCTGGGGCGTCCCGAGGGGACTTCGGAGAAGCTGATCACCTACGTCGCCGACCGCGCGGGGCACGATCTGCGCTACGCCATCGACTCGCGCAAACTCAAAGAGGAATTAGGCTGGGAACCCTCGCTGCAATTCGAGGAGGGGATCGAAAAGACCGTCCGCTGGTATCTCGACAACCAGCCGTGGATGGACAATATCACCTCGGGAGAGTATGAGAAATACTACGAAGAGATATATAAAAAGTAAAATCGCCGCTACCGTCATTGCGAGCGAGCTCGGCGAGCGTGGCAATCCGATCGAAAATCGGGACGTTGCAACTCCGGCGCAGATCGCCGCATCGGGCACGTCCTCCCCGCAATGACACGATCCATCGGACCTGTCCCATTTTCAGTTTTCGCCTCTTCGGCTGATCTCGGCGAACGCCGCCCGCACGTAGGCCGCCAGATCGGCGGGAGCGAGTTTGAGCTGCAAGCCGCGGACCCCGGCGCTGATATAGATAAAGGGGTGTTCGGAAGCCGATGCGTGGATGTAGGTCGGAAAGGCTTTCTTCATGCCGATCGGCGAACAGCCCCCGCGGATATACCCCGTCACGGGCAGCAGCTCCTTCATCGGAATCAGATCGACCTTCTTGTTGCCCGAGACCTTCGCCGCGGCTTTCAAATCAACCTCGTGGTCGCCCGGCACGACGCAGACGAAATAACCCGTGCGGTCGCCTTTCAGCACGAGGGTCTTGAAGACGCAGGCGATATCCTCGCCCAGCTGTTCGGCGACGTGCGTGGCGGCGAGATGCTCCTCATCCACCCTGTAAGGTATCAGTTCGTAGGCGATTTTCGCGCGGTCGAGCAGCCGCGCGGCATTTGTCTTCTCGATTCTCCCGTGTGCCATATTGTTCCTTTTATCGGCTAATCTGCCGCAAAGGTAATTCAAATTGCCCGAATGTGTACATTTTTGCTACATTTGCCGCGGTATGACGCAAAGGACGATCATCATGTTTCTGCTCGGAATCCTCTGGGCGGCAGGAGCTTCGGCACAGACCACACGTGTCCGCGGACGGGTGACCGACGCCGCCGACGGAAAGCCCCTGCAATTCGTCAGCGTCGTATTCCCCGGCACCACGACGGGCATCACCACCGACGAGCAGGGCATCTACGCCCTCGAAACCCGCGACACGGTGAGCCGCGTGCAAGCCTCGATGGTCGGCTACGCCACGCAGACCCTCCCGGTGACGCCCGGGACGTTCAACCACGTGAATTTCGCCCTCGAAGCCGTGGAGTTCGGCATCGGGCAGGTGGTCATCACCCCCGGCGAGAACCCCGCGCATCCGATCCTCGACGGCGTGATCCGCAACAAGCCGCAGAACGACCCCGACCGCTACGACACGTACAGCTGCCGCACCTACACCAAGATGGAACTCGACCTGACCAACATCAAACCGCAGTTCCGGAGCAAGCGCCTGCAACGCAACTTCGGGTTCGTGTTCGACTATGTGGACACCTCGGCGCTAACGGGGCAGGCTTACCTTCCGGCGATGATCTCCGAATCGACGGCCGAACTCCACCGCAGCAGCCGTCCGGAGTTCAAGCGCGAGGTGATCCTCGCCAGCCGCGTTTCGGGCGTCGAGGACAGTTTCGCCGTGGCGCAGTTCACGGGCGGGATGCACGGCGACGTGAATTTCTACGACAACTTCATCGACATCTTCAACGTGCGTTTCGCCAGTCCGCTGGCCGAAGGAGGCCGCTCGTTCTACAACTATTTCCTCGTGGACAGCGTGATGCATGAGGGCCGCAAGACCTACAAAATTCGCTTCCATCCCAAGCGTCTCACAACCCCGGTGCTCGACGGCGAGGTTAACATCGACTCGGCGACCTACGCCCTGCAATCGGCGTCGGCACGCATGCCCAAAGGGGTCAACGTCAACTGGATCAGGCACCTGATGCTCGAAAACGAGAACCGGCGGACCGACAGCGGCCGCTGGTTCCGCAGCCGCGACCGCGTGTCGGCGGAGTTTTCCGTCTCGACGGCCGACTCGTCGAAGCTCACGTCGTTCATCGGCACGCGCGAGGTGGCATACAGCGACGTGCGGATCGGCGAACCGATTCCCGACGAAATCCTGCGCATGGACAACAACGTCGTAGTCTGCGACGACCGGCCCGGGCAGCACGACGAAGCCTACTGGGAGCGCATACGCCCCTACTCGCTGAGCGAAAAGGAGAAAGGCATCTATTCGATGGTCGATTCGGTGCAGAACGTGCCCCTCTACCGCAACATCTACACCTTCGTCAACACCGTCATCGTCGGCTACTGGAACACGAAATACATCGGCATAGGCCCCTACTACAAACTCGCCAGTTTCAACAAACTCGAAGGCTTCCGCATGCAGCTGGGAGGGCGCACGACCACCAACGTCAGCCGCACGGTGCGCGTCGGGGGCTACGTGGCCTACGGCACGCGCGACGAAGACGTGAAGGGCGGCGGAAGCGTCGAGCTGGCCTTCAACCGGCGGCTGACGCGCAAGCTGACCCTCTCGGCCCGGCACGACGTGATGCAGCTGGGCGCCGGACAGAACGCCCTGACCGAAAGCAACATCCTCTCGTCGATCCTCTCGCGCGGCGACCAGCGGCTCTCGATGGTCAACCGCGGCGAAGCGGTCTACGAGCACGAGTGGCGCCACGGCGTGAGTGCGTTCGCGGGGGCGCGCATGCAGCGCATCTTCGCCAACCGCTACGTCCCGATGCTGAGGCCCGACGGCACGCCGGTCAACTCCGTATCGGATGTCGCGGCGAGCGTCGGACTGCGCCTTTCGAAGAACGAGACGGTCTACCGCATGCCTTTCGACAAGCAGTACCTGGGATCGACCTACCCTGTCCTCACGCTCGGATTCACGGCCGGGATACGCGACGCCCTCTCCGGCAGTCCCGAATACTACCGTCTCGACGCCGGCATCCGCTACCGCCCCGAACTACCGCCCGTGGGCTATTCGGACATCACGGTGCAGGGCGGCCGCATTTTCGGCAAGGTTCCCTACCTGTTGCTCAAACTCCACGAGGGCAACGGCACCTATTTCTACGATCCCTACGCCTTTTCGTGCATGAATTTTTACGAATTCGCCTCCGATACCTGGGTGTCGTGGTTCTGGGAGCACCACTTCAACGGCATCCTGCTGGGGCGCCTGCCGCTCATCAAAAAACTCAAATGGCGCGAGGTGCTGGTCTGCAAAGGAGTCTGGGGCACGCTGTCGAGAGAGAACAACGGCTCGCTGGCCAGAACCGAAGCCGACCTGCTGTTCCCCGTGGGCATGACCTCGGTATCGGACCCTTATATCGAGATGGGATTCGGCGTGGAGAACATCTTCAGGCTCTTCCGCGTGGACTGCATCTGGAGGCTCACCCACCGCGACCCCACACCCGGGCAGGAGACGCAGAATTTCGCCGTCAACCTCAGCCTGCGGCTCAAATTCTGACCCACGCCCGCGGAGGTGTCGGGGATTTTGACTACCTTTGCGCTGTCAAAATGAAACCGACGATGAAAAAAGCAGCCTTGTTCGACATGGACGGCACCCTGGTGGACAACTCCCCGGTGCATGTCCGTGCCTTTGAGATATTCTGCGCCCGTTACGGCGTGACCGACTGGAAAGAGAAACTCGCCGACAGCTTCGGCATGGGCAACGACGACATCATGCGCGCCGTCATGCCCGAAGAGATCATCCGCGAAAAGGGCCTCGCGGCGCTGGCCGACGAGAAGGAGGCCATCTACCGCGAAATCTACGCCCCCGACATCCACCCCGTGGAAGGGCTCGTCGAACTGCTCGAACGGCTCCGCGCCGCGGGCGTCCGCTGCGCCGTGGGTTCGTCGGGATGTAAGGCCAACGTCGATTTCGTGCTCGAAAAGTGCTCCATAGGCCCTTACTTCGACGCGAAGATCTCGGGCGACATGGTCACGCGCTGCAAACCCGATCCGGAAATCTACCTCACGGCTGCCGCCGCGCTGGGCGTCGCACCCGCCGACTGCGTGATCTTCGAGGATGCCAAAGCGGGGCTGGAAGCCGCCCGCCGGGCCGGAGCGGGCCGCATCGTGGCCCTCACGACCACCCTGCCGCGTACGGTGCTGGAGCGCGAAACCCCGGCCGACATAATCGTCAACAATTTCGCCGAGCTGACCGACCTCGGCGCCCTGCTGGCTTAGTGCGTCATGTTCAAGGGAATCGCCACCATTCTGCTGCTCGTCGTCTCCAACACTTTCATGACGCTGGCGTGGTACGGGCATATCGCCTTCAAATCCAGACTCGAACGCTTCGGGCTTCTCGCCATCGTCCTGCTGAGCTGGGGCATCGCGCTGTTCGAATACTGTTTCCAGGTCCCGGCCAACCGCATCGGAAGCGCCGAATTCGGGGGCCCGTTCTCGATCTGGGAGCTGAAAGTCATTCAGGAGGTCGTGTCGCTCTCGGTGTTCACCGTCTTCGCGCTGGTCTTCATGAAATCCGACACTCTGCGCTGGAACCACCTCGCAGGATTCCTATGCCTGATCCTGGCCGTCTACTTCATTTTCCGCAAATAGCGCCAGCTCTTCGGCCTTCCCGCCGCGGATCAGCGGCAGGGCCCGGCGAATCCTTTCCGCAGGCCACTCCCACCACTTTATTCTCAGCAGGCTTTCGACCGTCGCCGGGTCGAAGCGGTATTTGATGACCTTGGCCGGAACGCCGCCGACGATGGCATAGGGCGGCACGTCGCGCGTCACAACGGCCCGAGAGGCGACGATCGCCATCACGACCGCTTCGTAACCGATCCACACGTCATTGCCGACAACGATGTCGCCCCGGTTGTCCCACGCCGAGGCCACCTCCGACTTGTCGATGCCCCACTCCTCGCCCCAGAAGACCGGGAACGGATAGGTGGACAGCGATCCGAGCGTGTGGTTGGCGCTGTTGAACAGGAACCGCGCGCCGCAGGCCAGCGAGCAGAATTTCCCGATGACCAGCCGGTCGCCGTTCACCGGATAGTGGTACAACACGTTGTTGCGTTCGAAATCGACGGGGTCGGCCGCGAAATCGTTGTAGATCGTCCACTCCCCCACCTCGATATTCGGGTCGTTAACGACCTCTTTCAGATAGACCGTCTGCCGGTCCCCCTCGCGGGGATATATCTTATTTTTCATCTCTTTTCAATTCGATGTTCGGCAAAAAGCCCGTGATGACGCCCAGCAGGGGCAGCAGAGTGCTGACCCGGAAGATGAATTCGATGCTCGTCCGGTCGGCCAGCCACCCGAAGAAGGCCGAGCCGAGGCCGCCCAGTCCGAACATCAGCCCGAAGAAGACCCCGGCGATCATGCCGACCTTGCCGGGCATCAGGTCGGTGGCATAGACCAGAATGGCCGAGAAAGCCGACGAGATGACCAGTCCGATGACGACGGCCAGCACGATGGTCCCGGTCAGACCCGCATAGGGAAGCATCAGCGTAAAGGGCGCCGCGCCGAGGATCGAGCCCCAGATCACGTATTTGCGCCCGATGCGGTCGCCGACCGGACCGCCGATGAAAGTCCCCGCCGCCGAAGCCGCGAGGAACGCGAAAAGCGCGTACTGAGCCCCCTGCACCGACATCGAGAACTTCTCCATCAGGAAGAACGTGAAGTAGTTGGTCATCGAAGCGATATAAAAATACTTCGAAAAGACCAGCACGCCCAAGATGAGGAGCGCATTCCGGATTTTCCGTTTCGAAAGGCCGGGGCCCGCGGCACCCACGGCAGCGGCGGGCCTGCGGGCCGACAGGGCCAGCTGGCGTTTGTACCAGTTTCCGATCTTCACGAGGATGAAGATAGCCAGCAGCGCGGCCAGCGCGAACCACCCGATCGAAGCCTGCCCGAACGGAATCACGATCAACGCGGCCAGCAGGGGTCCCAAGGCGCTTCCGGCATTGCCGCCGACCTGGAAAATCGACTGCGCCAGTCCCTTGCGGCCTCCCGAGGCGAGCTGGGCCACGCGCGAGGATTCGGGGTGGAAGACCGACGAACCGCAGCCGATCAGTCCGACCGACACCAGAATAAGCGAGAATCCGGGGGCGGCGGCGAGCGCGAGCAGTCCGCACAGCGTGAAACACATCCCCACGGCCAGCGAATAGGGCCGCGGATGGAGGTCGGCCAACCGCCCGGCAACAGGTTGCAGGAGCGACGAGGTGAGCTGAAAGACCAGCGTGATGAGGCCGATCTGCGCGAACGTGAAGCCGAATTTCTCTTTGAGCAACGGATAGACCGCCGGAATGACGGACTGCATCATATCGTTGAGCAGATGGGTGGCGCAGACCATCAGCAGGATCGGATAGACCGTTCTGCCCGCCCGGTTCATTTCCTGCGGTCCTTTCTCCATATCTGATACGAGTTCACGAAGTTCTGCCAGATATTATTTACTTGCGTTTATATTTATTTGAATATTAGCAAGTAGAATAATCATTTCCTTATATCGGGTAACAAAATAGCAACAAAATTACGGATAAAATCGATCCGTCCGAAATATTTTAATTCTTGTCAATCTTTTTATTCTTTTTGCCAATACACTCGTCGAATAACTCCTCCAAATACTCTTTGGGCATAAAGCCGGTTTCTACCCTTTTATGCACGAACAAATTATCATCGTAAATAACTTCTCCGAGTTGATAATTCAATTCGTCTTCACTGAACTCTTCTTTATTGAGGTTTGCAGTGGGAACAGGCATGGAATCTCCATCATCTTGGCTTCGCCACACGTATGCGGATTTAGTCATTATATATAAAGAATTTCGATCTTCTGAAAATCCATACTTGTCTACTACATACTCCCGATCTCCATTATTGTTCCGCCAATAGACTGCATTTTCTGTCAAATTGGCGGCATAAGCAGTTAAAGGATCACCACTATATTCCTGCGGAGTACATGGGTATTCATTGGGCTTATCATTATAAAAATAGATTTCTTGGGCCGCTCCGGGTGTTAACGAGAGCATAACATTGGGTTTTCTTTGTTCCGGCTCAACGGGACGTTCATATGCACGAGGCGGAATTTGGCCCCACCCGTTTAAGGAATCGGATTGCAACTTGTCAATTTCATCTACATTCGATGACTGACCGTCATTTTGCGAAATTGATTGCCGACCATATACCCATTCGCCCAAAGCTCCTCCGGATGCTTGCTTGTCGCTTTCTGCCCATGCTAATAATCGCTCTTTGCTAACTTGAGCTTCGGCATCCGTAACGGTTCTCATCCAACTGAAATCGGGGGTAACATCGCTTTCTCTCAACAAAGATGGATTGGCCAAAAACGCTTCGATACTACCGCAGCGCATAATGATACGTTTGCGGGTAATCGGATTATCGAGTGCGTTCTCCAATCGTGTAACCCATCGAAGATTGTCCGGGCGATTGTTGCGGCGATTCGTATCTATATGATTGACGACATGTTCTTTCGTCGGTTTCGGGCCATGAAAGGCCGTAGCCACAATAATATGGACTCGAACGGACGCAATCTCCATGTATCCATGTTTATCATTGGGCTTACCGAAAGTCCAAAAATTATCATATTTACGAGGCCGTTTACCATCACGGGGATACCGGAAAACAGCTCCATTATCTCGGACAGAGTATTTTTCATCTTTATAAATACACTCCGTCTCTTTCTTAAAAGCATTGATATCAACCACAATTTGCATTATAACACAATCTCAATATTAGAGCCCCTCTATTGATTATTTAACCATAAAAAATCGGTTTGTAAAGATAATTAATCACTATTTATTATGTAGTAAATTGAGTTAATGATATATTAACCGCGAATGGAATTTTATTCTTTTCACCGTAAAGTTCGAGACATTATGGGGCCTAATTATATTGCCTCTTAAAATCCACATAAAAACGAGTCCTCCGGTTATTCTGCTTGAGGACTTGGTTAAGCAGCGCATAAGTGTAAATTGTCGAACATTAATTTTTTTTACGCTTAAAACGGATAGTTTGTAAAGTAAGCTAATGTTTATTTTATATAAGCTCAATTATTCTATTTATTTTGTCTCTATGTTCGGATAGTTAATATGAAATTACAAAATTCCAATGAGAAATAAAAGTTGCAGTATTATATTTTACCGATGAACATTTTGTTATTTGCTAAAATAAAATTATTTTTGAAATTGCATCTGTTGAATTATTGACTTTTCGTTGTATTCCTGCGACGATTATGACAATGTATGAAGATTGTTCGTTTTTTCGGTTATTCGAGATTCCGTTATGAGCGATTTTGCTTTTCACTTTAAGTAGAATATTCAACAGATGCTTTTTATGAAAAGTACTAAAGAGGAAGAGGAATTTGATATAATTGCTGCATTTAAGGCGGTTGAAACAAGAAGAGAACTTGCACAATTACTTGGAAGTACTCTTAAGAATCTTGTCTATAACTTATACAAACTTTCTCCCGAAAAACAATACACTACACTTAATATTCCTAAAAAAGCAGGCGGTTTCCGAGAAATATCCGCCCCTATTTCTGCTATAAAATCTATTCAGAGGAAGCTTGCTGTCATTTTAGTGGATTTTTATCCTCAAAAATTTTGCGTTCATGGATATACAAAGCAAAAAAGTATAAAAACTAATGCACTTGTTCATAGCAGAAAACGGATTATTATAAATTTAGATTTAAAAGATTTTTTTAGTTCAATTAATTTTGGACGGGTACGAGGTTTATTCAAAAGTTATCCGTTTGATTTCAATGATGAAGTTGCAACAATTCTATCTCAAATCTGCTGTTTTAAAGGAAAATTACCTCAAGGAGCACCTACCTCTCCTATTGTATCAAATTATATATGTAGAAAGTTAGATAATGAACTTTTAGCTTTTGCGCGTGAATATAAAGTTGATTATAGCAGATATGCCGATGATATAACATTTTCTACTAATTTAAATCATTTACCTACGGCTATCGGACGAATTAGAGGAAATAAATTGATTTTATCGAAAAAGCTCAAGGAACTTATTAGAAACAACGGTTTTATTATTAATGATGATAAAACACGATATGCATTAAAATGGAATCGACAAGATGTTACTGGTCTCATTGTTAATGCAGGGGTAAATGTTCCTCGTAAGTATATAAAACGAGTTAGATCCATGCTTCATGCATGGGAACAATACGGGCTTAATGCTGCGGCAAAGGAGCATTTTGAGAAGTTCAATTACAAAAATAAAATGCCTGATTATCCTGATATTTCATTTAAAAATGAATTAACAGGAATGATAAATTATATTGGGCACATTAAAGGACGAGGGAATCGAATTTATATAGGTTTATATTACCGAATAAAGAAGTTGGATTCAGGTGTTAAGTTATCTATCCCTGAAAATATTCCAGTACCGGAAGGCATGCCTATTGTCTTTTGCGAAGGCAAAACAGATGGAATACACTTGGAGGCTGCGCTTAACTATTTTAAACAACAGGGTGAGTTCGAAAATTTAAATTTGTATTTCTTTCCTTGGCGGGCTGATCTTGACATCAATAACGATCTTCTGATGCAAATGTGTCGGACTCGACCTAAGGCAAAACAAGACGATAGAATTGAAATATATTTATTTGATCGAGATGTTTCAAAATATATTCAAGAAGCAAGTGATGATGGTAAACAATATAAAGATTGGGGAGCAAATGTATATTCCGCAGTATTACCCATTCCTCCGCACAGGACATTTGATGAAATATGCATAGAACATTTTTATTCAGATGCTGATATAATGAGGAAAGATGAGCATGGGTATAGATTATATATGAGTCGTGAATTTGATCCGAGTTCTGGAAATCACCTTACTGAAGCAGGTGTATATTTTGCTGGGAGTCGAGGACAATTGCTGAAACCATATCCTAAAATATTTGAGAGTAATATCAGACGTTTAGGTAATGATAAAAATATAGCCTTACCAAAGAATAGTTTTGCGAGAAATATTTCAAATAAAAAAGGAGATTTTAAGAATGTTTCTTTTGACAATTTCAAATGTATATTTGAGTTATTAATGGAAATTATTCGATAAGTTAATAACTTTAACAGTCCCGATTTTTTATAAAACCACTTTGTAATTTCCGCAAGGTGGTTTTATTATTCTAAATTTACAGCATATCGGTCATTGCGAATATTCTATCTCGCAATTCTTGACCACTTTTATCTTTTACAAGAACAAATTTAGTCTATGTTTGTCCAACAGTGGGCATAGAAGTGAAGTAATTCTATCCCATTAATAATCCTGCAACTCAAACCATAACATACAACTTCGTATTGGTCTCATTGAATCGCAGAAAGTAGATAATGCGATCTCTAATAATATGTTCATTGACTTTCCAGTTTCCCTAACCGCATAACGATGGAAGTCTGACTGCGCCCCATTTTCTCCGCAATATATCGGATGCTTTTTCCCTCACGATGGAGCGTCAGCAAAAATTGGTCGGCACGGCGCGTCCACCGCTTGTTGGCATTCGGATGTTTGGCGTAACTTTCCGCCATAACTTTTTCGGGACGCAGAAATTCGTCTACGAAAACGGAAGGAAAACGGGCGTCGTAGAGCACCCATGTTCTGACTTTGGCCCGTGTGATTGCTACATAAAACAACCGTCGCTCCTCGCCATAAGGGAAGCGGTCGCTTGCCGTCAGCACATATTGCAAAGACGGGTCATCGCTTACGAGAGAGGGAAAACCATAGGTATCTTTGTTGCATTGGAGCAGAATCACATAGTCGGCTTCAAGCCCCTTGGATTTGTGCACGGTCAGGAATTCGACCTTGCGGCCACCAATGATATAATAAAATCTGTTCCCTTCTTTGACGCTTTTATACATGAACGAGAGGTAGTAATCGTCGAATGAATACCGCCCCAGCAGAAACACAGATTTGTCGGCCGGAATGGATGCAATCATCTGTCCGATGACATTGCAATAGCTGTTTCGATCGTAGGCTTGGAACGATAGTTCGGTTTTCATTTGCCCGCTGAACGGCCGAATGTTCTTTTTTATTTGAGCCGTATTACGTTGGATGAATCGAGCCGACAAACCAACCAACGGCTCACCGAAACGATAGGTCGTTTCGATTTTATTGATTTCGGTTGGGCCGAAAAAAGCTGCGAAATTGTTGAAAAGAGCCATATCGCTTCCCGAGAAACGATAGATGGATTGCCAATCGTCACCTACGCAATAGAGTTTTGCCGGAGGATTTCCCTCGCGCAAGGCTTTGAGAAAGTTGTAGCGGTCAACGGATATATCCTGAAATTCATCAACAATTATATATTCATACGACACTGGATGCGTTGCCAGGCAAAGTTCGGTCGCCTGCAAGATAGCATCCGTAAAGTCGATTTGTCCGCTACTGCGCAAAGCCTCCGCATAGCGTTCATACACGGGACGGAAAATGTTTTTGACTACGAACTCACTACGCCGGTCATCGGCTTCGTCAGTCTGTTTCAAGACGTCTTTCAAGGATCGGCAACTCGATTTCAGCAAAGTGACGAATGTAGCGATCAATCTAATAAATGCCTTTTCCTGCTTGCTGCCCTCCGGTAATACCATGCTGTACAACTCAACATCTGTTCGTTCTTGCAAAGGGACACCGGCATCGAGCAACAATTGTTTGAGCGTCTCACGAATATCCGAACGGTAAAAATCCACGCTGGACGTCGTAATTAGTCTCGTTCCGAATTTCTCGTGGGCGGCCCGCTTCCATGTGATACCGTCGTTGTACTTTTGATTGGCCTCTTCGTAGGATATATTCCGATCTTTGGCAAACCATGCTGGTACGAGGCCGTGTTCATCTACCCCGAAATGCTCCAGATAGAGACGCTGCGGTTTACCGTCTCGCTCGAAGTGGATCGAAAAATCGGGTTTGTACTGGGAGTGCATCGCGTCCGCTACCGGATATTCGTAAGGCTCCTCATATCTGAACTGCACGCCGAGGGACGATAAGACGAAACAGATTTTCTGCTCTTGCTCGCTCCGCACGTAAATCTGCTTGCCGTCCATATCCGGAAGCAGGGCTTTCAGCCGCACGTCCTTTTGCTCGGATAGCTGCTGGCGTCTTTCATTTTTCCGCTTCTCCCAATCCGCCTCGTTGGATTGATAATCGACGAAATACTCGACCGCATGTTTACGGAATCGCGAATCGGCCAGCAATTCGCGGTATATTTTCACGAACAACGCGTCCGTATTGTCGCAGATCGAAGGTTTATTACCTGTTTGCTGCCCAATCAGATCAAGGGCCAACTTATGGAAAGTATAGCCACGCAAGCCCTCGATTCCCATTCGTTCGGTCAGCTCGGCGGCAGCCTTGTTCGTATAGCTGATAAGAAGAATCCGTGTCGGATCGACTTTCTTTATTTCAATCAGGTATTTGACCTTTCCTACGATGGAGGATGTCTTGCCGCTTCCGGCACTGCTTACGACCAGACAATTATCCTCTTCCGATACGATGGAACGCCTCTGCTGTTCGTCCAACGGATATTTCAAACAATGGTCGAAAAAGAGTTTGTGCGTATCGAGCAAGTTTCGGATAACTTGCTGGTTATGCAATCTGACGAGCTTGCCAATATTATCGAAGTCATGGAGAAATTTCAAGATAACTTCCGATGGCTTGATACCGAACGTTTTGAGCTGCGGGACGAGCGCATCCGCTTCCTTGTAATAATCCGTATAATAACGGGTAAACTCCTTTTCTTGTGTAACGGTTACATAACGGGAGGCAAAGCTGGTCTCTAAATCCGTAGCAATATCAAAGGAAAAGCTCTCGTTGCGTGCTGAAATTGCGAACTTTCGTTCCTCGTTTATCTGATTGCTTTCAAATGATGGGATGCGATGGAGCTTTGCGGAAAATTGTTCCGACTGTTTTTTCAAGCGTATACGTCTTACCGCTAAAACTGCGAGTAAAATAGCGACAAGACCAATAACTATGATCGGCAAATTCGGCATATCAAAAAGCGGCTTTATCGAAATCGCTCAATCCACCTGTAATCATCCCCTTTTGTACTCCACTGAAATTTCCACATATCTCCAGTATTGTCATTGATGAGATAATATTGATACATACTCGTTAAAGGTTGAATAGAGAAGATACATTCTTCATTATCAGAAACTAACTCTCGGTCATTGATAGGTATACACATTAAGTTATCCAAATCCTGCGAACTATATTGTACCTGCCATAATTTACCGTTATAAGAATCCAATAATACAAATGTCCACATATTTTGTGTCGCAAACATTTGAAATCTATTCGTCCATTTTGAATCTTCGGATGGAAAAGCGAGAGAGTACCTATTAATTGGAATAGCAAACATATAGTCCTCTCCTTTCACGCTAAATTGAACTTGCCAGTTCTTGCCTGTATATGTGTCGAGCATAATGAAAGTCCACATATTTTGCGTTTCATAAAGACAGAATCGCCCTGCTGTATCTCCTAATAATTCTCGGGCACTACAAATTGTCCAAGATTGGCCATCATCTTGAATTTGTTGTACCTCTCCCGTCTTTGTATTTAATCGGAGTTGATTGTGGTAATTTCGTGTTTTGTATATTTTGTAAATCGACGAACTTTGTGCAGGCGAAACCAAAGCTACGTTTACAAAAAACAATACGAGGATCAATCTTTTAAGCCAAATCATACGCAATAAGTTACATGTTCTCCAGTCCCTACAAGAACCATTATTAACCACGAAGCGTGGAACTGCAATGCCACGTCTTTATTTGGAGGTCGTAGGAAACCTTGCATACAGATGTAGTGATAGCAGCCCACGCTATATGCGTGAGAACCACTATGCCATCTGAGTATGCAATTTGAAAATTTCCTACGTTTCCAAATACTTGATGAGCATAACGCTTCTTTTCATATGTCTGGAACGAGTTTCCCCAATCCCACTACAAAAGTAATTAAAAGCCGTGATATTTTATCATTTTGCTTGCGTTTTCACAATGAAACCTTAAATTTTCAGCCTTTTATGGCCATATTGTCCACGCGTAGAGTGAAAGGCATTTCGTAATTTTTCGAACTTCTCCCTGCACCACTCCTTAAACGGCACTTTATCGATATTGAGTTGCAGTTTCCGTTTGTCGGTCGGGTCGGGCGTTATTTGCGCCGTTACTCGTTCAACCATGAATTTGCAGTTGTGGTCTTCGGAGTATAGTTCGCCGCTATATTCGAGCGGCTTACCCTTGATAAGAGTAGCGGTTTGTTTGTCATCGAAACCGACCGTTCGGCAAACGCTCTCCATTCGGAGCATCTCACGGAAATAGGGAAACCACATTGTCGCTTTTGAGATAATTGCTTTTAGCAATGATATTTCCTTTTCGTGTCGATTCGTCAGGTTCGCCTTTTCGGTGGTATGTCGCGCCTGCATAGTCGTCAGTTCCCGACTATGTTCGCTTTGCATGGTCTGAATCTTCGTTTGCAGAATCTCTATCGTTTCATCGCGTGCGGCGGCCTCTTGTCGCAGAACTCCGATTTCCTGCTCCTGCCGTTTGACTTTCGACGTTCCGATCATCGAACCGATACCGTCGAGGATAGTCGTGCCGATCTCGGCGGCAGAGTTTTTTAGCCTCTCGGTTTTCAGCTCGCCTTTTACCGCGTTCAGTTCGGCCGCGGTTCGATGCAGTCCTGCGCGTGCCGTCTGTTCCCGCTTCGAGGCATGTTCGACGGCTTTGCGTTTCTCCTCCTCGATGCGGAGCAGTTCGCCGATATTATCCTGCAAGTTCTGCTGTCGGGCAATGGCGTTGCGATAAAATTCCTGCGTCGTGACATGTCGGGCTTTCGAGCCGTCGATACCTCTTTGCAATCCGTATTTAGCCATTGCTGCGGCATAGGTGTCTTGGTATTCTTTCAGTTTGACGCGAGACATTACGTCATCGGCACATAGCCGAAGTCGGGCCGTAGATTTCGTGCGGTATTTCCGCTTTCCCGGCTTGTCAGTTTTATCCTTTCGGACTTTACGACGTTCGCCAGTTACGATGGGAACGACCGCTGCGTGGATATGCGGTGTCGCTTCATCCATGTGCAATACTGCCGAAACGACGTTTTTAGCTCCGAAAGTTCGCCGTAGCCATTCGAAGTTATCGGCACACCACGCTTTCAGGCGTCCCTCTTGGACGATGCGTTGCATATCCTCTTGTGTGCCGGTCAGCATGACACGAATTATCCGCACCTGATTCGTTCCGATCTTGCGGGTCAGTCCGGCATGTTCGAGCCGATGATTGATTGCTTCCGTTCGGTCGGCGACACCCTCCGGAAACTCGACGAGTTCTTCGTTCAGATAGGTCAGCTCCGGTATGGCATTGGGCGGCATCTTGGTACGTGCAATATGGGCGGTCATCGGTACTTCATTGTCCGGCGACTTATCCAAATGCAATACGACGTATCCCATGATTCAGTAATAATTTTGCGGTTGATGATTTCGGTTGTCGGGTTTTCGACCGCAGTACGTGCGGTCGGCGGCCGGAACGGTCGCAAGGGGTTTCCAAAGGGTCGCCCTTTGCTTTTTCAGCGGCACGAAGTGTTGCGGCTCGGAAAAAGCCCTAATAGGCTATGGCTTTTCTGTGGAGGAAAAGCCGCGGGCGCGAAGCGGCCGAATGGTGGGCGACGTATCGATGATGTGTCCGACAGCAGGTGCAGACGTTGAAAGAGAACCGACAGTCCGCCGTCCCTGTGCGCCCGGAGGGATCCTTTCAAATCCCATAGGGCGCACGAGGGGCGGCAAGACCGAATAATTATACGGCGCTGCCGGTCATGGCTGCCGCCACGATTGCGCAGACATTGAACGTCTTCTTGCTCTTCGCCTTGCCGGTAGAAGCGCTGAAATTCCCCAAAGTCCCGATCACCGAATCTTCGACCCGCAAAATCACGGGAGGCGCCGCGAACTCGTCCGTAACGAATAGACGAGCTGAACGCCACGAAGAAGCCGGAACTGAATCGGAATCACGTTGCGCATTCATCGCTACTTCTTCTTCGAGGAGCGGCCGAGCACATATTGTTGTGCCTCGGCTTCGATCTGCGCCTGCGTCTTGACGGGATTGCGACGCAACCATGCCTCCAGCTCCGCACGTTCGAAATAGAGCATCTTGCCCTGCGGCTTGTAGTGCGGAATCAGATTGCCTGACGTCAGTTTGTAGAGGTAGCTTTTCGAGAGGTTCAGAAAACGGCTAGCCTCCTCGAAGCTCAACACGTTTTTGGTGTGGAACACCTGCTTTTCGAGTTCTGCAACTCGCATCTCAATACTTTTCTCCATAATTCGATGGATTTTAAATAAAACAAATGGAGTGCATGCCCTCCGTGTCTTGTAACCGTTACGGGAGCAAATATATTGAGGATAAGCTTGATAGCAGATTGACCTATCTTTGAGGTCTCAACCCGTTCTCAAAGTCTTTTCACTTGCATGAGGTACTTTTCAAGGGTTGCGTATTTTCCCTCGACACCGACGTCGCGGATGTAGTTGGTCGCCGTAGATAAATCGCTTTGATTGATGTATTTATCGCGTGATGTATCTTTCGAGAGGAAGAGTTTGTGATTGGCGATGACGGATTGCCAGTTGGGGGTTATCAGTCCGCGGCAGCTCAATCCCGAGAAAAAGAACGCGACGAGGCGGTTATTGTTCGACCGCACGATCGCTTGGGGCTTGCAGGCGAAAATAGCTTTCAGCCCGTCCGCCGCCAACGATACGTTGAACATTTTGACATCATTGACAGCCATAGCGAGGTAGGCAATCTGCTCGTCGGTCAGTATCGAATCGAACGGATTTTCTGTTTCCGCAATGGGCGGCACGACAATAGAAACTGCCTTCCGCGAAGATTCAGACCGGGATGTTTCCCTTTGCCGCAAGTAAGCTGCATAACGCTCTCGGACGACAATGTTTACGACAGCAGAAAAATAAGGAAGTTCGGCATCATAGGCCGTGTTATCCCGCTCGTATCGGGAGCAGTCGAACGAGGGTGCGGAGAATGCAAGGTACTTTTTCTTTTCATCGGCATGCAGCGCCTCGAAGAATCCGCCCTCCCAAAGAAATGCAGGTTCGGAGTAACAGAACCGGAGGTCGGACAATACGGAGTGATGCAAATACAACTCGGCCAGCTCGTCGGCAATCCGGTTATACTCCAGCCTCTCCTGCTCTTGCCGCTGCTCGGGGTCAAGTCGTGCGGTTTTCGTCGCAATACGCTCCTCCAATACCCGACAAGCGTGTTTGATGCAACGATCGAATATCTTTTGCAGCTCGTCGAACTGCGGTTTCAACTCCATGCCTTCCATAATCCGTATTTGTTCCTGTCATACATTACGAAGATACGAAAAACGGTTGAAAAAGAAAAACGTGCGAATCATCGTCCGCACGTTTGGCCTCTGTTTCAGTCGGTCAGATTCGGAATCAATCCGATGGCCTCCTCTTTCTTCTTGTCCACGATTTTGGCGTAAATCTGCGTCGTGGCGATATTCTTGTGTCCGAGCAATTTGCTGACGGTATATAAATCGGCGCCCAAAGTCAGCATCATCGTGGCATGGGTATGGCGGGCAACATGAAACGAGATGTGTTTGGTTATTCCGGCGACTTTTGCCCAGTGTTGCAATGTATCATTTACCGTTCCCTCGTGCGTCAGCGGAAAGATAAAATCGCTGTCGTTCGCCTCGCCGCGCTCCGGCAGCCATTTCAACGCTTCGTCCGAAATCGGCAGGTAAAGCGGTTCTTTGGTCTTCTGCATCGTGATTTCGATGCGGACACGCCCGCCGCTTCGTTGCAAGTCGCACCACTTCAATTTGCGGATGTCGCTTACGCGCAACCCGCACAGACAGCTGAACAGAAAAGCCCGCTTGACGATCTCATGCCGGCATTCGGTATTTATCAACGTCTTCAACTCGTCGATTGTCAGGTACTCACGTCGGCTCGGTTCCTGTCGCACTTTACTTGCGAAATCGAACTCTTTGGTCGGATTGACGGTAATGATTCCCTCCTTGTAGGCACGGTTGATTGCCGTTCTCAAAGTACCGTAATAAGACACGACCGAATTGTTGCTCAACCGCCCTCCGGTTTTCAATACGCCGTATTTGCTGGCTTTCGGCATCTGCCGCAGGTAATCGGTAAACTCCGAGAGAAACTCCTTATCGACGTCCCGAAAAGCGATATAGTCGCCGCGAAACAATCTTAACGCTCGGACGGTATTGAGCACCGTTCGTGCATAGTTCCGGCTTCCCTGCTCGGCGGACTGCTTCCCGATATTTTCCAGATAGTCGAGCAGGTTCACTCGGGACTTGTTCGTGTTCTGGAATCCGTGCGCGTCGTTCTGCACCTCGACGATCCGCCTGCTCTGAATCGCTTTGGCAAGGGCGAGCGTCGCTTCGTTCTTCGCCTTGTCCTCCCGCGTCCGCTCGGGAATAAGGTATAGCTTCAGAAACTCGTATTTCCGTTTGCCACCGACATAGTTCTCCTTGCGGATCACGTCGCCCGTATAGTACTCCAAATAGATGGATTGATTCCCGTTGGAGAGTTGCTTGAACCGGATTCGCACCGGCTCCTTCAATTTGACCGTCTGTTTCTGCTTCGCCATACCCTTCCCGTTTGTTGCTTCAACGGCAAATATAGCGAATTTGTTTTGTTTCCGCAGTATTTTTGAGTAACAAAATAGTAACAAATATCGGGCAATTATGGGCTTTGTCAGGAAAATTGCAAAAACAACCGAAAATCCCACAATCAAATATAAATCATTAAAACACAGTGGTTTATATTTGGTTTTTCATCGTTTCTCTATCCTTTTTATAGATTTGATAACTATTCACGAAGTTCTGCCAGACGATATACGCCGTGGGAGCGATCGACGAAATGGGATTCAGGAACGACTGCGCCATCCACACCGCCAGCACCGTATTTTTCTGCCCGAGCGACTGTCCGCCCGCGGCGGGATCGCCGTAACGGCGGCCCAGCATGCGCCCCACCTTGAACTGCACGAGGCAGATCACCAGCGCGGCGAATGCGAGCCACAACTCCGTGGAGAGCGACGCATCGTGCAGGTCGATGATGAAAGCCGTCGTGCGGCCGATGATCACCAACAGCGACGCCAGCCACATGTAGAACGAAATCTGACTGTGATCCCCGACCCATTGCGCCGCTTTCGGAAAGACGAAGCGGCAGAACTGCGCCGCGGCGAAAGGCATCACCAACAGCGGCGCGATGCGGGCCAGAATCTGCGTGAAAGTGCACGTCCCGGTCCCCGTGAAGGTGAGGATCACCGGAGCCAGCAGAGCGACCGCCATGTTGCACAGCAGACTGTACGTGGCCATCGTGGCGACGTTGGCCCCCAGCATGCCGCCGATGACCACTGCGGCCATCGCCACGGGAGCCAGCACGCAGATCATCGCCCCCTGCGCCACGATGTCGTTCAGAGGCCGCAGCGCGAGGTAAACCCCGATGCAGACCACCGTCTGAAACAAAAGCAGCCAGACGTGCAGCATCGAGGGTTTCATCTGCCTGGGTTTCACGCGGCAAAAGGTGACGAAGAGCATCAGGAAGATCAGCGTCGGGGTGATCATCTGATGCATCCACGCTTCGAGCGCCGAAATCGGACGGCACAGCAACGCCCCGACCACCATAGCCGTCGGCATGGCGACGGTCTTCACGTTGCGGTGCAGGTGTTCCAGCAGGCGCATCTTACGACAGCAGCTCCTTCACCTTGGCCGAAATATCCTTGCCGTCGGCACGGCCCGCGAGCCTTTTGGACGCAACGCCCATCACCTTGCCCATCTCCTTCATCGACGTGGCGCCGACTTCGGCGATCAGGGCCTTCACCTCGGCGGTCAGCTCCTCCGGCGTCAGCTGCCTGGGCAGAAACTCCTGATATACGGCCACCTGGGCCAACTCCTCCGATGCCAGGTCCGCACGGTTCTGTTCGGTGAAGATCGCCGCCGAATCGGTGCCCTGCTTGGCGAGCTTCGAGATGATTTTCAGCACGTCGGCATCGGGCAGTTCGGCGATCTCCGGACCTGCGGTCTTGGCTTCGATGATGTACTTCTTGGCATTGCGCAGTGCGCTCAGACGCACCGTATCCTTGGCCTTCATGGCCTCCATGATCCCTTTCGAGATCTGTTGTTCCAGCGACATAGTATTTTGATTTTAAGTTTACGGTACCGATTATTTGATGTTTTCATTCAGCAGGAACCGCAGCGCGTCGCGCATCAGCCGGTCGCGTTCCGTAGGACTGAGGATCGCTTCGAAGGGAAATCCCACGACGAAAGTCCTCCCCTGCGCCTCGCAGGCCACAGCCGCCGTACGGTCGTTCTCGACGTAGCGCATCACGGCGAAAGCCTCCGCACCCACGGGCTTCAGCGCATCGGACGACTCGACGATGTACCGGTCGGGGCGGTATTCGTCGTTGAAACGGTATTCGCCGCGCGAAAAGTCCTTGTGCGCCGTCACGACCCGCACCCGCCCACGCTCGGCGGCCCGCCCGGTGTCGAGCGCACAATGCAGCACCTCCTCGGCGAATGCACGCCCCTCGCCCGGAGCCTCCTCCGCCCAAAGGTCCGAGACCACATAGGCGCCCGAAGCGAACAGCGCACCTCCGTCGGCCAAATAACGCCGCAGAACGCTCTGCAATTCAGGCGAAAAGGTTTCGAACGCGGGGTCCTGCACACCGCGGCCGATCGTCGTCGTCCGCTGTTTGCCGAGGATGAGATCGACGGCCGGATAGCGCCCGAGCGTCGTCTCGCCGCGCTCCACGGCTTTCAGCGAAGCCGAACAGAAGGAGTAGCCCGCCGCCGCCACGGAACGCCCGTGCAGAGCCGGATAGTCGAACGTGTTGCCGCCGATCACGTCGGTCTCGAAATCGCACCCGCAGGCCCCGAGGGCGATGCTGTCCACATCGCAGCGCGCCTGCGAAAGATCGAATACATGCTGCGCCCCGGCGAATGCGATGTCCTGCCGGTCGGGAACCCCGCCGTCGATCTCCATGCGGAAGCCCGCGAGCGAATCGCTGCGTTCGCTCAGCGGAGCGCTCACACGGTCGAACCCGTTGACGATCAGCACCCGGCCCCTCTCATCCGCTACGCGGCAGGCCGAAAGGGTCTCGCTCGGAAAACTCTCGCCGCCCTCGTTCACGGCCGTCACCCGGTAGCTGTATATATGTCCCGGCTTCTGTTCGACGACCAGACCGGGTTCATCGACCGGACGCCCGTTGTCGAATCCGCCGTCGTCCACGCGCGTATAGACCACATAGCCCGTCGGCGCAGCGCTCTTTTCCAGCGGGTCCATCACCGGGCTCCACGACAGCGCGACACGATCTTCCCCCGTGAACTCCGCGGCGAAAGCCTCGACGGGCAGCGGCTGCACGACATAAGGTAATCCGTATTGCGAACTGATATACCGCAAAATACCTTTATAGACGGCGCGGCTCACGAGGAATTTGAAACGCGGGTCGCTGCCCAGACGCATGTCGGCGAAATTCTGGTGCGAAAGCAATTCCAGCAGCATCGTCGGAACACCCGGAACACGTGCTTCGTAATAGGCGCGGTTCCACAACCCGCGGCGCTGCCAGTCGGGTTCGAACGTGCGGCGGATGTCTTCGACGACCTGCGTCTGCACGAGGTCCGTGAGGTCGCGCGAACGGTAGCGGTCCGCCCCGCCGACGAACTTGCCCCCGTTCTCGCGGGTGTAGCAGATGCCCAGCGTCCCGACGATACCGTCGCCGTCGCGGACGCCTGCGTCCGAGTGGAACGCCAGCGCCATATCGACCGGAATGCGCAGTCCCGCGGAGTCGGGCAGACGCTCCGAACCGCCCATCAGGGCGTTGACCCAATGGGCGCGCGACATGTAGTCGTCCTTGTAATCGTCGGTATTGTTTTTCGGCGTGTAGACCGCCTCGGGAAAACCCGCCCACTGGAGCCAGTAGCGCGCGCCCTCGCAGAAACGGGGATAGCCGCTGGTCTCCTCGACATACTCCGTGTCGGGCAGCCGCAGCGAGTCGCAGGGCGTGCGGGCGACGTTGCCGAAACCGCCGCCGATCTTCACGGCATCGGCCGAAACGATGCGGTCCGCCGTGCGCGAACGGTTCGAAAGGGTCACGACCTCCTGACGCCCCGGGGCGAAAGCGAAGCGCCCCAGGTAGATCCACGTTCCGCCGCCCATCGTCTGATTGACGGCATATTCGGTCTCGCCGCCGAGGTGATGCACCGTATAATGCGCATCGTCGGCGCTTTCGGGCGTTGATTCATAGCTCACGTAGACCGCATATTCGCCCTGTTCGGGAATGTCGGCCCGCCAGACGGCACGGTCCGTCGCATCGTCCGACACGGTCCGCGTGCGGCGTGTCGTACCTTCGCGGAAAGGATTCTCACCCGTGTGATAGACCTGCCGCAGGTGTGCGAAGCCCGGGCCGCCAGTCTCCCAGCTCCCCGTCTCGGCATACTGCCCTGCGGCGTCGTTGTCGGCCAGCACCTCGAATTTCTGTACGTCGCGTTCGCGCGGCAGCATCACGCAGGCCCCGGCGTTTTCGAGCATCGGGACCAGATACGGCAGCACGTAGCTCTGCGTATAGAGGTCCTCGCAGGTCTGCCACAGCATCGCGCGCTGCCATTTCCAACAGTTTTCGGGCTGGTCGAAATAGCGTCCGTGGCTCTGCCAAAGGGCGATATGACGCCCCGAAAGTCCTTTCGACGGAGTCGCGGCGGCCGAGAGCGGCGTGACCAGCGGCCGTTCGGAACGGTTGGTGAACGGCACGATCTGCTGTTTGGCGATCTGTTTCTTCAGCTGCGCGGCGTTGCGGCAGGCCAGCGGCACCAGTTCGCCGATCTCGCGCCGGTCGGTATAGATTTCGATGCGGGTCTTGCGGAACTCCCGCGGCAGCAGCGCGCGCACCGAATCGCGCAGGGCGCGCACATTGTCCTCGCGGAACGGATAGTAGGACAATCCGACCGTGGCGTAGATCTGCACCCGGCTGCGCGAGGCTTTCACGGCCTCGATCCGCACAGTGGTCGGTTCGGCTTTCTGATAGCCGCCCGTGATCTCGCGGGAAACGACACGCGACAGCATCCGGGCGATTTCGGCACGGGAGGCCGTTCCGACTTCGGCGGCAGAGACAACGCCTAAAGCAAAGATTGATATAAGCAGGTATAAAATTCTATTTTTCATCTCGTTCAACAAGCAACAACATGCCGATCATCGTAAATGCGGCATTGTAAATCAACAATTCGAACCCGATCCGGTAGCCCCACGCCTCGCGGGCCCACCACTGCACCAGCGCACTCAGCACCGGAGCCGCGACGGCAACCAGCGGAATCCAGCGGTCGCGGACCTTGCGGCGCATGAACATCCCGAAAGCGAACATACCCAAAATCGGGCCGTAAGTATAGCTGGCTACCTTATAGACCAGGTTGATGACGCTGTCGTCGGCCCAGTATTCGAAAGCGAGGATCACGGCGGCCATGCCCAGCGCCATCAGTATATGAACCCCTTTGCGAAGGCGCGTGAGACGCTCCTCGCCGCAGCGTTTCGTGCTTTCGAGAATATCGACCGTAAAGGAGGTCGTGAGGGCCGTGAGGGCCGATCCGGCGGCTGAATAGGTGCTTGATATAAGCCCCACAACAAACAGGATGCCAACGACAAGCGGCAGCCCGCCATCGACGGCGACCAGCGAAAAAACCTGATCGCTCTTGGCGGGCGGCGTCAGGCCACTACGCTCCATGTAGAGGTACAGCAGCACGCCCAGCACCAGGAAAAGGAAGATGACGAAGATCTGACTCACGGCCGTCAGCACGATGTTCTTCTGCGAATCGCGCGGCGTGGCGCAGCTCAGGTTGCGCTGCATCATATCCTGATCGAGTCCCGTCATGGCGACCAGCAGGACGATGCCTGCGGCGAACATCTTCCAGAAATAGCGGTCCGAAGCGGGATCGTCGAAGAAGAAAATCCGCGACATCGGCGAGGCCGAAACCTCACGGACCGTATCGGAGAACGAAAGTCCGAGTCCCCGCATGATGAAGACGATCGACAGCACGAGGCTCGCCACGAGGCAGAGGGTTTTGAGCGTATCGGTCCAGATCAGCGACTTCACGCCGCCCTGCTGGGTGTAGAGCCACACGAAAAGCATCGTTATCAGGGCATTGGCCCAAAACGGAATGCCGTAGTGCGAGAAGACCAGCAGCTGCATCACGGCGCAGACGACATAGACCCGCAACGCGGCCCCCAGCATCTTGGAGATGAAGAAGAACCACGCCCCGGTGCGGTGCGAGGCGACGCCGAAACGGTCGTCGAGGTACTCGTAGAGCGAGACCACCCGCAGCCGGTAGAAGGTGGGTATCAGCACGAAAGCCACGACGAGCTGCCCCACCGTGAAGCCTGCGACCATCTGCATGTAGGAGAACGAATCGACGGCCACGGAGCCCGGAACCGAGATGAACGTCACGCCCGACATGGCGGCTCCGATCATGGCGAAGGCCGCCATGTACCACGGCGTGCGGCGGTTTCCGGTGAAAAAACCGGCATTGTCGGCACGGCGGCCCGAAACCCACGCCACGACGAACAGGACGGCTATGTAGCCCAAAACGGCGGCAATGACAGCAGCAGGAGTCATAATTGCGGAAAAAAAGTCTCTTTACGCCCTCAAAGATACAAAAAATAGGAACACGGCGGACGTACGAAGCCGATTTTATAAGTCCGGCAGAAGATCGTATATTTTATTGGAAAACCGGAAAAAATTCCTATTTTTGTTCTCAATTAAAACACTAAAACCGTAACAGACATGGCATTTCTCAAAGAATTCAAAGAGTTCGCCCTCAAAGGCAACGTAATGGACATGGCCGTCGGCGTCATCATCGGCGGCGCATTCGGCAAGATCGTATCGTCGCTCGTAAACGATATTCTCATGCCCCCGATCGGCGCACTGATCGGGAACACCGACTTCTCGCAACTCCGGCTCGACATCTCGAAAGTGCGCGACATCACGTCGAGCGCCGTGCAGTCCGTGGAGGGCATTGTGTCCCAAGGCGACGCCGCGCAGGCTGCGACCGCCGCGGAACCGATTTACTGGAACTACGGCGCATTCATCCAGCAGTGCGTGGACTTCACCATCCTGGCGCTCTGCGTGTTCCTGATGGTCAAGCTGATGAACCGCCTGATGAAGAAAAAGGAGGCGGCTCCGGCACCCGCTCCCGAACCGCCCGCACCGTCGAAGGAAGAACTGCTGCTGACGGAGATCCGCGACCTGCTGAAAGAGCAGAAGAAATAAACGCACGACAACGGCCCTGTGGCGATCCGGCTTCCCCGAGGGAGCCGGATTTTTCGATGTATGCGAGCGAGTTCAAAATAAAACGAAACACAAAACCGAAAGAAACGATTGTCATTTAGCCGAAAATTATTATTTTTGCGAAACATAAACCCATAAAAACGAAACCCAACCATGAACAGGGAACTCAGAACGGCAGGGCTCGGCCTGCTGGCGGTCGCCGCCGCGGGATGCGCCCCGAAGCAGGAAACGCGCCCCAACATCATCCTGGTACTGGCCGACGACATGGGAGCCGAATGTCTCGGATGCTACGGAGGCACCAGTTACAACACTCCGCACCTCGATGCGCTGGCCGAACGGGCCATCCGCTACGAAAACATGCACGCGACACCGCTCAGCACCCCGTCGCGCGTGCAGCTGATGACGGGCGTCTACAACGACCGCAACTATGTCAATTTCGGATACATGAACGACGACGACCACACGTTCGCCCATCTGGCCCGACAGGCCGGATACTCGACGGCCGTGGTGGGAAAATGGCAGCTCGGACGGTCGCGCGAAATGGTCGGCAAACTCGGATTCGACGAATGGTGCCTCACCCAACTGCAAATCTACAAGGAGCTGGCCGGAGAGCGGGCGACGGACCGCTACGCATTCTCCTACGTCGATGACAACGGCCATTACGAATTCAGCTACTATGCGCCGGACGATTTCCAGCGTTACGCCTTCGAATACATCGACCGGCAGACCGAAGCTGGCAAACCCTTCCTGCTCTACTATCCCACCCCGCTGGTACACACGCCGCACGTCGCCACGCCCGATTCGGAGTGCTGGACCGACGATCCGGACACACGGTTCAAGAAAGACTCCCGCCATTTTCCAGACATGGTCGCCTATCTCGACAAACAGGTCGGGCAGCTGGTGGCGAAACTCGAGGAACGCGGCATCTGGGACAACACGATCCTGATCTTCGTCGGCGACAACGGCACCTGCCCTCTCATCACGTCGCAGATGGAGGACGGACGGCAAATAGAGGGCGGAAAAGGCTCTCCGACGGTTTACGGAACGCATGTGCCCCTGCTGATCGCATGGGGCGACAAGATCCGCGAGGGACGGGTCAGCGACCGGCTGGTGGACCTGACGGACTTCATGCCGACGATAGCCGACGCTATGGGGATCGAGATTCCCGAGGAGTGGGGCGCGGAAGGCATATCGCTCTACCCGGAACTCTGCGGGCAGGAGCCGCTCGAAAGGGAGTTCTCGCTGCTGCACTTCAACCCGCTGTGGCCCCACAAGACCTACCCGCGGGCCGCACGGTGCGCCTACGACAAGGAGTACAAATATTATTGGGACGGACGGTTCTACCACTACGCCGAAGACCCGCTGGAAGAGCATCCTCTCGACATTGCGGACTGCACGCCCGAGGTGCAGGCGCTCCACGCACGGCTGAAAGCCCGGGTTGACGAACTGCCGGGATGGTATCCGGACAAACCCGGGGCGCCGCGCCACGGCGACTACAAGAGTTTCTACGACGCCAAACCGAAGCAATGACACGAAGGGTCCGGCCTACTGGCCGGACTTTTCGTCCGGGACATACTCCTGCAAAACATAGGTCGTGAAGATCGGGAAGAACATCATGCCCAGCGACGGCAGCAGCACGCAGAAGATCTTGCCGATGACCGTGACGGGGAAGATCTCGGCGCCGACGGTCGTGACGTTCATCCACGCCCACCAGAGCGCGTTGCCGAAGCCGTGGAGCTTGGGGTTGGCGAGCGCCTCGTAGTCGTAGAAGACGAGGGCCGAGATATAGGTGAAGACCACCACGGTAAAGATATAGGCGACGAACAGCCGCCGCATCTTGGTGCCGCGGACGAGCCACCGCACGATGATAATCATGGCCAGAAAAGCCCGCAGCAACGGAATCAGCCCCACTAGGATCGCCCAGTCGTGGGTCATGCGCAGGCCGCTCCACGCGAGAATGTTCAGGTAGGGAACCGACAGCAGCAGAAACGGCAGGTTGCGCCAGAAAAAACGGGTGCGGCGTTCGGCTGCGGTCCAGCGGACGAAAAAATCGCACAGAAAGACGAGGCAGACGATAAACTGAATGGTCAGGTACGTTCCGGACATGTGGACATGGTCTCCGGCGATGATCTCCCACGAGAGAGCTGCGAGAAGCACCAGTCCTGCGGCGACTTTGACGGCGCCGAGCGTATCGGCAAGCCCGTCACGGGCGGTATCGGTAAGGGACATAGGTTTGAAATTTTCATGCAGGAGGTTCAAAATCAATGCCACAGCATTTCGCGGTGAATTTTTCATGCGATTTTTTGCCGAAAGATTTTGCACGATTGAAAATTTCTATTACCTTTGCACTCGCTTTCAGCAATGGCGGGTTAGCTCAGCTGGTTAGAGCGCATGATTCATAATCATGAGGTCCCGAGTTCAAGTCTCGGACCCGCTACTTCGAAAAACCGGAGGTCATGTCGGACCTCCGGTTTTCTTTTTTATATTTGCATCATGAAAACACTATGCAAAATCTGTCTGGGTACGGCCGCCGGACTCGCGCTCGCAGGGTGCTCGCAAAAATTCAAAAGCGCCGAGAAAGAGATCATAAATGCCGGAGACGGCGGAATCATGCGCGTACTGACGGTCACCGACCACAGCGATTCGCTGACGCTCCGCCGCAAATCGGCCCCGATGGCCGAGGGCATGGAGCGTTCGGACGATTACGAAACGCTGCGCCGCCGGATGCTCGCCACGGTGCGGGACCCGGAGAACACCGGCGTAGGGATAGCCGCCCCGCAGGTGGGCATCCTGCGGCGGATGATCGCCGTACAGCGGTTCGACAAGCCGGGAGAGCCTTTCGAAATCTATCTGAATCCGGAAATCGTCGAATACTCCGCGGAAACGGCTCCGGGACGCGAGGGATGCCTCTCGATTCCCGGCTGCTACGGCGAAGTGACGCGCGCGCAGCAGATCGTGCTGCGCTACCGCGACGAACAGTTCGCCGAACGGACGGAGCGCATCGGAGGCTTCACGGCCGTCATTTTCCAGCACGAGGTCGATCACCTCGACGGCATCCTCTACACCGACCGGATGGACGGAACGCCCTTGCAGCGGGAATAACACAGCAAGAGGCGCAAAAAAAGTCCGTCCGCAACGCATTCGGGCGCTGCGGACGGAAAAATACGCACAAAAAGCGGAGAGAGCTTATTCAATCTCCATCAGCACGGCATCGGTGGCGACCGTCTGGCCTTCGGCGACCAAAATCTGCTTCACCGTACCTGCATAATCGGTCGTGATGGAGTTCTCCATCTTCATGGCTTCGAGCACGAGAACCTCATCGTTCGCCTTGACCGTATCCCCCACTTTCACTTTGAGTTCGATCACGCGCCCCGGCAGCGGAGCCGTCACGGTGTTGCCCGTGATCACGGCCTTCGCCGCTTCAGCGGGCTTCTCCTCAGCCTTCACGGCGGGTTCGGCAGGCTTCGAAGCCTCGTAAGCCTTCACTTTCATATTGGTAAGGAACGTCTTGGCCACGAGCGGGAAGAGTTCGAGCAGCAGCACCTCCTTCTCGTCGGCCGCGAGCTTCACGCCGCCGGCCTCGGGCAGTTCGGGATTGGGCTGCATCTGGTATTTCGACGTGTCGTAGGGCGTCTCTTCGCGGACACCGCAGATCTTGAAGCGGAATTCGGGATCGACCTTCACCGGCGTTTTGCCGTATTCGCCCTTGACCAGCCCCACGAACTGCGACGACTTGTTGGAGTACATCGGCCGTCCGGCCTTCTCGTCGAGAGCGCAGTTGACGGCCTGGGCGCCCACGATCTGCGAAGTCGGGGTCACCAGCGGCGGCAGGCCAGCGGCCAGGCGCACCGTCGGGATCAGCTCCATAGCGCGGGGAAGAATCTCCTCGGCCTTGAGCTGTTTGAGCTGGGCGACCATGTTCGAATACATACCGCCGGGAATCTCGGCCTTCTGGACCAGCTCGTTGGGAGCCGGGAAGCCGAAGTAAGCCTCGATCTTGCGGCAGGCGTCGAGCGTGGCGTCCTCGTCGTCGCGCTGGGCGGCGGCGATGGCCTTGTCGAACAGTGCGTCGATCTCGTCGGGCAGCGTGTCGGTCAGCGGATTGAACGCCTTGGGTTCGGGTTTCTCGACGCCGAACACCGACTGGTTGAGCTCCTTGCGGATGTCGCGCAGCTGGGTGTTGATCTTGGCGACGGCCTCCATATTGACGCCCGTCTCGATGCCCAGCTTCTTGCAGAAGACGTGGATCAGTTCGATGGCCGGAGCTCCGGTGCCCTCGGCGAAATACCAGCAGTTGGTGTCCACGACATCCACCCCGGCGATGATGGCCGAGAGCACCGAGGCCAGTCCGTAGCCCGGGGTGCAATGGGTATGGAAATCGACGGGAATCGAAAGGTTCTTCTTGAACAACCGCACGAGCGTGGCGACGCGGCGCGGCGGGATGAGTCCCGACATGTCCTTGATGGTGATCATGTCGGCGCCCAGCGCGGCCATCTGCTTGGCCTTGTCGAGGAAATAGGCGTCGGTGAAGACCGGCTTGGGATTCGATTTGCCCGTCAACTTGGCCCAGAAGCCCAGTTCGGGGTATTTCGGATCGACCGTGTAGCAAACCGCACAGTCGGCGATGCCGCCGTACTGCTTGACGTATTTGACCGTCGATTTCACGTTATCGACATCGTTCAGGGCGTCGAAAATACGCATGATCCCCAGGCCGCTCTGAATCGAATTGCGGCAGAAGCCGTCGATGATTTCGTCCGTATAGGGCGAGTAGCCGAACAGGTTGCGGCCCCGCGAAAGAGCCGTGAGTTTCGAGACATCGCCCACCGCCTTGTAGATCGTTTCGAGGCGCGTCCAGGGATTCTCGTTGAGATAACGCATCACCGAATCGGGTACGGCGCCGCCCCAGACCTCCATAGCATAGAAATTGGCATCTTTGTAGAACGGCAGACAGCGGTCGATCTGCTCCTGGTTCATACGGGTCGCGAACGACGACTGCTGGCCGTCGCGCAACGTAAGGTCTCTGATTTTGAGATTTCTCGCCATTTTTGTATTTTATTGATTTATAAGGGTTCTTGGCATGAATCCTTTGTTATTTCAATAACAAAGGTAATAAACCCTTATGAATATGCAATCATTTTCCGGAAAATTTTCAACGGAACCGGCATATTCGCCCGCTCACCGAGACGAAACATCCGAGAAACCGCCCCGATGTTCCGGGCCGTCGTCCGGAGCGGAAAGCTCACGGTCGGACCTGCGGTCGAGATACGTGCGCTTGAAAATATTGACGCAGAAAATGAACATCGCCAGCATCAGCGGCCCGAAGATGACGCCCATGAACCCGAAAAGCGACAATCCGATGAAGACTCCGAAGATGGTGACGAGCGGATGCGTGTCGGCCATCTTCTTCTGCATGACCATCCGCACGAGGTTGTCGATCTGCGTGACCACCAGCCCGCCGTACATCGCCAGCCCGATCCCCGCGCCCCAGTTGCCGTCGAGCCCCATATAGAGGGCCAGCGGCAGCCACACGAGCGCCGTGCCGACGATGGGGAGGATCGTCGAGAAGCAGGTCAGCACACCCCAGAAAAGCGGCGAGGAAACCCCGAAGACCAAATAGCCGACATAAGCCACGATGCCCTGGGAGACGGCCAGCAGCGGAATGACGATGGCGTTCGAACGGACGATCATATGTATCTCGCGCATCGCGCTGCGCGCCGTGCGGCGGTTGAAAGGCAGGAGTTCGCGGCAGTAAGTCTCCATGCGCAGGCCGCCGATGAGCATGAAGTAGAGCACGAACAGCAGCACGACGACATTGACGGCGAAGTCGAAAAGGCCGCCGACGATCCACTGCCCCATCCGGGGGATGAAGGCCATGAGCGACCGGACATTGCCTTCTTGGAGCGCGTCGTAGCCCGTCTTTTCGCGGATCAGTCCGGCGACATGCTTCACGGGCGTCAGGATCGAATCGGGATCGAGCGTGACACCCTGAATCCGGTCAACGACCATCCAGACGATCAGGCTGATCGGGATCAGGAAGAAGAGCACCGCTTCGCCCAGCAGCAGCGAAGCCGCAAGGCTCCGCCGCCAGCGCCGCCGTTCGCTCAGGAACCACATCTGCCGCCGCAGCAGCACGTAGATGGTGACGGCTCCCAGCAGGCCCCCCAGAAAGGGTGTCAGCTCGACGAAGATCGTCACGCCCAACCCGACGATCAGGACGAAAAGCGAGTAATGCCAGTATTTTTCCCGGATCGAAAGCATACTTCGCCCCGACGCAAGTAACGTGCCGCAAGCCTCCGGGGCCGGTTCTGCAAATTGTTGAAACATTGTCCAATAAAAATCCCGATATTCTATTGCGGCGCACAAATATTTGATTTATATTTGTGCCATGAAAATTATGGTTGGCATCGTCCGGGTATCGGTCTGTCATAAATCCGGGTACCATCGCAATATGGGTTCCATGTGGCGAAAGCGGCGGTATCATACCGTGTAGAATGAAGAATAAAGAGGGATATTCCTGTCGAAGGGGATGTCCCTCGATGCTTTTACGAACGATAAAAAACAAACAACCCTTTCCAATTATCCATTAAACTCACAAGCGTATGAAGAAACTTTTTCTACTCATGCTCTCGATTTTCGCCTGTTGCGCCGCGAACGCGCAGGTGACGACATCGGGAATGAACGGTACGGTGGTTGACCAGAACGGGCAGCCGCTCGTCGGCGCCACGGTCATCGCCGTCCACACCCCCTCGGGCACCCAGTACGGCGCGGTGACCGACAAGAACGGTAACTACAACTTGCAGGGCCTGCGCACGGGAGGTCCCTACTCGGTGACCTTCTCGTTCGTAGGCTACCAGTCGGTCGAGTTCCCGGGACTGATGCTGTCGCTGGGCCAGACCCTCAAGCGCGACGCATTCCTCAAAGACAGTCAGGAGCTCGAAGCCGTGGTCATCAAGGCCGACGGCAAGAACAGCTCGATGAACGTCAACCGTGCGGGCGCCGTCACCAGCATCTCCAACGAGCAGATCGAACTGATGCCTACGGTGAACCGCAGCATGAACGACATCATGAAACTCACGCCGCAGGCTTCGTCCACCACGTCGGGCCTGGCCATCGGCGGCGGCAACTACCGCCAGTCGTACGTGACGGTGGACGGTGCCGCCTTCAACAACATGTTCGGCATCGGCGGCAACCTGCCCGCAGGCGGATCGCCCATCTCGCTCGACGCATTGGAGCAGGTATCGGTATCGGTAACCCCCTTCGACGTACGCCAGAGCGGCTTCACGGGCGGCGCCATCAACGCCGTCACCAAGTCGGGCACCAACGACCTGAAAGTATCGGCATACCTCTATTCCAAGAGCGACCAGCTTCAGGGCGACAAGTACGACGGCGGCAAGCTGTCGCTGAGCGAGATGCGCGACAACACCCTCGGATTCAGCATCGGCGCCCCGATCATCAAGAACAAGCTCTTCGTGTTCGCCAACTTCGAGCGCGAGTGGAACACCACCCCGGGCAACTCGCGTCTGGCCCGGACCAACGACACCGGAGAATTCGGCGGCAATACGCAGTACAACCGTCCGACGGCTTCGAAACTCGACGAGATGAGCCAGTTCCTGATCGACACCTACGGCTACAACCCCGGCGCTTATCAGAACTACTCGGTGAAAACTCCCGGCTACAAGCTCATGGCCCGCGTGGACTGGAACATCAACCGCAACCACGCGCTCAACGTACGCTTCAGCCGCACCCAGAACAAGTATTCGTCGGCCCCGTCGTCGTCGATCTCCCCGCTCGATGCCAGCAAAGTGTATGACAAAGACACTTACGGCCGTACCTCGAACTACGCCATGTATTTCCAGAATTCGCGCTATTATCAGGAACAGAATTTCACGTCGGTAGCCGCCGAACTGAACTCGCGCTTCCTCGACAGCCGTCTGACCAACACGCTGCGCTACACCTATTCGCATCAGTACGAGCCGCGCAGCTACGACGGCGGCATCTTCCCGACAGTGGATATTCTGGAGCCTACGGACAAAGGCGTCAGCGCCCTGTACGCTTCGTTCGGTCTCGATCCCTTCACCGAGGGCAACCTCCGCGAAGTATCGACCCACATCGTGACCGACGAGATCGGCTACACCATCGGCAAGAATCATCTGGTGGCCGGTCTGCAATTCGAGCATAACTTCACGACCAACGGCTACCAGCAGGGCGGCGCAGGTTATTATGTTTACGAAAGCTGGGACGATTTCAAAAACAACAAAAAGCCGCTGGCGTTCCGTATCGCCCACGGCAACAACGACGACCTGGCACAGGCATATCCTTCGTTCACCCATATGCAGTATTCGATCTACCTGCAAGACGAGATCAATTTCAGCGAACGTTTCAAGGCTACGGTCGGACTGCGCTTCGAAGTTCCGGTCTATCCGTCGATCTCCGACAACGAGAACAAGGACTTCACGCAGGCTTTCGCCGACTACGGCGGCTACAAGACCTCGGACATGCCCAAGGCACGTCTTTCGGTGGCTCCCCGCGTAGGCTTCAACTGGGACATGACCGGCGAGCGCAAATACATCCTCCGCGGAGGCACAGGCATCTTCACCGGCCGCCTGCCGTTCGTATGGCTCGTATCGGTTGCCGGAAACAGCAACTGCATCCAGAACGGTCTGACGCTTTACAAAAGCGAGGTCGGAGAAAATAAGATGCCTTCGTTCCATACCAATGTCGGCGACATGTTGAAAGACGTATACGGCGGAACCTATCAGAAACAGGACCTGGCAGCCAACACGCAGCCGACCATTCTGGACAAAAAGCTCAAAATGCCTTCGACGTGGAAAACCTCGCTGGCTCTGGACCTCAAACTGCCGGGCGATGTCAACCTCAATATCGAGGGTATCTATAACAAGGACATCAACTCGGTGACCGTCACCAAACTCGGCATGGTCGAGAAAGAGGGCGGCATCCAGCTCCCGGGCGAGCCCGAGGCGCGCGTCTACTGGAATAGCCAGAATATCAAGAACAAAGAGGGTAAGACCATCAACCCCTATCTGATCACCAATACCGATGACGTGGACGGATACTATGCTTCGATTTCGGCACAGCTGTCGAAGACGTGGGGCTTCGGTCTGTCGGTAATGGCGGCCTACACCTATTCGAGCGCCAAGAACGTGATCGACGGTATCGGCGACCAGGTAACCTCGGCATTCAGCACCAACACGTTCAACAAGAACGGTTCGAACGTACCCGAAACCGGATTCGCATCCTACGTATCGCCCCACCGTATCCTGCTCAACGTAGGCTACCGCCTCGCCAACAAGAACGGCGCTTCGAATTTCGGTCTTTACTACGAGGCCAGCCAGCTCGGCTACATCGGCAGCTACTCCTATTCGCGCTACTCCTATACGATGTACGTGCAGAGCGGCAAGTATCAGAATGCGGTGACCAACGACCGCGGCGCCGTGAACCTGCTCTATATCCCGACCCGTTCGGAGCTCGACGACATGCCGTTCACGAGCGACGAGAACAAGGAGGCGTTCTGGAACTTCATCCAGAAAGACAGCTACCTGTCGGAGCACGTCGGCGAGTACTCCAAGCGGGGGGGGGCTGTGATGCCGTGGTATCACACGCTGAATTTCCGCTTCTCGCAGGATTTCTACATCAACGTCAAGGGCAAGCGCAACACGATCTCCCTCGGCCTCGATGTCACCAACCTCGCCAATATGCTCAACCGCGACTGGGGTAACATCAAGCGCATGAACTCCAGTTCGATCCTGGCATGGGACGGCAGCAACTACACGTTCACCGCGCCCAAATGGTCGAAGTATGCCAGCACGGTATCGACCTGGTCGGCGATGTTCAGCATCCGCTACACCTTCAACTGATCCTTCGGGACAGCATACGACAAAGGAGGGCAGGTTTTCACCTGCCCTCCTTGTTTATTCCGTTAGATTACAGCAGCCGGCTCCGCAGGGCCTCGCACGC